>ERZ1740062.280-NODE-280-length-34749-cov-6.967862_pt1:2500-34749 | contig 34749 bp, 32 predicted proteins | sample MGYA00581741_ERZ1740062 | MGnify/ENA primary metagenome ERZ1740062 (study PRJEB43018, sample SAMN04849747) | marine metagenome | isolation source: floating plastic debris | place: Pacific Ocean | collected 2008-09-01 | study: EMG produced TPA...
TTCGTTATGTTTGAACGATTTACAGAAAAGGCTATCAAAGTTGTGATGCTTTCTCAGGAAGAGTCACGACGATTAGGTCATAATTTTGTCGGGACCGAGCAAATTTTATTAGGCTTAATTGGTGAAAATGGTGGGGTTGCATACAAAGTGTTACGTTCTTTAGGGGTAACATTAAGAGAAGCAAGAACCGAAGTTGAGCAAATTATCGGGCGTGGCTCGGGTTTTGTTGCTGTTGAAATACCGTTTACACCACGTGCAAAGCGTGTTTTAGAGATTGCTATCGAAGAAGCACGTGATCTTGGGCACGGTTATATTGGGACTGAGCATATTTTACTGGCCTTATTAGAGGAAGAAGTAGGTGTAGGTGTTAGAGTGCTCCAGCAGCTTGGCTTAGAAATTTCACAAGTTCGCACGGAAGTGTTGATCCAAATAGGTGAAACCGACGATATTGAACTTGGTGCAGATCGTGATGATTTTTATGAGATGGGTACCATTTCTATCGAAGAATTCACAACTAATTTAACAGAAGCCGCGTTTAATGGTAAGCTTGATCCGGTAGTTGGACGTGATGAAGAGATCGAACGTGTAATTCAAATTTTAGCTCGTCGTCGAAAAAACAATCCTGTATTAATTGGTGAGCCTGGAGTTGGAAAAACTGCAGTAGCTGAAGGTTTGGCACAAAGAATTGTAAAACGTGATGTACCGGACCTGCTTGAGGATAAACAAGTAATTAGTTTAGATATTGGTTTACTATTAGCCGGAACCAAATATCGAGGTGAGTTTGAAGAGCGATTAAAGCGTATTATGGACGAGGTACGAACTACAGATAATATTATTCTTGTCATTGATGAGGTTCATACTTTAATTGGTGCTGGTGCCGCTGAAGGGGCTGTTGATGCCGCTAATATTTTAAAACCAGCTTTAGCCCGCGGTGAGTTGCAATGTATTGGAGCAACAACAATTGAGGAGTACCGTAAGCATATTGAGCGTGATTCAGCATTAGAACGTCGATTCCAACCAGTTACAATTAAAGAGCCATCAGTTCAAGACACAGTCGAAATTCTAAGATGTTTAAGACCAAGCTATGAGCGACATCATGGATTAAAAATTACAGATAGCGCATTAGAAGCAGCGGCAAATATGGGAGCACAGTATATTTCTGATCGTTTCCTTCCTGACAAAGCAATTGATTTAATTGATGAAGCAGGTTCACGTGTTCGACTAAAAGCTATTCGTATGCCAGATTCGGCAAATGATTTAGATCGTGAGTTGAGAGAAATTGTAAAAGAAAAAGAAAAAGCAATTGCCGATCAGAATTTTGACCAAGCTGGTAATGCTCTAGACCGTGAGCTGGAATTAAGAGCTCAATTATCTGCAATTTTATCCACAATGGATAGAGTTCCAGGCCCTGCAGTAAAAGTAATGGGTGAATCTGCTGTTACCGAGGATGACGTAGCCAGTGTTGTTGCTGCTTGGACAGGTATCCCAGTTAGTAAGATCTCTAAATCTGAGTCAGAAAAGTTACTTCAAATGGAAGAAACGCTTCACACGCGAATTATTGGGCAAGATACTGCGGTTTCAGCAGTTTCAAAAGCCATTCGACGTGCACGTGTGGGTTTAAGAAACCCGAACCGTCCTATTGCAAGTTTCCTATTTTCTGGTCCGACAGGTGTGGGTAAAACAGAATTAACTAAAGCTTTAGCTTTATATTTCTTCGGCTCAGAAGATGCTATGGTCCGACTAGATATGTCAGAATTTATGGAACGCCATACCGTTGCTAAATTAATTGGTTCGCCTCCGGGTTACGTTGGGTATAGCGAGGGTGGTCAATTGACTGAGGCGGTTCGTCGCAAGCCATATACCGTTGTTTTATTTGATGAGGTTGAAAAAGCCCATCCTGATGTATTTAACCTATTACTACAAATTTTAGAAGATGGCCGTTTAACTGATTCTAAAGGTCGCCTTATCGATTTCAAAAACTCTATGCTAATATTAACTTCAAATATTGGTGCAAAAGCAGTTCAAGCTAACACAACATCATCAGGTGATATTGGGTTTGGTGATATGTTATTAGATGATGGTGATCCAACATACGCACGTATGGCTTCATTAGTAAACGAAGAATTAAAACGCTTCTTCCGTCCTGAATTTTTAAACCGTTTAGATGAAGTTATTGTATTCCAACAACTTTCGAAAAAAGATTTAAGTCAGATTGCGGACATAATGATTAAACAGTTATGCGATCGTACTGAGGAAAAGAATTTTTCATTAAAGGTTACACAAAGTGCAAAAGATGTATTAATTGATGAAGGCTATGATCCAATATATGGTGCCAGACCTCTACGCCGAGCAATTACACGCTTATTAGAGGATAGATTAGCTACTACATTCTTAAGTGAATCCGTTGGTCCTGGTAGTGTAATAATGGTAGATGCAAATGCTCAAAAAGAGTTAACTATAAACGTTAGTGCAGTTGCAAATCCAGAAGATAATACAATGAGTACTGATACTGTTGAAAAGGAGAAAAAAGTTGATTCTGATGTTGTTGTTGCAGCATAAATTAATCACTTTAGCTAACCCACGATAATAAGTGGGTTAGTTTAATATTAGATCCATCAATAATATGTACCTAAGATCTATAAGTAAAAGCTAGTGAAGAGACTTGAACTCCCGACCAGATGATTACAAATCAACTGCTCTACCAACTGAGCTACACTAGCTATTTAGTATTCTATCATATTCGAAATTTTATTTCTACCCTTTGCCATAAAATTTTTTTATTTACAAAGATATTAACAATTATTTACAATCAAATAATCAAATGTAAGAGGGTCATTTATTATTAAATCAGATAATATTTTTCTATTAATCGCAATTTTTTCTCTTTTTAATTTCGAACTTATTTGACTATACGTTTTCCCATGACGTCGTACTTGTGTATTTATACAAGCAATCCATCGTTGTCTTTGTGTACGTTTTAACAGTTTTCGACTTACGTACGAATAGCGTCTAGCTTTAAGAACCTGTTGGTTTGATGTTCGAAATAATCTAGAATGTGCACCTTTGTACCCTTTGGCTAACTTTAATATTGATTTTCTTCGCTTTTTCGCGACGTTGCCTCTTTTAACACGAACCATATATAGTTTTTATTATTATTATTTTAATAAGGTAACATTAAATGTATGTTTTTAGACTCACCTTTACAAACTAAACCTTTAGTTCGCATGTGTCTTTTTTGTTTTTGTGACTTCTTTTCTAAAATATGGGCTTTGTAAGGTCTCTTATAAATAAATTTCTTGTTTTTTGTTTTTCTGTAACGTTTGTCGGCTGATCGACGAGTTTTTAATTTAGGCATTTATACAGATAATGTTTTTTAGTTTCTATTCTACCTGAATATAACATAATCGTTTAAAAAATTCAATCATTTTAAAAACCCTATTAAATAAACGACTAAAGTTGTTTGTTTTATGTAAAAATAAAAAAAAGATTGTTTCAAACTAAAAGCTGTTAAATTAAACATTATTCAATATAAAGCGTCAAATGTTTACTTAACTAATAAATAAAGTTACAATGTCTTTAAATAAGAACCTGTATTGGAATTATTATGGATATTTTAAGTTTAGGTTATGCCAGTTTAATGGTTGTATTTACTTTCTCTCTTTCATTAGTCGTTTGGGGTCGAAATGGATTTTAATTCTTATAAATAAAAATAATGAGCGAAATTGTTTCTGTAGCAATAGTTTGTTTTGCAATGACATTAGTTGGCATTGCTTTAGGATTTGTTTTATTAAAAGTTCAAGCTGGTTAAAGGGATACTATAAATAGCATTTAAAATAGTGCTATTTGAAATTGGTTAATTTCCATTAAAAAGTTTAGTAAAAATTTTCAGCATAATTTAACTTTCAAGATATTTCAATCACATTTAATCCTGAAAATCGTAATTTGCTTTCTCTTTAGAATTATAAAAGAGAATTTTTCATTAATATTACTTCCTAATACTGTACAAAAGCATTTTAAAGATGTAGAATAATATTATGTAAATCTGTAGAAAGGCGGTATAGCCAAGTGGTAAGGCCAAGGATTGCAAATTCTTTATTCCCCAGTTCGAATCTGGGTGCCGCCTAAAACTAAAATACAGCTTGGGAGAGTGGTGGAATGGTAGACACGACGGACTTAAAATCCGTTGGCTTTTACGGCCATGAGGGTTCAAGTCCCTCCTTTCCTATTAATTTTATTAATTTTAATTTATGTATTGGACTTCTTTTGTAAAATTTCCACTTCGAATTAAAGCAATTTTACCTGTTTTTGCAATTTCAATAATTCCAAATTTGTATAAAAGCTGTTCAAAAGCATTTATTTTCTCCGGCTCTCCAGTTATTTCGAGTGTAATAGAATTTTCGGAAAAATCTACAACTTTAGAATTAAAAACTTTTGCAATATCTAAAATTTCAGACCGAGTTTGAGGTTGTATTTTAACTTTCAACAACATCAGTTCGCGACTAACATTTGGTGTTGTTGTAATATTTTGTACTTTTCTAACATTTATCAGCTTATACAGTTGTTTAGTTAGTTGTTCTATGGTTCTGTTATCACCTGGCACAACCATCGTTATACGGGCTAGATTAGCTTGTTCCGCTGGCCCAACTGATAGACTTTCTATGTTAAATCCTCGTCTTGCGAATAAACCTGCAATTCTGGTTAAAACACCTGATTCATTTTCAACTAAAACAGATAATGTGTGTCTCATTTTTTTAATTTTATTAAGAAACTGGTATTTTAATTAAAGTATACCAGTTTTAGCAAGTCTAAAAATTCATTTCAGCTGCTTGAACTTTTTCGTATTGTTTTTTCTTAATAACTAATAATGTTTGGCATAAGACAATAGCAAGACAGAAGACTAGATAACCGACGATACGGCTGGAATTTTGTAATACAATTTCCGTCTCTCCTTGACCAAAACCACCAATATTCGGATCTATTGTTAAAAGTGAGTCCTTAGTAACAAATTGTCCAGATTTTACAGCAATAGTTAAACCTTTAGAAATTTTCTCATCAATGATTGATCCTTCCGCTGTTTGAATGCTTATATCGGCTGTACCGTTATCGTTTTGTTTAATTTCCGTAACTTTACCTGAGGTACTTGCTAGAATTGGGTTATTGTTTGATTTTTCACCGTTTGGATTAATTTGGCCACGACCACGGTTTGCCCCAACATAAATTGGATATTTTAAGAACTTAGCAGTATCAGATTTTGATGGATCTGGAGCTAAAACTGGGAATGTAATCTCACGATTCTTATCACCTAAAATTGGACCAACTACCAGAATATTTTCTGATTTTGAGCTATATGGTGAAATATAAACACCTTTATTTTTTGCTTTCACTTCACTAGGAATTCGGCTTGATGGTGCTAACTTAAATTCTTCAGGTAAAATAACAACTGCACCTACATTTAACGGCCCACGATCCCCATTTGCTAACAATTGCTTTTTGCTAACATCATAAGGTATTTTAACAACAGCTTCAAATACTGTATCTGGTAAAACAGCTGAAGGTGATTCAATTTCAACTGGTTTTTGTGCTAAATGGCAATTAGCACAAGCAATTCGACCGTTTGCTTCACGTGGATTTGCATATGCTTGCTGAGCATAAATCGGATACGCGTTCGCACTCGAAGATATAAATGTCACTAGTGCTATAAAACCGGTTGAGACGAATCTCATTTGTTTCACCAGTTCTTTAAAAAATGCTTTTTTGATATGTTTTTTCATCACTTATTTTTTGTAAACAATTAATACAATTGCGCCAGTGAAATATAAAAATAATATTGCACCTGCCAAACAAAGTTGAGTGACTGGATCGGTTGAAGGTGTCAATACAGCGCTGATAATAGTTGACCCTAGTACTACATAACGCCAAGCGTTCAGCATTTGTTGTCCACTACTCAAACCAATCAACCCAACAATTATTTGAATAATAGGAACTTGAAATGCAAACCCAGTGCTATAAAACAGGAATAGTATAAAATCAAAATATTGGTCAAACGACCACAATGGTTCAATGACAGTTTTACTATACCCAATAAAAAAATTTAGCGCAGCGGGAATTAAAACATAATAAGCAAATACTAAACCCAGGTTAAATAATATTACTGACGTAATTAGTATTGGCAAAATAAATTTTCTTTCCGACTTTGTTAACCCAGGTAATATGTAAAACATTACCTGGCTGATTAAAAAAGGAACACTGAATAATAATCCACCATAAAAAGCGATCTTAACAGTGGAAAGAAAATATTCGCCTGGCGATAATTGAATAAATTTTATGTCATTAACAGGTGCCTCTAAAAATTCTACAATTGGTGTAATTTTCAGAAAAAATACACCAATAAGTAGTATGGCAAATCCTAGAAACTGAAATACTCTTTGTCGAAGTTCTTCAACATGCTCTGAAATTGGTAATTCCAATTCTTCACTTTCTAAATCTAGCTGTTGTCTAAATTTAAAATCATTATTCTCTATAATCAATTTCACCACTTTTAAGGATTACAGTTAATTTTTTATCAACTCTAATGCATCAAGTCTTGCTTTTGCAATTTGTACTTCTAAAACTGCAGGCTTCAGTTTTCGCTCTTCAGATTCAACTTCTTTTAATTTTTCTAACTTTTCTGTTGCATCTATAAAAGCTTTTTCAGTTTCTTGTAAATCTGGAGAAGTGGGAACTTCCTCAGCTCCATTTACTAACACTGTAACTTGATTATTTTCAACTTCTGCAAAACCACCATATAAAACAGCTGGTGTCCATGAACCATTATTTTCATAACGCATAACACCAGGCTCTAAGACAGTTACAAGGGGTGCATGCCCAGTTAAAATACCTACACCACCTGTGACAGAAGGAAGTATAACTTGCTCTGTTTCGCTAGTTAAAAAAACTTTTTCAGGAGTGATTACACGAACATTTAAACCCATTTGGACTCCTTACATATTATTATAATTATTGTAAGCTTTCCGCTTTACTGATCGCCTCGTCAATATCTCCTACTAAGTAGAATGCTTGTTCAGGAAGATCATCTAGCTCACCATTAAGAATCATATTAAAGGCTTTAATTGAATCTGCTAAAGAAACATATTTGCCTGGTGATCCTGTAAATACTTCTGCTACAAAGAATGGTTGAGATAAGAAACGCTCAACTTTTCGTGCACGAGCAACGGCTAATTTATCATCTTCTGATAATTCATCAATTCCTAAAATAGCAATGATATCTTGTAGCTCTTTGTATTTTTGTAAAATCTGTTTAACTCGCTGTGCTGTACCATAGTGCTCATCACCTACAATTTCTGGTTGAAGCATTGTTGATGTTGAATCTAATGGATCTACAGCAGGGTAAATTCCTTTTGCAGCTAAACCACGTGATAATACTGTTGTGGCATCTAAATGGGCAAATGTAGTAGCTGGAGCTGGATCTGTTAAATCATCAGCAGGTACATAAACAGCTTGAATTGAAGTAATTGAGCCTTGAGTTGTCGATGTAATTCGTTCTTGTAGTGCTCCCATTTCAGTAGCCAAAGTTGGTTGGTAACCTACGGCAGATGGCATACGTCCTAAAAGTGCAGATACTTCAGAACCGGCTTGAACAAAACGGAAAATATTATCAATAAATAATAATACGTCTTGTTTGTTTATATCACGGAAATATTCTGCCATTGTTAAAGCAGTTAATCCAATTCGCATACGCGCACCCGGAGGCTCGTTCATTTGACCGTAACATAAAGCAACTTTTGATTCTGAAAGATTCGAAGCATTAATTACACCTGATTCTTTCATTTCCATGTATAAGTCGTTACCTTCACGTGTACGCTCACCTACACCACCGAATACAGAAACACCACCATGTGCTTTAGCGATATTGTTGATTAATTCCATAATTAGAACGGTTTTACCAACACCTGCTCCTCCGAAAAGACCAATCTTTCCTCCGCGTCGGTAAGGTGCTAATAAATCAACAACTTTAATACCAGTTTCGAAAACAGATGGCTTCGTTTCTAATTCTGTAAATGCTGGTGCATTACGGTGAATTGGTAAAGTTTCAGATGTGTCCACTTCTCCCATTTCATCAACAGGCTCGCCTAAAATATTAAAAATTCGGCCTAATGTTGGTCCACCTACTGGTACGCTGATAGGTGATCCAGTATCCGCAGCTTCGATACCACGTCTCATACCATCTGTAGAACTCATTGAAACGGCACGAACTTTATTATCACCTAATAGTTGTTGTACTTCACAAACTACAACTTTACCATCTTCTTTAGTGATTGTTATTGCATTATAAACTTTAGGTAATTTACCCGATGGGAATTCAATATCTAATACCGGTCCGATAATTTGGGTTACGCAACCAACACTTGTATTAACGTCAAGCATGTACTTTTAATAAATTACTATTTTAAAAATCAACAGGGTTTCAAAGAGTTGCGCTATAAAAATAATTTTACTAGATTAAAAAATCTTTACTCAGCTCATATCTTTTATTATACGTTAAATTACAAATACGTGATATTAAACGATAATCTTATTATCAATTTTTGAATTTAATAAAATATCATTTAAATCCTAATATTAAATAAAAAATTGCGCTCCTGTGTAAAAATTTACCAATTTTTACAAGAAAAGATAAGTATGAATTAATTTATTATTGCCTTTTTAATTTTATAAAAGAATACGAAAATTCATTAAACTTTTATGTAAAAGTGCAAAAAATGCGCGTTTTATTTATTCTGTCTACTATTAGTATAAAAGATCTGGTGACATTCGTCCGGTTGTCTTTAACCAATTTTGTGCTTCAATATAATTATTTGGGGCTAAACGAATTGCCTGTCTCCAATATTCGCCTGCTTTGTCAAACAAATCTTTGGCGGTTTCCGGATTTTGCTTTTCGGTAGCTTGAGTGCCTTGATAATGATAAATAACTGCAATATTGTTTAAAGCTTGGGGCAAATTAGAGTTTAGATCTAATGCTTGTTGATAGTATTCTAAAGCTTGAATATATTCACCATTATTAGAATATATTAATCCAATATTATAAAGAATATAACTTCTATCATATGGATCTTCTTCAAGCTGCAAAGCTTCATAGTAATTTTCTAAGGCTTCGGCGTAATCACCTTCAGATTGAGCGGACATCCCGTCTCTGTAATAAGAAAATGCTTGCTTTTCTTGCTTACTAGCGGGAAAGACTTTTAAAAGTATGTCTGCTATAATCGTAAACGTTTTATCGATAAAATTATCGTTTTTTTGTGAGCGACTCATTATTTTTGTGGTATCTCTTTATTTTTAACATTTTAATATTCCACTTGTATAACAAAAGGCAATAGCCCTAGAATGCGTGCTCTTTTAACCGCCTTTGTTAATCGACGCTGACTTTTGATAGATAATTCTGTCATTCGTCTTGGTAAAATTCTTTTTTGATCATCTAAATACTGTAATAATGTTTCAACATTATTAAAATCAAATTCTTCAACTGATTGTGATGATTTTTTTGCCATGTTTAATTTTTTATTTAATTTCTTTATGAATTGTATGAGAATTGCAATATTTGCAGAATTTTTTTATTTCTAATCTGTTAGCAGTGTTTCTACGATTTTTTGTCGTAGTGTATCTTGAAACTCCATTTGAACGTTTTTGCGTATTGATTCGACATTCTGTACATTCAAGTGTTATAATAACCCGTAGTCCTTTTGTTTTAGCCATGTTTAAAATTTTTATAAAATATAAGATAGATAACCTAATATCTATTAACTTGAATAATTTACATAATTAGCTTTTATTTTATTAAAAATATGAAATAAAAACAAGAGTCTTGAAGTTGAAGCATATAATATTTACCTTACTTATTACAAGTTATATTATTTTTCCATTATTAAATAAAAACAGTAATCGGATCATTGCATTTTAAGTTTGATTAATTTTTAAATTATGAATAAAAAATTGTTTACCACTACAATTCCCAACTTTTCCGAAACGAGTATAAATAGTTTTTGTTGGTTTTTAGAAAATGGATTAGCTTTAGAATTAAGGAACTTCGCTTCTTCAATCGATTTAATTGACAATGTGAACGTACGAATTTATGGCGATGAATTTATTTTAAGAAAGCCTATTTGTTCTACGATTCAATGCAAAAAGTACGATTTAAGCTATGCAGTCAGATTATATGTGCCAATTGAGTTCATTAGTGAGGATACTGTTAAAGAGTCTTTGATCTTTTTTGGTGAGATTCCTTTAATGACGGACGAGGGGACTTTTATTATCAATGGTTGTGAAAGAGTAATTATAAATCAAATTATTCGTACTCCCGGTGTCTATTATCAATGGGAAGGTTTAAAGAAACTTGAATATAGCGCAACTTTAATTTCTAGCAGGGGGACTTGGCTAAAGTTTGAATGTGACCCGGATACAAAGCAGATTTTACTGCGTATGAACAAAGTGACTGTAATTGATTTCTATAGATTAATTGAGTTGTGTGGGGTTCAAGATTCTTATGAGGATTCACAATTTCATAAATTGCCAAATTCTGCTTCATTAAAACGCGATTTGATTTATAACCAATCATCTCGATCAAAGAAAGGTGCATTTTTAGAAAAAAACGCTCCTGATATTTTATTCTCTTCAGATTATTTAAATCCAAATTCATTTGCAGGGAACATGGAAAATATGTTCCTTCAAATATTTAATAGTAAAGTTTACAGCTTAGGTGAAATTGGACGTCGAAAATTGAATAAAAAACTGGGCTTATCAATACCAGTTCATGTAACAAATATAACAATTGAAGATTTGATTGCGATTTCAAGTTATTTAATCAAGTTGCATAATAACATTGGAGAATTAGATGATATAGATAATCTAAAAAATCGCAGAGTCCGTTCAGTTGGTGAATTATTACAACTTCAAATTAATATAGGCTTAGGTCGGTTAGAGCGCTCTATTAAAGACCGTTTTCTAGTTACAAATACGTCAACATTAAAAACTGGAGCTTTTATCAACCCAAAACCAGTTATTGCGTCTATAAAAGAATTTTTTGGCTCAAGTCAATTATCTCAATTTATGGACCAAACAAATCCAATTGCAAGTTTGACACATAAAAGACGTATTAGCAGTCTTGGACCTGGTGGTTTAAATCGTGACCGATTATCATTGGCTGTTCGTGATATTCACCCAAGCCATTATGGTCGCATTTGTCCGATTGAAACTCCGGAAGGGCAAAATGCTGGTTTATTAGTCTCATTAGCTTGTTACGCTAGGGTTAACGAATCTGGATTTTTAGAGACCCCATTTTTTAAAATCAAGGATGGTAAGATTCTAGATAAGCAGTTACCTGTTTATTTAACAACAGATGAGGAAGAATCTGTTTTTACCGCTCCTGCGGACCACATATCGAATAGTTCAGAAAAACGTAATCATGAACAGCTAATTCCAGTTCGACATAAGAATGATTTTAATTTGGTGCCATTAAACCAAGTAAATCTAGTTTCAATCTCTCCTTTGCAAAATTTTTCAGTTGCAACTGCATTAATACCATTTTTAGAGCATGATGACGCAAACCGTGCGTTAATGGGATCTAACATGCAAAGACAATCTGTGCCTTTATTATACCCAAATAAACCTATTGTTGGAACAGGGTTGGAAAATCAACTAGCTGCTGACTCAGGTGCGGTGTTGATTTGTAAATTTAATGGCAGTGTAAAATATGTTTCTTCGAGAATTATTTCTATTAATACAGAACAAAACGAGATCATTACGTATAAATTACAAAAATTTATTCGTTCAAACCAAGATACATGTATAAACCAACGCCCTATTGTTTGGCCTAATGAAGATGTTGTTTCTGGTCAGGTAATTGCAGATGGTCCAGGAACAAGTGGTGGAGAACTCGCATTAGGGCAAAATTTACTTGTAGCATATATGCCTTGGGAAGGATATAACTATGAAGATGCGATTTTAATTAATGAACGATTAGTTCAAGAAGATTTATTTACGTCTGTACATATTGAAAAATTTGATGCAGAAATTCGTCAAACACCTGCTGGTGTTGAAAAAGTCACAAGAGATTTACCAAATGTTTCACTTGATGGAATTAAAAATCTTGATACGAACGGTATTGTTTGTAAAGGGACCTTTGTAACTTCTGGTGATATTTTAGTGGGCCGTGTCACACCTAAAGGGGAAACAGATCAGCTTCCTGAAGGTCGATTATTGCGTGCGATATTTGGTGAGAAAAATAAAAACGTGTATGATAGTTCTCTTAGAGTCACTAAAGGAAGCTCGGGGCGTGTTATAAATGTAAGAATCTTTCGTAGTAACACCGATTATGAATTTGAAGACGATTCAATTTCTTTAGTACGAGTATTTATCGCGCAGCGAAGAAAGATTCAAGTGGGAGATAAAATTGCGGGACGTCACGGAAATAAAGGTATTGTATCTAGAATTTTACCGAAGCAAGACATGCCATTTTTACCAAACGGGACTCCAATTGATCTATTACTAAATCCATTAGGTGTACCATCACGTATGAATGTTGGCCAAATCTTTGAATGTCTGCTAGGTTTAGCTGGTTCAAAATTAAAAAAACGGTTTAAAATAAGACCTTTTGATGAAATGTATGGTCGTGAAGCCTCGCGAAATTTAGTTAATCACTATTTGCAAAAAGCTGCAACTGAAGTAAATGAGCCATGGTTATTTAATTATTGGTTACCTGGTCGGGTTGAATTACGCGATGGGAGAACTGGTTTATGCTTTGATAATCCTGTTTTAGTTGGCAAAACCTACATGTTAAAATTGATTCATCAAGTGGACGATAAAATGCATGCCCGAGCTACAGGTCCATATTCGTTAATTACACAACAGCCTTTAGGAGGTAAATCGCGTCATGGAGGTCAGCGATTTGGTGAGATGGAAGTTTGGGCATTGCAAGCATTCGGTTGTGCATATACTCTTCAAGAATTATTAACTTTAAAGTCTGATGATATGGAAGGGCGGAATGAGGTATTAAATGCAATTGTTAAAGGTTTGCCTATACCAAAACCGGGAATACCAGAATCGTTTAAAGTGTTAATTAGAGAATTGCATTCGTTAGGTTTAGATATTTCTTTATATAAAATGCATAAGTCTGTTCCTGATAAAACAAATGAAGTTGAAGTTGATTTATTACGGGAATATGAAAGAAATTTAAAAAGTTCGATACCAATCTATTCTAATTTAAAGAATTTGGAATCTAATGTGTATTTATAAATTTTCTTTTATATAAAAATGACTAAAATTAATGAAAGTTTTGATTATATTCGTATAAGTCTTGCATCACCTGAACGTATAAAACAGTGGACACGACGAACACTTGGTAATGAAACCAGTATGGGTGAGGTTATAAAATCGGAAACGATAAATTACCGTACTTTTAAGCCGGAAATGGGTGGTTTATTTTGTGAGCGCATTTTTGGCCCAGTAAAAAGTTGGGAATGTCATTGTGGAAAGTATAGAAGAATTAGACAGGAAGTTTTTGTTTGTGAGCGATGTGGTGTTGAAGTAACAGAATCACGCGTTCGTAGACATAGAATGGGTTATATCAAATTAGAATCTCCTGTTGCACATATTTGGTATGTGAAAGGATTTCCAAGTTACATATCTATTATATTAGGGATTAAGCGTCAAAAATTAAATGAAATCGTTTACTTCAATGAAATTGATTTTCGTAAGTTTGATGATGAATTGTTAAATTTAGTTAAACAAACCTATGGTTCAAAAAAGCCAAGGTTAGGTGCCGAATTAATATTTGATTTGTTAAATGGCTACGATTTGAAGAAAACATCTCTGCAGTGCCGTGCCGCGTATTTAACCGCTTCTTCTCTTGAAGCAAAAAAGAAACTAATTCGTCGAATTCGAATTTTGGAAAGTTTTTTAGCGACTAATTCTAATCCTACTTGGATGTTATTATCTATTGTACCTGTGCTACCCCCTGATCTAAGACCTATGGTTCAACTTGAAGGAGGTCGATTTGCGACCTCAGATTTAAATGAGTTGTACCGTCGTGTTATAAATCGGAACAATCGTCTAAAACGATTTTTTGACATTTTTGCACCTGAAATAATTATTAGAAATGAGAAACGGATGCTGCAGGAGGCAGTTGACGCTTTAATTGATAATGGCCGCCGTGAAAAAAAAGCTGTTGGGTTGAATAATCGACCTCTTAAATCTTTATCTGACATTTTATCTGGTAAACAGGGGCGATTTCGTCAAAATTTGTTAGGAAAGCGTGTTGATTACTCGGGTAGATCCGTAATTATTGTGGGGCCAGAATTAAAATTAAATCAATGTGGTTTACCATATGAAATGGCGTGTGAGCTATTCCAACCTTTCATTATCAATCGGCTTTTGAAACAAGGTTATGCAAGTAACATGAAAACGGCAAAACGTTTAATATATAGTCGTGATGTTCGAGTTTGGGAAGCTTTAAAAAGTGTTTTAATTGGTTTTCCAATTTTCTTAAATAGAGCACCTACATTACACCGTTTAGGAATTCAAGCTTTTGAGCCGATTATTGTTGATGGTCGGGCGATAAAATTACACCCATTGGTTTGCCCGGCTTTTAATGCTGATTTTGATGGTGATCAAATGGCTGTACATGTACCACTTTCAATAACCGCTCAAGCTGAAGCATATCTATTAATGCTTAGTCCTAATAATTTTATTTCGCCTGCAACTGGTGAGCCTATTGTTTTGCCAAGTCAAGATATGGTACTTGGAACACATTATTTAACATCTAGAAATCGGCCAAACTTAATAGGTAACCATCATTATTTTTCAGATATGAGTGATGTTATATTTGCATATAATTGCTCCAAAGTTGAGCTTCATTCTTCAATTTGGTTGCGTTATACAGGAATTGTCCAAAACGTACAGGATTCCTCTTTATTAGAAAAAATTGTTTTAGATGATGCTAGTACGTTAGAAATATATGATGATTGTCAAATACGTCGTTCTAGTGAAGGAAATGTTATTACGAAATATATCTTAACTACTCCAGGCCGAGTTCTTTTTAATCAATTAATTCATTCTAGTCTCGCTTAATATGAATACTCCAGTATTTTATAATAAAACTGTAAATAAAAAAGAATTAAAAACAATAATTCATTCCACGTTTGAATCTTATGGAATGGTTAAAGCGACAAATTTGGTTGAAGTTTTAAAAAAATCCGGTTTTAGTTTCGCAACGCAAGCGGGTATTTCCATTAGTATTGAGGACTTAAAAGTACCACCTACAAAAGATCCGTTATTTTTGAAAAATAATAAATACATTCGTCAAGCTTATTTTTATGAAAAACGTGGGGATATTAATGAAATTGAAAGATTTCAAAAGGTTATCGATTCATGGCATAGTACTAGTGACTTGCTTAAAAATCAACTAGTTGAATTTTTTAAAACAATGGATCCACTAAACCCTGTTTATATTATGGCGTTCTCAGGGGCCCGTGGAAACCTTTCTCAGGTTCGTCAATTAGTAGGTATGCGTGGTTTAATGGCTGATCCTAATGGCCAGATTATTGACTTACCTATCAAAGCAAACTTTCGAGAAGGTTTAACAATAACTGATTATGTTATCTCTTCATACGGAGCCAGAAAAGGGATCGTTGATACGGCTTTAAGAACAGCTGATTCAGGTTATTTAACACGCCGGTTAGTTGATGTTGCGCAACATATTATTATCCGGGAGCTAGACTGCAAAACTCAAAATGGAATTCGCATTTTTTTTGACCCAGGCTCAAAAAAGTTAAATCATTTTATTGGGCGTGTTTTAGTAAAACCCGTTTTTAAAGAACACACTAAAACTTGTTTAATTGAAGCTGGTACAACATTAACTCCAGCCATTTTAAAAGGAATTGATTTTGAAGTCGATTTAATTTTGAGGTCTCCTTTAATATGTGAGTCAAGTCGTTCTATTTGTCAGAAATGTTATGGATGGAATTTATCAAATGGTCAATTAGTGGAGTTAGCCGATGCTGTTGGTATAATTGCTGCCCAATCTATTGGGGAACCGGGTACTCAATTGACAATGCGAACTTTTCACACTGGTGGAGTCTTTACAGGTGAGAGTAGTAATCACATTCGTGCTCATTCCGATTGCCAAGTTTTATTTGCATCTGATTTGCAAACTGTAATTGAACGTACAATATATGGGGAAATTATTTTAAAAGCACGTAATAATACAAATATTTATTTACTTGCAAATAAAAAACAATTAACAACAATTCCAGTTTCTGTAGGAATGCTTATTTTTGTTAAAAATAAAGCTCAACTACAAACGGGTGATTTAATAGCTGAAATACCACAAAGTAATAAACAAACAATTAAGCAGCGAAAAACTGTAACCAGTAAAATTGCAGGTGAAATACAATTTCAAAATTTACGGTTTGATAATTATTCCTTGTCAGTAAATAATGGTTTGTTATGGATAGCGTCAGGTGAGGTGCACGATTTGTTGCCCAATATGTTAGTAAAAAAAGCTGGTGATGTAATAATAAAGAACAACGCATTTGCTCAATCGAAAATTACATTTCCTATGGCTGGTTTTGTAAAAATTAATGCGATGAGCAACCCACCAAACTTAGCGATTGTAAATAACTTGTTTTTATTACTTTTAAATTCTTTGTATAAAAATGAGCTAGGTTATTATATTCGTTTTGCTCCTAATCTATTCTTTCAAATTACAAGTGATTTCGAACAAAAATCACGTGAATTTAGAAGCTTTGGGAAATGTGTTCGAAGCTCTTACACTTTACCTTATTTAGCAAGGCTAGTTTACCCGAAAAAATACACCCAAAAAAATAACGCTATAACAAAATTTGCAGTTTGTTTATTATTGGCTACTGAAAATAATCAACGCTCTTATTTAAAAAATGCTTCATCGGATATGGAAACATATTTTGATAAAAAATTAGTTTTTCCTGGTGAAATTATTTTTGAAACGATTGAAATTTCGGAGCTATCGTATTGTGAATTAGAACTTGTAAAGAATCAAGTTTCTGTAAAAATAACACCAGTTAAGCAATGTTCCATTTCTAATCCGTCAAAATATTATATAAAGAAAGGAATACGTCTTTTTGAAAGATTCTCAATCAAATTTGTAACAAACGTTCATTTAAATGAATCAGGTTTAGCATTGCCGAATCAGCCTTTTATTACAACAAATTTTGGTTTTAGTAATTTTTATCACTCAAATACATATAAATTCATACCACATTGTTTATTTTTAACTAAAAGTTCAACAAAGTACGTGGTATTTTTGATTAAATATAAGTTTCCAACAAACATTAACTCGCTCTTAAACGAAAATAGGGTTGTATCTTATTTAATTTCAAATAATCAGTACATTGATCCATATACAGTCATTGCAACTGTAAGCAATATCGTAAAAGAAAAAACATCTATTAACTCAATAAAAAACTCTCGCTTTAAACCGGAACGTTTTTTAATTTCTACATCAAATAATTATAAAACTTATCCCAAAATGATTAATTCAGATAAGTTTGTAAACTCTAATTTTGTTGCAATTGGGGATACTTTAAAATTTGATGGGTCATATGCCGATTATTCAGGTTATATTATTTCAAATCGGAACAAGGACAAGGTAAACATACGTATTAGTTTACCATTTTTTATATCGGCTGGGGCTCGTGTATTAGTGAAACATGGCTCTTTGATTCAAAAAGATGAGCCTTTATGTCAATTAATTTATACGAGATTTGTAAGTGACGATATTGTCACAGGGTTGCCACGTATTGAAAATTTACTAGAAGCACGTAGTAAAGATGAAAAAGATGATTGTCAATTAATCGAAAATCCAGGTGTAGTTAAATCAAACCCTGAAAATGGAAGTTTAAAAGTAATTGAAAAACGCAAAGTTAGAACATATGAAATTGATAACTCTCTAGTTGCGCCATTTAGAAGAGGCGAAATTGTTCATGTCGCACAACCGCTTCAGGCGAATTTATTGAACCCACATAAGGTTCTGGAAGTTTATTTTAAATATTATTGTTCATTTTATACTCCGGAGCGTGCTACAAAGCATAGCATTGGTAATATCCAAATTTTGCTATTGAATTTGGTACAAGATGTGTATCGTTCTCAAGGTATTTATATCGCTGATAAACATGTTGAAATTATTATTCGTCAGATAACATCTAAAGTACGAATTTTAACTCACAATGTTGAAACATTTTTCGTATTGCGCGAGTTTTTAGATTTTGAGCAAGTGCGTTATATAAATATGGCATTGAAAACAGCAAATAAATCGTTGATTGAATATCAACCAGTTTTAGTTGGAATTACTAAAGTTTCTTTACTAGCTGAAAGCTTTGTATCCGCTGCAAGTTTCCAAGAAACAACTCGGATTTTAGCCCAAGCAGCAATCGAAGGAAGGGTGGAATGGTTGCGTGGTTTAAAAGAGAATGTTATTTTAGGTCGCTTAATACCTGCTGGAACTGGTTTTAAGTCATTCAATACAACATCACTTTTAAATATCCGTCTAAATGAATAATTTATGATAATATCTAAATAACGAGAGTTTTTATTTTTTAATTATCTAAAGAATATAAAATTATTATTATGGCTGATATAAAAATAGCCCAATTATTAGAAGCTGGTGTACATTTAGGGCACAAAACGTCTAGATGGAACTCGAAGATGTTTCCATACATTTACACTGAGCGGGGCGGTATACATATTATTGATCTAGTTCAAACGTCTCAATTATTGCAGGAGGCATGTGATTTTGTTCAGATTGCTGCAGAAAATGGAAAAAGTTTTTTGTTTGTTGGTACAAAGCCACAAGCAGCTGAAATTGTGAAAGAGGAAGCACTACGCTGTGAATCTTTTTATGTTAATCATAGATGGTACGGCGGGCTTTTAACAAATTGGAAAACCGTAAAAGAAAGAATCCAAACCTTAATTAGTTTAGAGCAGCAAGAAGAGTTAGTTTTACCGACTTTAGGCAAAAAAGAAGCAGCAAACTTGCGCAAAGAGCTTACAAAATTGCGAGTTCAATTAGAAGGTATAAAAGGTATGGATAACATTCCTGATGTTATTATTATCGTGGATCAAAATTATGAACTAACTGCAGTTCGCGAGGCAATTAAATTAAACATTCCAATTGTGTCAATTTTAGATAGCAATTGTGATCCTGACTTAATTGATGTTCCAATACCTGGGAATGATGACGCAATTAGTTCTATCCGAATTATTTTAAGAGCCTTGACTGATAGTATTCAACAAGGTCGGGCATAATATTTAAAAACTAGTTAAACTAGTTTTTAAATAGCTCCCCCATTTTTATTATTTTGTAAGACAAACTAAATTTAAGTTGAAAAACTGTTTATGTGATTTGAAAATTAAACACCCTAGAAAACAGATTGCATTATAATTAACTTTGTTAATAAAACTGATGGGACTAAATTTTTATACCTAATTCAATGAAGTCTGATCAGGTTGTAAGTATTTGTTTATTTAAAAAAAGTACCAATGAATTTTATAAATAATTCGATACTTCTTGCTGGTGTAGAAATAGGCACACATTATTATTGGGAAGTTAGCGGATTAGTATTACATGGACAGGTATTTATTGTTAGTTGGTTTGTAATTGGCTTGTTATTATTAGCATCTTTCTTAGGTGCAAATGATCCAAAGCGAATTCCCGAAAGTTGGCAAAACTTTATGGAATCAACTGTTGAATTTACACAAGATATCGCACGTAACCAAATCGGGGAAAATTCATACCGAACATGGTTACCTTTTGTTAGTACGTTATTTTTGTTTATTTTCGGTTCAAATTGGGCCGGGGCAATTATTCCTTGGAAGTTAATTCTTTTACCTGAAGGTGAGTTAGCTGCTCCAACCAATGATATTAATACAACGGTAGCTTTAGCGCTATTAACGTCTGTAACATATTTTTATGCTGGTTTTAGAAAGAAAGGGCTTAGTTACTTTAAGCGCTATTTAGAACCAACTCCTATTTTGTTGCCAATTAATATTCTTGAAGACTTTACTAAACCATTGTCTTTAAGTTTCCGACTATTTGGTAACGTTTTAGCGGATGAACTTACAATATCCGTTTTAGTATTACTAGTACCTTTATTTATACCTCTACCAATTATGGCACTAGGTATATTTGCAGGTTCTGTGCAAGCTTTAATTTTTTCGACATTGGCAGCTGCGTATATTCACGAGGCTATTGAGTAGTTGATATTAAAAGTTTGTTATAAATCAAAATATAAAATTAAATTAATTTAAGGAAAAAATTATTATGGATTCAATCATTGCTGCAGCTTCTGTTATTGGTGCTGGTCTTTCTGTTGGTTTAGCTGCAATCGGACCTGGTATTGGTCAAGGTACAGCTGCTGGCCAAGCTGTTGAGGGTATCGCTCGTCAACCAGAAGTAGAAAACAAAATCCGTGGTACTTTATTATTAAGTTTAGCGTTCATGGAAGCATTAACAATTTACGGATTAGTTGTTGCTTTAGCACTTTTATTCGCTAATCCATTTGTGGGTTAATTTGCAATTTTAATAGGAATCGTGAATGATTCCTATTAAGATATTTTATTTCTTACTAAAATTAAATTACCTTAACTGCAAAATGTTGATTGACTGGATACGAACGATAGGTTCGACTATGGGTGCAGGCGGATTATTTGATTTCAATGCAACTCTACCGTTTCTTGCTATTCAGTTTTTAATTTTAATGTTTGTCTTAAATACAATCCTTTATAATCCATTGCTATCAGTTATAAATGATAGAAACGAATATATTGTTTCGAATTTAACACAATCGGCAAAATTAATCGCGGAAACGAATGAGATTAAGCAAACCTATGAAAACGAAATCCTTGAGGCGAGAAAAGCGGCACAACTCGAGATAACGCAATGCCAAAAGGATTATAAAGAAATTTTTGATGTTGAGTTAAGTAACATACAACAAGAGTTTAATGGTGTATTAGATGAATTGATTTCTCGTTTAGAGAATGAAAAAAATAGTGCTTTAATTACCTTAGAGGCAGAAGTCGAATCTCTTAGCGAACAAATTTTAGAAAAAATATTCGTTTAAATTTATTGAATTGCTTTCTCTCGAATATTAATTAAAGTTAGTAAAATATGGAAAACTCTTTATTATTAAGTATTAGTCTTAATACAGATATTCTTGAAACCAATATTATTAATATCGTAATTTTAGTTGCGATTTTATTTAATGTTGTAGGTGGTGCGCTTAAAGCTGCAATGCTTGAACGCAAAGAAAAAATATTAAATGGTGTACAGGACGCAGAACGTCGCCTAAATGAAGCATCAGAGCGGTTAGCTGAAGCTAAAATGCAATTAAAGCAATCGAAATTAATCATTAATAAAATTAAATCCGATAAAGAAGCTGCAAGACGTACTATTGCTATTAGTAATAAAGATCGTGCGTTAGAGGAATTAATGCGTCAAGCAAATTCAACAAAATTAGCTGTTACATACAAGGAGCAGCAAGTTTTACGTGAAGTAAAAGAGCAAATTTCAACATTGGCTTTAAATCGTGTGATTGCTTCATTAAAAGATGATTTAACATTGGATAAGCACATCGCATTAATTAATAATAGTATTGCACGTATAGGAGGGCAATAGTGAGTAAAGTTTTAGTTTCAAAAATTGCTGGACCTTATGCTGATGCACTTCTAGAATTAGCTAAATCAAAAAACATTGTTGATAAGGTTACAACAGATATAAGTGATTTATTAACTTTATTTGTTTCTGTACCAGAATTAACAAGTTATTTAGGTAATCCTGTTGTATCTCCCGATAAGAAAAAAGAATTATTAAAAAAGGTGATGGATTCAATGATTAATCCGGAAACTTTAAAATTCTTACAATTTTTAATTGATCGAAGACGAATAAAACATTTTGATTCAATTGGGGAGAAATTTTTACAATTAGTTTGGGCATTAGAAGGCATAAAAATTGTTAAGTTTCAGACAGTAATACCGTTAAGTTATAAACAAGAAGAGGATTTAATTAGCCAATTGAAGGAATTTACTGGTTCCAAAGAAATCCGATTAATTAAAAAAATTGATAAAAGTATACTTGGCGGACTAGTTCTTCAAATTGATTCCCAAGTAATCGATATTAGTTTAAAGGGTCAATTAAGACAAATATCAAATAATTTAGAGAGTAATCTAGTTATCTAATATTTGAAAATCTCGTTTATAAAACAAAATATTATAAATTAAAATAATTATGGTTAGTATTCGTCCTGACGAAATTAGTAATATTATCCGTCAACAAATTGAAACTTACGACCAAGAAATCAAAGTTGAAAATATTGGTACTGTTCTTCAAGTTGGTGATGGTATCGCTCGTGTATATGGGCTTGATCAAGTAATGGCTGGCGAATTATTAGAATTTGCAGATAATACTATTGGTATTGCGTTAAATTTAGAAAATGATAACGTTGGTGCCGTTTTAATGGGTGATGGCCGTAACATTTTAGAAGGTAGTACGGTTCGTGCTACTGGTAAAATTGCACAAATTTCTGTATCAGATGAAATTAAAGGTCGTGTAGTTAACCCTTTAGCTGTTCCAATTGATGGTAAGGGTGATTTACCTGAGGGTGATACACGTTTAATTGAATCAATGGCTCCAGGTATTATTAGCCGTAAATCAGTATGCGAACCTCTACAAACAGGTATTACTGCAATTGACGCTATGATTCCAATTGGTCGTGGTCAACGTGAATTAATCATTGGTGACCGTCAAACTGGAAAAACATCGATTGCACTAGATACAATTATCAACCAAAAATCTGAAAACGTAGTTTGTGTTTATGTAGCGATTGGACAAAAAGCTTCGTCTGTAGCACAGGCTGTTACAGTACTAAAAGAACGCGGTGCGTTAGATTATACAGTTATTGTATCTGCATCTGCAGATGATCCTGCAACATTACAATACATTGCTCCGTATACGGGTGCTGCTATTGCAGAGCATTTCATGTATAATGGTCAAGCAACTTTAGTTGTATATGATGATTTAACAAAACAAGCTCAAGCTTATCGTCAAATGTCATTACTATTACGCCGTCCTCCAGGACGTGAGGCGTACCCTGGTGATGTATTCTACTTACACTCACGTTTATTAGAGCGTGCAGCAAAATTAAGTGACGAATTAGGTGGTGGTAATATGACAGCATTACCTATTATTGAAACTCAAGCAGGTGATGTTTCAGCTTATATTCCAACTAACGTTATTTCAATCACAGATGGACAAATTTTCTTATCTGGAGATTTATTTAACTCAGGAATTCGACCAGCTATTAACGTTGGTATTTCGGTTTCTCGTGTTGGTTCTGCGGCACAAATTAAAGCCATGAAGCAAGTAGCTGGTAAATTAAAATTAGAGTTAGCTCAATTTGCGGAGCTAGAAGCGTTTTCACAATTTGCTTCTGACTTAGATCAAGCTACTCAAAACCAGTTAGCACGTGGTCAACGTTTACGTGAACTGCTAAAACAAGCACAGAATTCACCAATTCCGGTTGAAGAGCAAGTAGCGGTTATCTACGCAGGTATTAACGGTTTTACTGATGACTTACCTGTTGAGAAAGTTAAAGCTTTTGCTGTTGAATTACGCGCATATTTACGCAGTTCAAAACCAGCATACGGAGAAGCAGTTCGTTCAACGAAGAAATTCGATGCCGAAGCAGAAACAATGGTTAAAGATGCTATAAGTGCAGTTAAAGAAGCTATGATGGTTTCTTAGTAAATGTACTGGAATATTGAAGCTCAACTTTATTAAAAGTTGAGCTTTTTATTTTAAAAGCGGGTAGGCAGAATCGAACTCCCATCATCAGCTTGGAAGGCTGAGGTTTTACCACTAAACTATACCCGCGTTTTTTTATTATTTTTTTATATTGTACTGAACATCTAGAAACTTGGCTAGGGTTATAGCTTTTTCTTCAATTTCTTTTAAGGTTAATGGTTGTCCTACACCCGTTAAAGGTATTTTGCGTTGATCCATTGTAACAAGATATATGGTTCTTCGAGGGTTGATACCTTCCAATATTTCAACTTCAATTGCTTTTAGTTCATTTAAAGAGTAGCTCAATAGAATGTTTCTGTTATCACCTGGAAATCCACGTCGAACAATTCGTATTGTGGCATTTAGCTTATCAAATTCATTGTAGCCACCACCTAAATCCCAAACAATAGTAAGCACTATGTAAAGACTAAAAGCTAATCCTAATATACCGTAAAATAACATTAGAATACCTTGAGGAACAAAGTTTAGTTCTGTAGCCACATTTCCATTAAAGGGTAATAATCGAACTTTATAATAACTTGATAAACTCGCTAAAATAAACCCGCAACCCCCAATAAATAGAGCTCCTGCCCAAATATAATTTTCGAAACGGCGTGACCCAACAATCGGGTCTCGTCTTATTGACTCAGTTTCCATTTTTTTATTATTATTATTATCCAATTTTGTAGAATGTTTCTTTTTTGCCAAAAATACTGAATATTTTCGGCAAAAAATTTAAATTAGTTTAACTCCACGTAGTATTAAAAATAGTCCCGATGATAGGGCGAAAACAAAACCTAATAATAGAATATAATCAACAAAAATGGTCATCACCTTATTTTAATTTATCTCTATATTTATTATATGGCAAAAATAAAAATTCGTGTTATATAATTAAACCCCTTTTTTTAATAAATCAAGGTTTTATTTGATAGTAACCAAGTATAATAGAATTACTAGAACTAAATTTTGGCATATAAATAAAATATGAGTAAATATAGCTTTGTTGGTCCTTATGGTAATGACTCGACTGTAGGGCATCTTTCAACTCCTGTTACAAATTCAATGTTAACACGAGCGTTATTAGGTAACTTGCCTGTGTACCGTGAGGGTTTATCTAGCATTTTCCGCGGCTTAGAAGTAGGAATGGCTCACGGGTATTTTTTGATTGGCCCATTTTATAAATTAGGACCGATGCGAAATACAGACGTAGCTCTTTTAGCAGGTTATCTATCATCTGTTGGACTAATTATTATTTTAGGTTTAGCCCTAGCATTATATGGAACGGCGACATATCAAGAGGACGATTTTTCTTCTGATGATGAGTTAGAAACAAAAACAGGTTGGCGTAAATTCACTGGTGGGTTCTTTATTGGTGCCTTAGGTGGTGCAGGTTTTGCTTTTATCCTATTAAGTCAATTATAAAAACGTAGCTGAGTTTACAATTTTAGATTTTTTTGGTACTGTATCAGTTGTACCTAATTATTAGAAGCTTAAAAAAATGTGTTAACGTGTCAGGGCTGAAAGGCAGCAGCACAATATGTAATTATTAAGTGTTCAATATTAGGTACTTTTTTTTTAAATACAATAAAATATGACAGGAGAGAGGGGGATTCGAACCCCCGGTACTAAAAGAAGTACAACAGATTAGCAATCTGCCGCTTTCGACCACTCAGCCATCTCTCCAATAAATTTAGCTCTGGCGGGACTTGAACCTGCGACCTGAGGCTTATGAATCCCCTGCTCTAACCACCTGAGCTACAGAGCCGAATGCTTTCAATTTAAGGATATACTATCAATAATAAAAGAAAAGAGTCAATAGATTACTTGATTCCCTTGATTAAATCTTTTTTATCAAGGAGATGTATTATAATATATTTAATTCAATTAATGTATAGATTATAAATTATGTTATTATTAGCAAAATTACCAGGTACGTTTGCGGTTTTTAGTCCACTTGTAGATATATTACCAGCCGTACCCGTATTGTTTCTTTTATTAGCGTTCGTTTGGCAAGCTTCGATCGGTTTTAGATAAAAAGAATTTTTCTTTTTGGGCTATTTATAACAAATAAAGGTTTTCGCTACTTATTTTTTTTATAATAATGTTAGAAGATTTTTTACTGTTTTTATACTTATAGATCTAATTAACAGTTTAGAGCTTAAAAATTACAAGATAAATATAAATAGCGATGTCACACTTTACTCGAATTAAGACTTCTATACGTGATTTACCAACTTTACAAAATGTCTTAACACAATTAGATGTTAGTTGGGAGAAAATCAACGCTCCTATTCGTGGTTATCAAAATCAAACTCATGATGCTGAGTTAATAATCCCTCAAGCAGATTCAATTGATATTGGTTTCGCTTTTAATGGGGAATCTTATGAATTAATTGCTGATAAAAGTTTTTGGCAGCAAACTTTATCTATGGAAGTATTTTTAGATAGAATTAACCAAGTTTACGCAGCTGAACTTTTAAACAAAGAGTTAAAAACTCTTGGATTTGCAACTGTTAGCTATGTAGAAACTGAACAAGGTGTAATTGATTTAGTTGCTGAAAAATGGGTTAACTAAGGCTACTTTAAAAATAATTTATACGAAAGATCAAAATAATTTTTTATGATCTTTTGTATATTTCAAAATCTATGATATAATAATATGTATATATGTAACGGGATATAGCGCAGCTTGGTAGCGCGTCTGCTTTGGGAGCAGAATGTCGTAGGTTCAAATCCTACTATTCCGATTTTATTTAACCACACTCCAGTTTATTAATTTGTGTATCTATTTATATCTATTTAGCCATAATTCCAAATCTGCGAGCTTTGGATGATCTGGTTCATATTGAGTCATCTGGTTCACTAAACTCATTAAATCTTCAAGTTGGTTTTGTGCTTTATAAGCATAACCAAGATTAAGCAAGCATGTTGTATAATCTGGGGTTAATTCTAAAGCCGTTTTATAGTATTCGATAGCTCGTTGGTTTTCATCTAGTTGATAATATGTAAATCCTAAAGAATTGAAAACACTCGCTAGGCCCAACCGGTCGTTCTTATCCCAATTTTCAGCACATTCACTGAATTCTTCGATTGCTTTCGTGTAAATTTTTTTACGCAAGTAAATTTGCCCCAATTTAAATCTATTCTCATATGGGTTAACATCTTTTTCAGGTTCAGACTGTATTTCAACTAATGTTTTTTCTAAATTTTGCCTTAATTGGATTTGAAGCGCTAAAAAGATCGCACTTAAAAGTAATATGGCAAAAATTGCAACTAAATAGATCCTAGCAAGTAAAAATTCCATAATTTTAATTTTTCGGTTGACAATACCTGTTATTTATACTATTATAAAATCACAAAGCCCCCATCGTCTAGAGGCCTAGGACATCTCCCTTTCACGGAGGGAACAGGGATTCGAATTCCCTTGGGGGTATTATTTATAATTTTCCTATATTTATTATAAAACTATTTGAACCTGTCTGAGTTCAAATACAAATAGTTCCTCAAAACAGGCTTTCATTATTGAAAGTATAAACGCATATGTTTTCTTAATCTATGGATTTTATGCTATTAGGATATTGTAAATAATCCCTTTCCTGTTTTTGTTTAATGTAATCGAAATCTTACAAAAAATATTAGGGTTTTGTGTATGGGCTGCCTGGGACTCGAACCCAGAACTTATCGGTTAAAAGCCGAGTACTCTACCATTGAGTTAGCAGCCCGTTGTAATTTCTATGCCAATTTATATTATACAAACTATATCAAAAAAAAACAAAAAAATCACTCTTTTTAATTATTTTTTAGTTTAGGGTGTAGTATAATGTCATTATAGAGTCTTAAACAAGAGGCATTTTTGTTTAGATAACACAACTAATAAAAATTTTTATGATTAACTGGCAAGTTATTGAACAATTATTTTCAGCTGCCTTGATTTTTGTAGCTGGTCCTGCAGTTATCGTTTTTTTAGCTTTAAATAAAGGTAATCTTTAGATTTAAAAAAACCCTATTTGGCGACAAATTGCTTAGAACCCCCGACCTAAATCTAATTTAGGTCGGGGGTTAGCAATTTTTTCTCATAATGATATGAATTCAGTTTGTATAATTTTTTTAACTTTAAATGCATTAGAAATTTTCAATTTTTATGTTAAACATATAACTGTTGATAAATATTAAAAATAATCGTAATCTTAATATCAAAGCTATTTAATTTATTTTACCCAATGTTGAAATTACGCTTAAAAAAGGGTGGCCGTAAGCGTCAGCCTGCATATCGTGTTGTCTTAATTAAATCCGATGCAAGACGTGAAGGCCGTCCAATTGAAAATCTAGGTTTTTATAATCCAATTTCGAAAGAATTTAATGTAATGGCTGAACGTGTTAAAATTCGTCTAGATCAAGGGGCCCAACCTACTCCGACGGTCAAAAATTTGTTAGTAAAAGCCGGAATTATAAACTAACAAAATCAACCATGTTGTATTATAAATAGCATGGTTGATTTTTTTACTAAAAAATTTAGCGTTTTTCGCTTACAACTAAACACTCAGTTGTTAATATCATACTAGCAATAGAAACGGCATTTTGTAATGTTGAGCGAGTGACTTTTGCAGGATCTATTATTCCTTCTTGATACATATTAATAAATTTATCATCTAAAGCATCATAACCCATTTCAAAATTTTGTTCTTGAACTAGTTCAGTTACCAACGCTCCATTTTTTCCACTGTTTTCCGCAATTCTTTTTAGCGGTTTTTCAATAGATTTCGCCACTATCAAAGCTCCTAAAAGTTCTTCTTCTTTTAAATTCATCTTCCCCCAATTTTTTAAATTTTCAGAAAGATGGGCAAAAGTTGCTCCTCCACCAGGTACTATCCCTTCTTCAATTGCTGCTCTAGTTGCATTAATAGCATCTTCTAAGCGTAATTTTTTTTCTTTCATTTCGGTCTCTGTAATTGCGCCGACTTTTATTACAGCTACACCTCCAGATAATTTAGCAATACGATCTTGCAATTTCTCTTTTTCGTAAGAATCCTCTGCTAAGTTCACTTGTTTTCGCAAATTTTCACATTGAGCTTTAACTTGCTCAACCGTCCCCTCATTTATGATAGTTGTGGAATCTTTTGTAAGAATAACCCGTCGGGCTGAACCTAACAAATCTAAAGTTGCTGTTTTTAGTGTATAGCCCGCATCTTCTGTAATTAAGCTACCGTTTGTTAGAACTGTAATGTCTTCAAGACTATCTTTACGCAATTGACCAAACGCTGGTGCTCGAACTGCTGCAACATTAATAATTCCTCTTAATTTATTTAAAACTAAAGTAGCTAGGGCTTCTTTTTCTATATCTTCAGCTATTATTAATAAAGATCTTTTTGTCGGTGTAACTTGCTCTAGTATTGGTATCAAGTCTTGTTTTACTAGCGTGATCTTTTTATCTGTTATCAATATATAAGGGTTTTCTAAAACCACTTCCATTTTTTCAGGTCGGTTTATAAAGTAGGGGGAAATAAATCCTTTATCAAACCTCATCCCTTCAGTTACTTCTAACTCCGTTTCAGTTGATTTACCTTCTTCAAGCGATATAATGCCATCACGCCCTACCTTTTTTAAAGCATCCGCAATCATATTACCAACTTCTTGGTCATTTCCAGAAGAAATTGTTGCCACTTGAGCAATGGAATCCATATTTTCTATAGGCTGAGCAAATTCATTTATCTGTTCTACGATGTATTTTGTCGCCTTCTCCATACCAATTTTTAAACTAATTGGGTTTGTTCCGGCTGCAACATTTCTCATTCCTTCTTGGACAATGGAATAAGCAAGAACAGTCGAAGTTGTAGTTCCATCTCCAGCTACATCATTTGTTTTCGATGCTGCTTGGCGAATTAAAGCAACTCCTGTATCTTCAACTGGATCCTCTAATTTAATTTCTTTTGCTATTGTAACCCCATCGTTTACAATTTGTGGTGATCCATATTGTTTTTCTAAAACAACATTTCTTCCGCGTGGACCTAAAGTTACAGCAACTGCTTCAACCATAACATTCATACCTTTCTCTAAGGCACGTCGTGCATTATCTTTATAAAGAATCTTTTTTGGCATCTTTTTTTTAGTGTTTTTATTTTTTACAATTTGATTATATCAAAACCGAGCTTATTTATAAAAAATCTCTTAACATTTGTCTTTTATTTATTTTTTTCTTATAATAAACCCATGATGAGGCCTTTAATTAGAATTAAATCTTGTATTTTAAACTGTTTTAGACCTAACCATAGCAAAATCTATCGGGATTGATTTAGGAACTACTAACTCTGTTGTTGCTTCTGTTGAAGCGACACAACCAACTGTAATTCCAAATGCAGAAGGCTTTCGCACTACATCATCAATCGTTGCATATGCACCGGATGGTAGAGTATTAGTCGGGCAAATTGCCAAGCGACAAAATGTTATTAATCCGGAAAATACATTTTCATCAGTAAAGCGTTTTATTGGATCAAAGATGAACGAACTTGATCCCGAGTTGTTAAAGATGCCATATAAGGTAATATCAGATGACAATTCAAATCTGTTGTTAGATTGCCCTTTACTTAAAAAAACTTTTAGACCTGAAGAAATTTCAGCTCAGGTATTAAAGAAAATTGCTAATGATGCATCAAAATTTATTGGTCAAGATGTAGATAAAGCGGTTATTACGGTACCAGCTTATTTTAATGATTCGCAGCGCCAAGCAACCCAAGATGCTGGGAAAATTGCAGGATTAGAAGTTTTGAGAATCATTAATGAGCCAACAGCGGCATCTTTAGCTTATGGTTTAGATATATACGCCAATGAAATTATATTAGTTTTTGATTTAGGCGGCGGTACATTTGACGTTTCAATATTAGAAGTTGGTGATGGTATTTTTGAAGTTTTATCTACTTCTGGAGATACTCGATTAGGCGGTGACAATTTTGATCAAATTTTAATTAATTACATTGTCGAAGAATTTATTTCAACAAGTGGAATTGATATTCGTTCAAATACAACCGCTTTACAACGAATTTCAGATGCCGCAGAACGTGCTAAAATTGCATTATCAAGTACTACCGAAACAACAATAAATATTCCATTTATTGCTCCACCAGTTAACGATGATCCTACACACTTAGTTATGGATTTAACTCGTGAAAAATTTGAAGAGTTATGCGGTGACTTAATTGAACGTTGTAGAGGCCCAGTTTTAAATGCATTGAATGATGCTTCACTTACTAAGGATAAAATTAATCAAGTTGTTTTAGTTGGTGGTTCAACAAGAATTCCTGCGATAAATTCAATCATTAAAGAATTGATTAGTGGAGAGCCGAACCAAAATGTAAATCCAGATGAAGTTGTTGCCATTGGAGCTGCAATTCAAGCTGGTATTCTATCTGGCGATATCAAAGATATACTACTATTAGATGTTACACCTCTATCTCTAGGTGTAGAAACATTAGGTGGTGTATTTTCTAAAATGATTCCACGTAATACAACAATTCCGACAAAGGCTACCGAGATTTTTTCAACCGCGATGGATAATCAGCCAAGTGTTGAAATTAAGATTTACCAAGGGGAGCGGGAATTTGCCCAAAATAATAAGAGCTTAGGTATTTTTACTCTAAGTGGAATTGCACCAGCAGCTCGAGGAATTCCTCAAATTGAGGTAACGTTTGATATTGATGTTAATGGTATTTTATCGGTTACTGCCCGTGATAAAGGTACTGGCCAAGAGCAATCAATTACAATATCAGGTGCTTCAAATTTAAACAAAGATGAGATTGATTCAATCGTTAGTCAAGCAGAAGAGTTCGCAGCAGAAGACCAACAAAAGCGTGCGCAAACTGAGTTAGCAAATAATGCTGATATGTTATGCTATCAAGTAGATAAAAAAATATCAGAAAGTTCAGCTGATGAAAGTTTAAAAGAGCGCGCTCGTAAGAAAATTGAAACAATTAGAGAAAAATTAAATAGAAAAGAATACGATAATTTACAAGCTGAAGTTGATGAGCTTCAAAAGGTTCTTGATGAACTTAATGAAATTGAAAACGCAAGCCAGGCCACTCCAGGCCCTGTTTAGGTTTAAATTTTTGTGACTATTTAACTAGATTTTTTCTTTTACTTTTTAAATACCCAATAATGTTAAATAAGCAAGCTTATTTAACATGGGTATTTTTATAACTGGGTTTAACTAAATTCTATTTTTCAAAATTTATAAATATTTTTTGTATAAATTACAAATTCTAATTCACATAAATAATGCTTGATTAAGAATTAGTAATTTCAGTACTAGTATTAAAAATTACGAGATTGACGGGATTTGAACCCGCAACTTCCGCCGTGACAGGGCGGTGCTCTAACCAATTGAACTACAATCCCT
>ERZ1740062.282-NODE-282-length-34694-cov-5.041254_pt1 | contig 34694 bp, 32 predicted proteins | sample MGYA00581741_ERZ1740062 | MGnify/ENA primary metagenome ERZ1740062 (study PRJEB43018, sample SAMN04849747) | marine metagenome | isolation source: floating plastic debris | place: Pacific Ocean | collected 2008-09-01 | study: EMG produced TPA metagenomics assembly...
GAAACCAAGGACAGCTCAAACGTGCTGAGGTTAGCACGTATAGTAGAATAGGACCGATAGACGATGGGCGTATCAAACCAGATTTGGTGGGCGATGGTGCTTCCATATTTTCAACTACCTCAAAAAACAATACCAGTTATGGTACTTCTACGGGTACCTCTATGGCTGCTCCGGGAGTTACTGGTGCGTTGCTGTTACTTCAGCAGTATGCCAAACAAAGTTTCGGCTCATATGTGAAAGCGGCCACGGTGAAAGGTTTGGCCTTGCATACCGCAGATGATGTAGGTGTAGCTGGGCCAGACTATAAAATGGGATGGGGCGTTATGAATGCCATGAACGCCGCGAAGGTGATTCAGAATGATGGTTTTACTTCTATAATTGAAGAAAATACTTTGCTGGAAGGTGAAGAACATACCATCAACATTAGAGCAAATGGTAGCGAACTGTTGTTGATTTCCATTTCATGGATTGACCCTGAGGGTAACACGGTGAATTCAGGAATATTGAACGACCCTACCAAGGCCTTGGTCAACGATTTGGACATTCGTTTGGAAAAAAATGGAAAGGTCTTTTTACCTTGGCGATTAAATCCGAAACAAGCAGCCGCCGCTGCTACCAGAGGAGATAACTCGGTTGACCCTTTTGAGCGTATCGATGTGGCCGATGCCAAAGGAGAATATACCTTGGTTATTTCCCATAAAGAGAGTCTTACGAACAGTGAACAAGCCTATTCGTTAATCGTTTCCGGAGCAAAAGTGAATCAATGTTCCGCTCAGGTTCCGGAGGAAGTGGGATTGGAATCTGCTTCGGAAGATGGGGTGGCCATTCATTGGGGCGGTGTACCAGATACTTTATATGAGGTGCAATTCAAAACAGCATCTGACGACCATTGGATGTCTTATTTCACTGAAGATAGCACACAACAATTTGAAAATTTAGAAAATGAGAAGACCTACAACTTTCGCATCCGTTCCATTTGTACTGAAAGTGTGGTCTCCGAATTTTCAGAAAACTATACTTTCACTTTCGATGGTGAAAACACCGTACTGGAGGAGAATAGTATCTTTTCCATTGATGACAATGCACTTCAAATTGAGGTTTTTCCCAACCCTGCCTCTGACTGGGTGACCATAACCTCGCCGTACTCATCCAACGCCATGTTTGCTTTGGTTTCGACCTCAGGAAACACGTTACGCATGGGAAGCGTAACCGAAAAAATCAACGTTTCAGATTTAGCCTCAGGACTGTATATTTTGATGGTTCAGGATTTGGAAGGTATTCGTAGTACCAAATTCTATAAAAAATAGGTCATGCAAGCAAATGAAACCCTAGAGGAACTTATTGAAACCGAGGCGAAGCTTCCACTCCAGAACAGCATTCGTTTTCTCAGAGTTTTTTTATTTCGGTTTCAGCGATAAGCGGTTCGTTTCGCATCCGCAGAAAAACTTGGGCAGTGGTAACCACATCCAATTCGCAATAGGTTACAATTCGGTCTAAATTGTTATCCTCATAAAAGACGGTACGAACCATACTGCCATCCATATCTTCCTTTGGGGATGGAATTTCCAAAACATGGGCCAACAGTTTTAACGAGGTGAAATTTTTATAATCACCAAATTTCCAGAGTTCCATGGTGTCCAAATGTGGTACCTCCCATGGTTTTTTTCCAAATAAATCCAGTTTGTGGGGAAGGTCCATTCTATTGATGAGCATTCGACGTGCGATGTAGGGAAAGTCAAACTCCTTTCCATTATGGGCGCAAAGCAAAAATTTAGGGTGCTCATAGTGCTGGTCCAACAAGTTTTTGAAGGCTTGCAGTAGGGTTTTTTCCTCACCAAAAAACGATTTAATCCGAAAATCGTGTGCGCTTCCCTTCAAGTTAAAATACCCAACTGAAATACAGATAATTTTCCCAAACTCGGACCAAATCCCAGCATTTTCATAGAAAGTGTCTGCTTCAATTTGGTCTTTCCGTTGATAACGGGTTTTATGCTCCCAAAGCGCTTGAGTCACTTCATCCAAACCAGCATAGTTCGGTTGTTGTGGAACAGTTTCAATATCCAGAAACAAGATATTATCAAGGGGCGTTTTTTGTATTCTCATAGGCTGAAAAATAACAAATTAAGCAGCATTTCATAGCGATGGATTTATAAATCGTATATTGTAATTGATGAAAGCTATGAAATCGAAAATCCTATTTGGGATACTTTTCGGCTATCTAATGGTAGCCTGTAGTTCAGATGATGAAGGAACTACCTCAGAGCCAATCCCTCCCTCTCCCACAAGTTTTATCGCCATTGGAGAAAATGACACACAAGTGTTGCAATATTCTTATGATGCGGAAGCGAATGCAGGGATGAGTACCAATCTGACGGAAACTGTTGGTCTTCCCATTGGGTACTTGGCGATCCGCCAAAATGACGAAGTAGTTTCTTTTTATACCTTTTTTCAAGGAGCTTTCAACCTGTATCAATGGGATACCCAGCAACTGCAAGGAATGGTTTTTGAGCGGTTTTATGAACTTACCGATGAGCGTTCCGTGGCATGGGGCACAGATTTGGGAAATAATGTTCTTTTTGGCTATTTCGGACCCTTTACCGCCAGAGACCTGGCACTGCAAAGAGTAAGTCTTTTGGGAGATGCAGGCACGGACGTGACCATAGAAACAAGCGTGGCTTCCACATCAAGACCGCTTACCGCCAATGAACGTGTTTACATTTCATACGTTGACAGCGAACAGGATCATAAGTTGGTAGTATACGATTGGACGACGGAAGAACTGAGCGTTATCTTGAATTTTGGAAAGCAACCCTTTAGTTTTTTTGTGACTGAGAATGATGAGGTAGCTGTTTTGAAAAACGAGGTTCCTCCGGTAATGGAATTGTACGATGCCGCTAATCTCGATTTTTTGAATCGGATGACGTTGAGTACTAACCTTCGTTTTGATTCAGGGCCTGTAAATGATGTGGTGCTATTGGACAATAAGGTATATTATAATTTCACTTTTGCGCAACCTTCAACATTAACCAGCGGACCAGCGATCTATGATTTGGATTCTGGTGATAATGTAGTTTTCCCGTTAGATAATATCGTTGATGAGGTAGAACAACAAGTTGAACAGAGCATAGGGATTACTACTCAAGTCTATGACAAAGTAAACAACGTTTTTTTAGTCGGCTTTGGAGCCTTGGATGCAACCAATAGAGGCGGTGTATTTCAACTCTCTGAGGCAGGTGAACTCATTGAGGTATTTGAGTTTCCGTTTACCCCAACCTACCTAGTGCGTAATTAAAACAAGGATTGCTGCTGTACAGGACTCTCAAAATCTAGCAACCACTTTTTTCGAGATAGTCCTCCGGCGTAACCAACCAAATCACCGTTGCTTCCAATAACTCGATGACAAGGAACTACAATCCATAGTGGATTTTTACCGTTGGCGGCAGCTACCGCGCGAATGGCTTTAGGGTCTCCCAATGTTTTGGAAAGTTCTAGATAAGAAACGGTTTTCCCGAAGGGAATTTCCTGAAGTTCCTGCCAAACTTTCTTTTGAAATGCTGTTCCTTGAGGATTGAGTTTAAGGTCGAACTGCTTACGTTTCTTATCAAAGTATTCTTGAAATTGATATACGGCGTCTTCCAAAACCTCGGGGATGATATCAATCGGCCTTGTTTCGTCTAGAACTTTTATGCTGGCTAGGCCATGTTCATCGCCTTTAAGCTCTGCAAAACCGATAGGGGTTTGAAAATAGGCAACTTCCATCAGTCCATTTCAGTTTCCTCCTCGATAATGCCCAAGCGTTTCGCACGGGTCTGCCAATTTCTTCTGGCGAGTACTTGAAGGTCTTCTACATTGTCACTTTCGTCCATAATTTCGAGACCAAGCAAGGTTTCAATCACATCTTCCATGGTGACCAAACCACTCACGGAACCATACTCGTCTACGACCAATGAAATGTGGTTTCGTTGTTCAACAAATTTTTCAAAAAGCTCAGGAAAAGGATTACTACGATTGGTCACCAAAATCTCCCGCTTTAAAGTCGAAAGCGGTTCTTTCCCTTGCTTATTGATGATGGCTTCCATCAGCTCATCTTTCAAAAAGAAACCTGTGATATTGTCTGCCCGTTCTTTAAAGAGGGGGATTCTAGAGAAACGCAGAGGGCGGTTCTCATCAAAAAATTGTTGGATACTGGTTTCTTCCGATGCGATTTTCATTACCGTTCGCGGGGTCATGACATCTTTGGCTAGGATTTCATCAAAACGTAGTAAGTTTTTAATGACTTTAGATTCCGATTCTTCGAAAACCCCTTCTTCATGCGCGATATCCGTCATTGCGGTAAAATCTTCGCGACTCAACACGCTGCCATGATGCCCTTTTTTGCCAATTAGCTTGGTGAACAACTGTAATAGCCATAACAATCCGGTCCATTTTAAAATGAATACCATGATGTTTAGGGCTTTTGCGGTAAAGTTGGATAGTTGTTTCCAATAGGTAGCTCCAATTGTTTTGGGAATGATTTCGGAAGCAACTAAAATCAAAATGGTCATGATGGTAGAAACCACCCCAACCATAAGGTCCTCCGTAAATTCAATACCAAAAATGCTTCGGGTTTGCGTGCCATACAATTCCACATAAGCTACCTTTGCCTGAACTCCAACCAAAATGGCACCCACGGTATGGGCTACCGTATTTAAAGTTAGGATAGCAATAAGCGGCTTGTCGACATCCTTTTTTAGCGCTTCCAATTGTGCCGCGTATTCTTTCCCTTCTTGTTTTTTTACATTGAGGTAGGTAGGTGTAATGCTGAGCAGCACAGCTTCCAAAATGGAACACAAAAACGAAAAGAAAATGGATATAAAGGCGTAGAAAAGGAGAAGTCCCATAGCTTAATTGGTTGATTTAAAAGTAGGGATAATTTTTTAGGATTTAGCCCAATACCTGCACCACATCTTTGGCAAAATAACTGGCAATAATGTTAGCTCCTGCTCTTTTGATGCTAAGCAGTTGTTCCATCATAACCGTATCATGGTCCAGCCAGCCATTTTGGGAAGCCGCTTTGAGCATCGCATATTCTCCAGAAACCTGATAAACCGCCACGGGCACATCTACTTCGTTTCGGATTTCGCGAACGATGTCCAAATAAGGTAAACCTGGCTTCACCATGACGATGTCAGCCCCTTCATCAATATCCATTTGAGTTTCTCGGATGGCTTCAAAACGATTGGCGGGGTCCATTTGATAGGTTTTCTTGTGCTTGGGAACGTTTTGCATGTCCACCGGAGCGGAATCCAAAGCATCGCGAAAAGGCCCATAAAACGCGCTGGCATATTTCGCAGAGTAGCTCATGATACCGGTGTTTTGAAATCCCTCGTCTTCCAGTGCTTCGCGAATTGTCAGGATGCGCCCGTCCATCATATCGCTTGGTGCGACAAAATCTGCGCCAGCTTGGGCATGGGAAACACTCATTTCCGCCAAAACCTCTACCGTTTCATCGTTTAAGATTTGTCCATCAGCCACAATACCGTCATGTCCTAAGGCTGAAAAGGGGTCGAGGGCCACATCGGTCATGACCAACATATCCGGGCAAGCGTTTTTAACGGTTTTGATGGCGCGTTGCATCAGCCCTTCCGGATTTAGTGCTTCAGTACCTTTATTATCCTTTAGGTTGTCGGGTACTTTGACAAACAATAGCACAGCACAAAGGCCCATCTCCCAAAGGGCTTTGATTTCTTTTTCTAGATGGTCCAAACTCATGCGGTAGTAGTTGGGCATAGAGGGAATTTCTTTTTTGACATTTTTCCCTTCGACTACAAAAAGAGGGACTAAAAAGTCATTGGGAGTAATGATGGTTTCACGAACCAATCTTCGAATGGATTCGTTCTGTCTGAGTCTTCTATTTCGGATTAATGGATACATAAAAATAGTTTTAGGCTAATAGCTAGCTGCGTATTACTTATTTCTAAACCTCAATTTCACCAATGAGATAAGGAGCAGCTCGTCCTGAGATTTTGACACGTTCTCCTAGGTATTCACAAACCAAATCGCCTCCCCGTTGGGAAAGCTGTTTGGCCGTTAGTTTAGTTTTTTTCAATTTCTGAGCCCAATAAGGGGTTAGCGTTGTATGCGCTGAGCCCGTTACAGGGTCTTCTGGGATACCACATTGTGGGAAAAAAGCTCTTGAAACAAAGTCAACGGCTCCCCCAGGGGCTGTGCAAATGACCCCGCGACAATCAATCTTATCCAAAAGGAAAAAGTTGGGCTTTAAACCTTCAATAACTCCCTGTGATGGAAACACCAACATATAATCTGTCTTTCCTTTGAAGGTTTCCAATGGGATTTCTCCAATGGCTTCGTTTATTTCAGGAACCGGGCTCTTTTCTTCAAGAATGTCAGTTGGAAAATCCAGACAAAGTAGACCGTCTTCCGTTTTCTTCACGATAAGTTGGCCACTTCGTTCCGAATAAAATACAATTGTATCTGATGCATGTCCGTAGTATTCAAAAAGCACAAAAGCCGTCGCAAGTGTGGCATGTCCGCAAAGGTCAACTTCGGTTTCAGGGGTAAACCAACGCAAACCGTATTGTTCACCGTTTTTAATGGCAAATGCCGTTTCGGCAAGATTATTTTCTTCTGCGATGCTCTGCATGAGGTCATCAGCCAACCAATCTTCTAGAATACAAACGGCCGCCGGGTTTCCTGTGAAAACCTTGCTAGCAAACGCATCGATTTGATAGATTTTTTGTTTCATGCTTTATGAAGATACTATTAAACCCAAGCTTTGGGGTGTTGCAGAACCTTTATTAAGTTTTCTTCTCTACTTCCTTGTTCCGGATGATGGTCATACTTCCATTGCACATGCGGAGGCAAACTCATTAAGATGCTCTCAATGCGACCGTTGGTTCTCAGCCCAAAAAGTGTCCCTTTGTCGTGCACCAAATTGAATTCAACATAACGTCCTCTTCGAATTTCTTGCCAGTCCCTTTCCTCTTTGGAGAAAGACATTTCCTTTCGTTTTTCAACTATAGGAACGTACGCTTCCAAAAAGCTGTTGCCTACTTCTGTGACGAAATTATACCAGTCTTGCATGGTCATGCTTTCTGTTGCTTTGCAATAGTCAAAGAAAAGTCCGCCGACGCCTCTAGCTTCATTTCTGTGCGTATTCCAGAAGTATTCGTCACAGCGTTTTTTATAGGTAGGATAAAACTCTGAGTTATGCGTATCACAGGCTTTTTTGCAGATGATATGAAAGTGTGCTGCATCTTCTTCAAATAGATAATATGGTGTCAAGTCTTGCCCGCCACCGAACCACTGGTCAACAATAGCTCCTGTTTTATCATACATTTCAAAATAGCGCCAGTTGGCGTGCACGGTAGGTACCATTGGATTTTTTGGGTGTAGGACCAAACTCAAACCACAAGCAAAGAAATCGGCATCCTGCACCCCAAAATACTGCTGCATGCTTTTGGGGAGTTCTCCATGAACCGCAGAAATGTTGACGCCGCCTTTTTCAAATACATTCCCATTTTCAATCACCCGCGTTCTACCGCCACCGCCTTCGGGTCGTTTCCAAATATCTTCTTGAAATTGTGCTTTTCCATCAATGGCTTCAAGCGACGAGGTGATGGTATCTTGTAATTGTTGGATATAGGCGTAAAATGCGTCTTTCATGTTGTTTTGATGTGTACGAATTGTTGTTTCAATCGATTAAAATCCGTTTCCATGGTAATTTGAATGGATTCGCTTGTCATTCTTTTCAGTATGTGCATCACTTTTTCTTGGTCTTCCCCATGGGTCTTAAACAGTTGTCTTCCAACGGAATTATTGTGTTCATCCATTTTTCTGGCTAGCGTGCTATTGCTAAAGGCGTCTTCATGCCAGTCCGTAATGTGTTTTGTCCACCGTAACACCTTTGAAGGGTTATTCCGCCAACTCAAGCATCGTTTTGCGATGAGGTAGTTCCATAAGGCATGCCTAAAGGCATTTTCCGGACCGTTTTGATAGTGCTTTCTACCATATAATTCCGTGGATAAAAACATGCATTGCTTTGTTGCCAAAAACGTTGGCATGACGAAACGGATATGGGTTATTGACAGCCAGAGTAAACTCCCAAACATTTTGGGGCGTACGCGTGTCAACAGCTTTATCCATTTCACGCACCATATGATTTGACAGCGTCAATAAATGCTTTGGCGTTTTCCAACGGAATATGAGGTAAGATACCATGTCCTAAATTGGCAACGTATTTATCTTTTCCAAAGGCATCAATCATTTGTTTGACCATCTTTTTGATTTCCTCAGGAGGTGATAGCAATCGAGCTGGGTCAAAGTTGCCCTGCAAGGTAACTTTACCTCCGGTGAGGTACCTGGCATTCTCCGGAGAACAGGTCCAATCCACACCAACAGCTGAAGCTCCAGAATTCGCCATTTCTTTCAAGGCAAACCAACACCCCTTACCAAAAACAATGACAGGAGCCTCGTCTTTTAAGGCATTCACGATTTGTTGAATGTAGGGCCAAGAGAAGATTTGATAATCCGCTGGGGACAGCATGCCGCCCCAGGAATCAAAAACTTGAACGGCGTTTACGCCCGCGGCCACTTTTGCTTTCAGATATGCGATGGTAGTGTCAGTAATGCGTTGCAGTAGCTGATGGGCCATTTCGGGTTGGGTAAAGCAAAATCCTCGTGCTTTATCAAAACTCTTGCTTCCTTGACCTTCTACGCAATAACACAAAATCGTCCAAGGCGACCCTGCAAAGCCAATCAATGGTACTTCCTCATTCAACTTTTCTTTGGTCATGGCAATGGCATCCATTACATATCCCAAGGCGTCATGAACATCTGGTACGATTACCTTTTCTAGGTCTTGCGCATTCCGAATAGGATTGGGCAAATAAGGCCCAAAGTTGGGTTTCATTTGAACTTCAATGTTCATGGCTTGCGGAATCACCAAAATATCACTGAACAGAATTGCGGCATCCATACCATAGCGCCGAATGGGCTGAACGGTAATTTCAGAGGCTAACTCAGGAGTTTGACAACGCGTAAAGAAATCATACTTTTCTTTGAGTGCCATGAACTCGGGCAAATAGCGTCCGGCTTGACGCATCATCCATACTGGTGGCCGGTCTACAATTTCACCTTTGAGAGCCCGAAGGAATAAATCGTTTTTAATCATTTTGGTTGAAAAACTTTATGGTTTGTACCAATACATTTTCAGTCGTGGGACGATTGGCAATGATTATGGTGTCAAAATGAGGTTTTGCGGCCTCAGCGGTGGTTTCACCTATACAAAATGCTGGACTTTTAGGGGTGGGATTTGCTTCGGTATAACTACGAATACCACTTGGACTAAAAAAAAGCACCCCGTCAAAGTGTTGTAAAAAAGGTTTCGGTTTAAGTTGGGTCTCATACCCTATAACTTCGTCATACCAAACGTTATGATTGGAGAGGCGCTCAGGCAACTCATTTCGACGAAGATTGCTCGAAATATAAATAAACCGATTGGTTTTATGATTTTTAATGATTTCCTCAGCCAATTCATGGGCGTTTCGAGCGGTTTCTACAACGGCAAGTTCTTCTTCTTCCAAAAACGCTCTGGTTTTATCTCCAACACAGTAGCATTGGTAAACACTCCTATCTTTGGACGCTTTCTGTATAGCATTTATAAAAACCTTCACTGCATTTTTGCTGGTAAAGATGAAGTGATGTTCTTCCAATGGAATAGCTACATCAGGAAAGAGGATGTGGATGGCATTGTATTCCACGAAACCTACTTTTGCATTTAGCAAAAGCTCTTTTTGCGAAGGCGAGAGCACTTTAGTGGACAGCACTGTTTTCATCGCGAATGTGTTGCATCAAAATGTTTCCACCAGAATCTAAAACTTCATTGGCGCAGCGTTGACCAAAACCTGAAATCTCTTTTTCGGGAATCGTCTTTTCTACTTCGATTTTCTCTTTACCATCCAGAGAAAAAAGGCATCCTTTAAAATAAACCGATTGGTCTTGTAATTTGGCAATCGCTCCGATGGGCGCGGTACAACCCCCCTCTAGGGTTCTCAAAAACTCACGTTCAATCTGGGTTTCGACTTCAGTAGCAGTGTGATTGATTTTTGATAGGGCTTCCTTGCAATAATCGTCTGAATTGGTGGTGACCACCATCATGGCACCCTGTGCTGGAGCGGGGACCATCCAATCCAAGTCCAAGGCATCTTTGGGTAACAGTTTTATACGTTGCAGGCCTGCTTTGGCAAAAACGGCTCCTTGCCAATCATTTTCAATGAGCTTCAATAAACGCGTATTGACGTTTCCGCGAAGGTCCACCACACTATGATGAGGATAACGATGTAACCATTGTGCTTTTCTGCGCAAACTACCTGTGGCTATAGTGATATTTTCCGAGTCGGATGACAGAAAATCAATGCCTTTATGCACCAATATGTCTTCCGTGTCCGCACGTTCCAAAACGGCTGCTTGTACGATTCCCTTAGGCAATTGCGTGGGTACATCCTTCATCGAATGCACAGCGATATCAATTTGTCCTTTAAGAAGGGCGATGTCAAGAGTCTTTGTGAAAATCCCGGTTACGCCCAATTCATATAGGGGTTTATCCAATATTTGGTCACCTGTGGAAGTAATAGGTACCAAAATGGTATCACAACCCAAGTCCTCTAACTTGGATTGCACCGTTTTTGCTTGCCAAAGGGCCAATTCGCTCTCGCGTGTACCAATTCTTATGATTTTGCCCATTCGGAATCTATTTCCAGCTGAAAGATTTTTTGAATCAGTGCCAAGCTGTCTTCAGTATCTACATCTGATTTGCGAAGATGGTTGGCAAACTGCTTGGTTATTTTTTGGATAATACGGTCTGAAATAATTTCGGCCTGGTCTTGGTTGAAATCGGAAAGTTTTCTCGAGTGAAAATCGATTTCTTCTGCCTTCATTACTTTGAGCTTTTCTTTCAATGCACTGATGACGGGAGCAAATTTTCGAGTTTCCAACCACTTTAGGAAATCTGTTTTGATTTCGCTAATGATTTCTTCCGCTTGCGGAATGAACTGCCGGCGTTTTTCCAAGGTTTCATCCGTTAAGCGAGAGAGTTGGTCAAGGTGCACCAAGGAAACATTATCCAATTCTTCTACATCGTCGGAAACATTTTTAGGAATAGAGAGGTCTAAAATCAAAAGGGGTTTCTTCGGATGAATCAAAGCTTTCGAAACGGTTGGGAGCTGAGCACCAGTGGCAACAACCAAAATATCTGCCTTGCGTATTTCGGTTTGCAATTCACCGTAGTCCTTTACGGTAAGTTGGAATTTGCCTGCGATGGCTTCCGCTTTATTTCGAGTGCGGTTGATTAGGGTAATATGCGAGTTGTCAGAATGTTTGACGAGATTTTCGCAAGTGTTCCGCCCAATTTTTCCCGTTCCGAACAGCAAAATATTCTTCTCGGAAACGTTAGGGTAGTGCTCCAAAATATACTTTACGGAAGCAAAAGCTACCGAAGTGGCACCCGAAGAAATCTGTGTTTCATTCTTGATACGTTTGCTGGCTTGAATCACCGAATTGCACAAACGCTCCAGAAAGGGATGGGTCATTCCATGTTTTTTAGACCGATAAAACCCTTGTTTGATTTGACTGATAATCTCAAAATCACCAAGAATTTGACTGTCTAGTCCTGTACCTACACGAAACAAATGTGTAATCGCATCATGGTTTTTATGAACGTAAGCAACCTCTTGGAATTCTTCAACGGTTCCTTCTGTCTGGTCACAAAGCATTTTGATAAGCTGATAAGGATGTTGCGCAAAACCGTAAAGTTCAGTTCTGTTGCAGGTAGAAATAGCGAGCAGTCCGTCCAAGCCTTCTGCTTTTGCAGTGACCATGATCTGGTCGATAGCCGGGACATCTAAACTGAATTTTCCACGAATATCGGCATCAGCTTTTTTGTAGCTAAGTCCAATACCGTAGAACGAACTATTTCTCGAATTACTGGTATTCCTCATGAAAGGCAATCGATCAGCACAAAAATAGAAGCCGTATATTTGATAAAATAACGCTAGCGGAACTTTTAATACCGCATAAAGCTCCAGACGAAGCCAGATTTCTAAAAAATCCAGGATTGTCAATGAAAAAGGGAGTTTTGAAAGAAAAATATGTTAATTTAGAGTAGTTCTAAATAAAGTTGCATTCGCAGAATTTTAATTTGCATTCATGAAAAGTATCGCTACAGGTTCGTACGAGGAAGTTTTGGTAGAATCTGGTTTTTTTGTTCTTAAAATTCAAAATGACAGTGAGGAGGAAACACTTGTCGAGCGTGAGATTGATAGTTCATTCATTCAATTTCACTTTTGTTTGAAGGGCAATTCAAAGTTTCTTTTTAACCAAGGCGGTTATCAACTCGAAGTGTCTGAAGAAAATAGCTTACTGCTTTATAATACCCAACGTGATTTGCCCCTCCATGCTATAGTCTCGCCCAATACTTGGCTGTTGTCCGTGATTATGACCATTCGAAAATTCCATTCCCTATTCTCAAAAGAGGCAGGGTACATTCCTTTTTTAAGCGAGGAGTTTAGAGAGAAAAAATATTATGGTCAAGAAATGGTTTCGCCTTCCATCGCGGTGGTGTTGAGTCAGTTGATGCAATACAATTTGAATCCTTTTATGAAGGAATTGTACGTAAAAGGTAAGGTTTACGAACTCATTTCCCTGTATTTTAATAGAGCCCCCGAGGCAGATTTGGAACAATGCCCTTTTCTGGCGGATGAAGAGAATGTGAGGAAGATAAAAATGGCGAAGGAAATCATCATTGCTCGCATGGCTGAGCCGCCCACTTTGAATCAGCTTTCGGAAGAAATCGGTTTAAGTCTAAAGAAGCTTAAAGAAGGCTTTAAACAGATTTATGGGGATTCCGTTTTTGGCTTTTTGTTTGATTACAAAATGGAGTTTGCACGAAAAATGCTCGAAACCGGCAGGCATAATGTCAATGAAGTAGGGTTAAAAGTGGGTTATAGCACCGCAAGCCATTTTATAACCTCTTTTAAAAAGAAGTATGGGACTACCCCCAAAAAGTATTTATCTTCCATCGCTTAACATCAACTTATGAAACGCCTAACCCTATCGCTGTTGTTGCTCGTTTTGTGGAGCTGTTCCAATGCCCAAACCAATATAGAAGAAGATACTTCAGAAGAAGTGGTTCCCGCGAAATTTGTTTTGGTATTTAGTAAAACGGCTGGTTATCGTCATGAATCGATAGAAAAAGGAGTGGAAACCCTTCGAAAGCTCGGACGTGATAACGGTTTTGTGGTATTACAGACAGAAACGTCCGAAGATTTCAATGCAACCAATTTGGCCAATTATCAGCTTGTAGTTTTTTTGAGCACTACCCAAGACGTATTGAACGATGAACAACAGGTTGCCTTTGAAAACTATATCAAGGGTGGTGGAAGTTTCATGGGGATTCATGCAGCAACGGATACCGAATACGATTGGCCCTGGTTTTGAAAGCTGGTTGGAGGCTATTTTAATGGTCATCCGAATAACCCAAACATTCGTGATGCAAAAATAGATGTGCTAAACAACACCCACCCGTCAACCGTTCACCTGGGCAGCACTTGGCGACGAAGTGATGAGTGGTACAACTATAAAAACCTGAATCCGAAAATGAAAGTCTTGCTAAACTTGGATGAAACAAGCTATGAGGGTGGGACTAATGGCGAAAACCATCCAATTGCGTGGTATCACGAATTCGACGGAGGGCGGTCTTTCTACACAGGAGGAGGCCATACCAAAGAAAGCTTTGACGAGCCAGATTTTCAAAAACATTTGTTGGGAGGAATTCTTTGGTGCTTGGACGTAAAACCCTAGTATTTTAGAATATGGGTCTTGCAATTATAATTCCTGTATTGTGCTTTATTTTTTTCAGATAATCTACCAAAGGCACCTTGGTAATGGTCACTTCACCCGATGACGAAGCGTGCAGTAGGTGAATCCGTCCTTCTTTTTCGATAGCTAATCCCGTGTGGGTTACATCTAAACCTTTAATTGAAGTTGCGAAAGCATAGATATCTCCAGATTGAATTAGTTGGTCTTTTTACACATTCTTTCGTTGTTGGAGAATGCATAGTTCTTCCTCGGCCAATTCAGCTTCTACCGCTAGAATGGCGTTATGATTTTCATCTGAAGCCAGAAAAGGGTATAACTTACGATGGGTACCCATAAAATTGATGGGTTTTGACACCATTTCTCCACCTAGTTCATTTGTGATGTCTTTAACCAAACCCTTTTGGGCATTGTTTCGAATCCAATCGGTAAAGTAATGTAGTCGAGAGGGATAGCCATTGAGCATGCCATCGCGATAGCGAACAGTTTGTAGTGCATTTGTAAAATTTTCAAAAGCATACTTTTCGCTTTTGACCAGCGTCCCGAAGGCTATGACATTTTCCACAAAAGTGGTGCAATCCAATCCTCTTAGGTTTATAACCAGTTGCTCGGTTTCGCCAACTTCCAATGTTTTTTCCACGTAAGACGTACCTAAAAACGTTTTCCCTATCGTGACAATTGAATCCCCCAAGTGCGTCGCACGGATAGACTTCAGCTCTTGGATTTTTGCCTCAAACCGAACTGAATCTTCCTGTGAATAGACTACCTGTGCTGATATGGAACCAATACCCCAAACAAATAGTAACAGGAAAACAGCATATCGCATAGGTAAATAATTTCTTTAGGTGAAATTAGCGTTATCTATGGAATTATAAGGAAACTAATGGGTGTATTGAAATGTTAAATCAGCTTCAAGTAGTATTTTTGCACCCTAGTAAAAACTTATTTTTCCCGCTATGAAAGGTGTTTTGTTGGTGAATTTAGGATCACCGGATAGTCCTACTCCTAAGGACGTTAAGCCGTATCTCGATGAATTTTTGATGGACGAAAGGGTAATTGATGTACCCAAATGGTTGCGGAATGTTTTGGTGCGCGGGATAATTTTGCAAACGCGTCCTAAAAAATCAGCAAAGGCTTATGCAAAAATCTGGTGGGATGAAGGTTCTCCGCTCATCATCATTTCAGAACGCTTCGCGGAAAAGGTGCAACAGCAAATCGACATGCCTGTTGCCTTGGGGATGCGTTACGGTACCATGAGCATTCAAAAAGCACTCAAACAACTTGAGGAAAAGGGGGTTGATGAGGTATTATTGGTGCCTTTGTACCCGCATTATGCCATGTCTAGTTACGAAACCGTGGTGGTAAAGACGATGGAAGTGCAACAAAAGCACTTCCCAAACATGCACTTGACTACCATGCCAGCTTTCTATAGTAATCCAGAGTACATTAAAGTATTGGCCGAGAGTATTGCTGAAGGACTAAAAGATTTTGAATACGATCATGTATTGTTTTCTTATCACGGGATTCCTGAAAGACATATTCGAAAGTCTGACCCGACCAAGTTCCATTGTAAGATTGATGGGAGCTGCTGCAAAGTCAACTCTGTGGCACACCATACCTGTTACCGTCATCAGTGTTACGATACCACCGAATTGGTCAAGAATTACCTGAATCTCCCTGAGGAAAAAGTAAGCACCTCTTTTCAATCCAGATTGGCCGGTGACCCGTGGTTGAAGCCTTACACTGATTTTGAGTTTGAACGCTTGGCGAAGGAAGGTAAAACAAGATTGGCTGTCATTACCCCAGCTTTTGTAAGTGATTGTTTAGAAACACTGGAAGAAATCGCCATGGAAGGCAAAGAAGAATTTGAGGAAGCGGGAGGAGAACACTACAAACACATTCCCTGTTTGAATGATAGTGATGCTTGGGTTTCCTTAATGGCGAAATGGATAACAGCTTGGGAAGCCAAAGCTGAACTCCCCGTTTGACCCTTTTTCCACAATCCCTAGTTTGAATTAAACCACTAGGGAATTTATACAGGCATGGCAAAAGTACTATCAGACCAATTGGGTACTGAACCCATCGGAAAACTGCTCGTGAAACAAGCAGTTCCTGCAGGTATTGGTATTCTGGTAATGTCATTGAATGTGCTAGTTGACTCAATTTTCGTTGGGAACTGGATTGGGTCCATTGCCATAGCGGCGATTAGTGTCGTACTGCCCATCACCTTTTTTATAGCGGCCCTGGGAATGGCCATTGGTGTTGGAGGCTCCAGTATTTTGTCTCGAGCCCTTGGAGCCAACCAAAAGGAAAAGGCGCTTAAAACCTTTGGCAACCAAATTTCATTGACGCTTTTGGTCACCACCACCATGATGATGGTTGGCCTATACTACACGGATAGTTTGATACCGCTTTTTGGAGGTAAGGGTGCTATTTTTTCGGTAGCTAGGGTCTATTATATTATCATACTTTACGGAGTTCCTTTATTGGGTTTTACCATGATGGGGAACAACGTTATGCGCGCAGAAGGTAAACCAAAGTTTGCCATGTTTGGTTTGATTTTACCCTCCGTGGTCAATTTGCTGGCCGACTATATCTTTATTTATGTTTTGGATATGGGTATGGCTGGTGCAGCTTGGGCGACTACACTTTCCTATGCCGTATCTGCGGTTTATGTAGCCTTGTTTTTTCTGTATGGCCCTTCAGAGTTAAAAATAAATACGGGTCATTTAGCATTTAAATCTTCCATTCTTAGAGAAATAGGTTCTTTGGGTTTTGTGACTTTGTCTCGGCAAGCGGTGGTTAGTTCCACCTATTTATTGATGAACAACATCCTGTTCAACCTTGGAGGTGAGGCAATGATAGCGGTCTATGCCATTATAGGTCGTATTTTGATGTTTGCTTTATTTCCCATTTTTGGAGTTACTCAAGGGTTTTTACCCATAGCTGGATTCAACTACGGAGCGGCTTACTACTCTCGTGTAAAAGAAAGTATCAATAAAGCCGTTTGGTACGCCTGTGTATTAGGGTCATTGATATTTTTGGGCCTCATGCTTTTTCCAGATGTGATAACTGGGCTGTTTTTAAGTAACCAACCCCATCAAAGCGCGGATGAACAGGCCATGAATCAGTTTGTATTGGCTAATACTCCAAATGCGATTCGATGGGTATTTGCAGCCACGCCAATTATTGCCCTTCAACTCATTGGCGCAGCCTATTTTCAAGCTATTGGAAAAGCGATTCCTGCTTTGTTATTGACCTTGACTCGGCAAGGCTTCTTTTTCATCCCTCTGATTTTACTGCTGCCCAATTTCTTCGGTGAATTGGGGGTTTGGCTTTCTTTTCCTATCGCAGATGTATTGGCGACAATAGTTACGGGCTACTATCTACGAAAAGAAATCAAATCAACCCTAGAAGTGCCTAAGGGATAGTTAATCCTCGCTTTTGGTCGCCGCTTTACTAATGATTATCCATTGACAATCCAGTTTTTTGAGCAGAAATAAGTCGATATACCTCAAATTAGCTTTAGGGATGTAGATTTCAGCCTTAGCCGTTGCAATATTATTGGCGTAATCAACCGCAAGTATGGTACCTTCCCGGCCATTGTATTTTCCTTGTTCTCGTTTTCCCATGGCAGTGGCATATTGCTGTGGGGTCCAAAGAAAAATATCTTCGCCTTCTTTGTACAGGAATAAATCCGCCTCTTCGTAAAAGGCTTCGAGAATGGTTTCAGGTTCGCTGTAAGAAGAGCCTCTTAAATATTTATTGAGGGTTTCTTTAATGGCTTCAGTTTCAGATTGTGCCTGTAGCGAAAGGCTCAAACAGCAGATGGATAGTAAAAGAATTTGTTTCATTTATTGAGAATTTGAATAGGTTTTTGGAATAATTTGAATCAGTTTTCCGTCGTCTTCGTCCGTGAGGATGTATAGCTTTCCTTGAGGACTTTGTCTCACTTTTCGAATGCGCACTCGATCATCAATGAAGAGTTCTTCAGCACTTTTTACGGTATCATTTTCAATACGGAATCGCCATAAGCTTCCTCGAGACAACCCAGGAACCAATAAGTTGTTTTTCCAATCGGGGAAGTCCGCACCAGTGTAAAAAGTCAATCCAGTTGGCGCAACGGTATGCGGCCAAAACCAAACCGGCGAAGTAAAAGAAACCCCAGGAAGTTTTGGAGGTTTGTAATTGGGACTTCGCAACTTTCCAGAAGTCACGTTGGGCCAACCATAATTCGCACCCGCGGAAAGCATGTTGATTTCGTCACCTTGAATGGTACCATGTTCAGAGAACCAGATGGCTTTGGTTTCTGGATGTATTGTTAGTCCTTGGGCCGCACGAATCCCCATGGCATAAATGACCGGAATGGCTCCTTCTCCAAAATCAGGGTTGTCTTTAGGAATACTTCCATCAGAATTAATACGATAGATTTTACCGCGTTTGTCTTTAGGATTTTGTGCATTCGGCATAGGTGGATTGTCACGTTCCCAATACAAACGTTCGCCAATGGTGATGTACAATTTTCTATCAGGTCCGAACAGCATCCCTCCACCGAAATGGAAATATTCTCGAGCAAAAGGTTCGGCCACCAATAGGGTTTGATGGTTGACCAACGAATCGTTTTCCAATTGGGCTCTAACCACTTTGGTGGTTCGGCCCTCTCCATGCTTTTTGGCGGCATAAGAAAAATAAACCCATTGGTTTTTTTTGAAATCAGGGTCTAACAACACTTCAAAGATTCCTGAGTTGTCACCAATGCTGTAAGCTCGAATACTATCGGTCAGGTCCTTGGGAAAACCTTTAAGGATGGTTTTGGTCCTGGAAACTAAATCGATTTTAACCAGGTCACCATCTTTTTCGGAAACAAGCGCTTCGTCTTCCGACAAAAAGGCAATACTCCACGGATGATTTAATCCCTCAAACACTACCTTTTTTTCTGGATGATGAGGGTTGGGAGATTCCTTTTGTTGCGTCTGGCACCCCAATAATAGGATAAGAACCAGAAAAAGAACGTTTTTCATTTCAGGCGTTTTACAAAGCAAAGAAGCTTTAACCCGATGGATTAATCTTTTAAAAACATGAATCTTAAAACGAAAATTAGTTTTTAAAGAACGCATTTCGATACTGCGAAGGCGTTTTTTTGGTTTGTGCCTTGAAGGCTAAGTTGAAGGAAGTAACGTTGCCAAAACCACAGTCAAAAGCTACGCTAGCGATTTTTTCTTTTTGATATTTGGGCTGCTGCAATAGATTTTTTGCCTTTTCAATCCGGTAATGGTTCACAAAACCCGAAAAATTGGTTTGTTCGGTTTGGTTGATGGCTTGGGAAAGAATTCTGGGGGTAACCTTGAGTTCCTTGGCGACATTTTCCAACGACAAAGTACTTTCCAAGTAGACTTCTTCTCGTTGAAAAAGCGCTTTCAAATTTTTCATAATTTCTTCCGAAGCGTTTGAATCTAGTTTGGAAGCATTGTACTTCCCCAATTGAAAAGCATGTTTTTGTAGAAACAGAAAAGAGAAAATGTAAATCAGTAATGAGAAGGACAGGGCGCCACCGATGTAAAAGGAGAAAATGCCAGAAAGGTGCCCCATATAGTAACTCCATAAAAAGGCAACTCCAACAACCAAGTTGCGATACCAATTCGCTTTTTGCGGATGCACTTGTTTTTGATGGTTTGCAAAAATCCTGAACGAAAGAAAAAGGTAAAGCGCCAAATGAGCAAAAATGGAACAGTACACGACAACTCCAATTAGGGAACCATTATTGGGAATCCATCCTGAGAAAAGAGCAAACAAAGCAAAAACAAAAAAATGCTTCAGATGTTTTGAATTCCATTTTTCGCCCGCTAACAATACTTTACCGTACAACCACAGACTAGGACCTGTAAGAAGCACACCTGATAGTCCTAAATTTCGTTGCCAAGGTTCAAGGTCCAAATAGACATTGAGTACAGATTTTCCGATGCGGATGGTCAATCCCAGAATCACCAAAGCCAGTAAAATATTGGCACTTCGTTCCCCTTTTTTCAAAGTGAATAAATACACACAAAGGAAGAGGGCTTGACACAACCCCAAGCTACTCAATACCAATATTAAGACCTCCTTGCTCACCAACCAAAAATATTAAGAAGGGGTCAAAGAACCTTCAATTGTCGAATTAAGTTGTTACTTTCAGCCAAATACCTTGATAGAGATGAGATTTTCGTACGCAGGCCTTATTTTGCTTTTGTTGATGACCCTAAGTTGCTCAGAAAAAGAAACTATGACAAAAAACTACACCTTGTTCGTTGGGACGTATACCGCTGGAGCGAGTGAAGGAATTTACAAAGTATCTTTTGATTCAAATACGGGTCAGTTGGATAGCACGTTATTGTTAGCCAACTTACCCAATCCCTCTTTTTTGGCCGTTTCTTCAGACCACCGATTTTTATATGCGGTACAAGAGACTGCTGATTTTGATAGTTTGGGCGGAGGTGTTACCGCGTTTTCCCTTCAAGATGGGGTTTTGGAGGAACTGAACAGTATGGGAACTGGAGGTGCCCATCCGTGTCATGTGGCATTATCTGGGGAAGACCAATTGGCTATCTCAAACTATACTGGTGGGAACTTGAGTGTTTTCGATTTGGAAGGTGATGGGCGTTTGGGAAAAAGACAGTTGATAGACCATAAAATTTTGGACAGTGTGAAAACTTCTCATGTACACAAGACCCATTTTAATGAGGGAGGATTATTCGTCTCGGATTTAGGTTTAGATGGTATTAAACGATATACCATGAAGGGTGAAGATTGGGAGCCAGCGCATCAAGCTTCCATCGAACTAGCCGATGGGGCTGGTCCGCGTCATTTTGTATTTAGCGAAGCTGAGAAATTCTTGTACGCAATCAATGAATTGAATGCCACAATCACCGTTTTTGAACAAGATGATGAAGGGAGTTATAATCCCATCCAAACGGAAAGCACTATTGCTGCCGATTGGGAGGGTGCAAAATCTTGTGCGGACATTCACTTATCGGCGGACGGAAGGTTTTTATATGGGTCCAATCGCGGCGAAAATACTATCGTTACTTTTTCAGTGGATAAAGCGACCGGAAAAATCAAGTTTTTGGAACGAACATCAGTTCAAGGAGACTGGCCCCGGAATTTTACGATTGACCCTAGCGGAAACTTTTTGTTGGTCGCCAATGAGCGAAGCAATTCGATTTCCGTCTTCAAAAGAGTTTCAGAAAATGGAACACTGGAGTTTCTGCATAAAATAGATTTTCCAAGTCCCGTGTGTTTGGTGTTTTTGGATAACTAGCGTCCGAACAAAATTTGATTTGTAAGAGCAAATTCAAGATTTACTAAAGAGCGGATCAGCCTTTTTTTCATTAGAACCTTTCGCAAACCAAGTCATGATATGTTTTTGAGGCCACCTTCGAATTAAGGTGTCAGCCTTTTTATCATACCAAACCGCGTCAAAATCACCTTTTGTGGTCAAAACTACGCGCCATTCCTGTTGTAAAAGCGCTGGGTCTTTGTAATTGGCGTTTAGATTTTCCCAGTCAATTCCAGAAAGTACTTGAGGGTCAAGATGAGCCATGACTTCTTCCTCGCTTAAAATGGCGAGCCAAATCGGTGATGACAAATGTTCGATAGAGAGGTCTTCTCGCTTTCCGCCCCAACCAATTTTGATGTCAGCCCCACCGCGAATGGCATCCATTAAAGCACCTTTACTTCCCCTTAAGATTTCTCCATCCTTATTGGTCTTTAATACCACATTCCATGTGTCAACGTTTGAAACTTGAGAGGTACATGCGCAGAAGAGCCCTGATAGCAGAAGGCAACTCAGTTTTTTCATGATTTTGTTTTTTGAAGTGAATTTCAAAAAAGGTACAAAAAGCCATAATAGGAAAAGGTGTCGCCGACGTTCTAGCGGTTATCCGAAAAAGAATTCATGCAAATATCGTCCCGGCGCCAAGGTAAATCCACCAGCAATACCAATGGCACCGAGGTACAACAAAACCATTTTTCGTTTATGGGCCTTCACATTTCCTTTTTTGATGGCCGTGTATGCGGTAGGTACCGTCCAAATGGTTAGAAAACTGAACAGGTGAATCCAACCAAAATGATTGAGGAATCTTCCCCCAACATCGGCAGGCATAAAAAGGGTGAGTAGCGCAGTAATCAACATTAGAACCATATAGATTTTGCCCAAAGTTTTATGGATAGGGGTGCCCTTTTTGGCTAAGAGTCCATAGGCCCCAAGAAAAATACAAGGGACCACCGTGATCAGATGCCAGTACATTAAGGTTTCGTAGTTCATCCTTGGGTTTTTGCGAGAAATATAAAAGTACCAATGAGTAAAAGTCCAAAAAGCACAGTTAGGAAAATTTTCCAGGCACTATAGGGGCGCGTTCCGGAAATTGTTCCGTTTTCTCCGTTTACGAAAAAACTATACTCCTTTCCATTAAAGCGATAGGCACTAACGTATACTGGAAGAAGAATATGCTTAAAGGTTTCTTCGCTCAATTGCATATCCATTTGGGTGACCCTTTGCGTATCGCCACCAATGTCTTGTCGGCACCATCGTTTGGCAATACCATGGGCAACCTCCTTGGATTGTAAATGTCCTTGGTTTAGCGGAATGGTGTACTTCTCAGTTACAAAACCAGTCAAAAAGCTACTGTTAAACGGTTGGAGCAGTTTCAAATTCCAATGCGCAACTTTAGTAGGCACTCGACCTTTTCGTTGTTGCGACGCTTGAATCAAAGTGTCATCTACAAAACCGGAAACTTGTCCGGAAGCGGGATACCAACGCGTCTTGCGAACCCGTTGCGACACCATTTTTCCTTGCGAGTTTCGTACTCTTTTGGTTTCATAATAGTACTCTCCCCTCCGTCCGGAATAGGTGGCGAACAGCTGGGCATCAAAGGTCCAATACGGTAGATATAGTCCTTTGGTAAATTGAGGGTCCAGTGCTGCTTTTTTCAATTTATTCGGAGCAAACCAAAGTCGCTTTACCCACTTTTGGAAGATTTGATGCGAACGTTTTTTGTCAATTTGAAAAGGAAGAATAGCCCCAGGTAGTATCCAATCGTCTTGATAGGCATCTTCAATCACCAAAGGAGAATTACAGTAAACGCAATGCAGGGATTTATAGTTTTCTTCTACATGTTGGGTAGCGCCGCAATTTTTACAGTGGAGCATGCTAATTTGCTCACTGTGTTTTAGCCCACCCATTTCCCGTAGGTAAGGATACAATTCCAACTCCTCAAAACCCGTTTCGTCAACGGCAATAGATTCCTGGTGACCACAATACTCACAAACAATCGAGGTGGTACCCGGTTTGTATTTCAACTCTGCACCGCAATTGGAACAGGCTTTCTTCAGTTCAGTTTTTTGAGTGGTTTGGCTATCCATCTTGTTACTCCCGCATATGCAGGAACCTTTTCATTTTTTGACGTCCTGTGAAGTGGCACAGCTAAAGCTGAGTCCGGAGTAGATTATTTCGAACAGATTACGAATTCGGTAGGGGTGGAGGGGTATTTCCACCTAAAAACGACTTGAGTTCTGCTACCTCTTTCAATGGTGTCCAATTGTCCATACCCTGTTTCCAAACCAAGCTATCTCGGTTGATGGTGCGTCCTGCAAAAAGCGCTTGAAGTTGTTCAAAAGAAACAGGTCCTTGTTGTGCTCCATTCACCGCATAAAAGTATTGAACCGCTACCGGCATTGGTGGCGGTACTGCGGCATTGGTCTGTTGTACTTGGGGCGCAGTTCCCATTTGCGGATTCATCAATCCTCCCATTTGTTGAGCAAGTACAAAGCCCATACCCATGCCCATACCAGCTCCTGCTGTGCCGCCTTCATTTTTTGCAGCTGCCTCGATAGCCTTGGCGGTTTTGAATTTGGTCAATTTATCCAGGTCCAATTTGTCGATGCGACTGTACTCGAAAATTTCCTTTTTCAAATCCTCTGGCATGGAAACATTTTCGATGTAGAATTTTTCCAAGGAAATGCCTACACTTTCAAATTCGGGTCCCATCACCTCTTTGCAGGTTTCTGACAATTCGGAAGTGTTCGCAGCATATAATTCTATCGGAAGGTTGGCTTCCCCCACGGTATCTGTGAAGCGTGTAGCAATCAAACTCTTTAGATGTTCATTGATTTCGTAGTTCGTGAAATTATTGTCCGTCCCTACGATATCGATAATGAATTTACCTGCGTCAGAAATCCGAAAAGCATACGTTCCGAAAGCACGAATCTCGACTAGTCCGAAACGTTCATCACTTAAAGTGATAGGGCTTTTTGTGCCCCATTTTTCATCGGTAAACAAATGGGTGTTTACAAAATAAACCTCTGCTTTAAAAGGAGAGTTGAAACCATATTTCCATCCTTTTAAAGTGGCCAAAATAGGAAGGTTTTGTGTGGTAAGTTCATACGTTCCTGGCGTGAAAACATCAGCCAATTGGCCTTCGTTCACAAACACAGCGGTCTGTCCTTCACGGACAATGAGCTTCGCCCCGTTTTTGATTTCGTTTTGGTAGCGTTCAAAACGATGGGCAATGGTATCGTCGGTATAGTCCAGCCACTCGACAATATCTATAAACTCATTACTGAGTTTTTCCTTGATTTTTCCAAAAATATCCATGGGTATAGTGTTTTTAAGTTTTGCTCTTAAAGCTAAAAAAAATGCAATAGGGATGCATTCCATTGGTACAAAAACCTTTAACAATGTTACAATTGGTATGTGAAATGCTATTTTTAGCTTATGGGAGAAAAGAATGTTTTAGGAACTGAACTCAAAGCTTGTTGTTTTGAACCGAAAACAGGGTATTATCGCGATGGGTTTTGCAAAACTGGGGCGGAAGACATTGGAACCCATGTGGTATGCGCCATTATGACGGATGAGTTTTTACGTTTCACGCGGAATCGTGGAAATGACTTGATAACACCACTTCCTTATTTTCAGTTCCCGGGATTGAAAGCAGGGGACAAATGGTGTTTATGTGTTTCTAGATGGAAGGAAGCTTTTATTGAAGGACTGGCGCCACCGGTTATTTTGGAGGGCACCCATGCAAAAGCTCTGAATTTTGTCAGTTTCGAGTCCCTATTGGAACACAAATACGCACCTGAGCAAAATGAACTTTAGTTTGGTCTAACCCGATAGGTGATATTTCGGTTGGTGATAACATTGGAAATTACCGATACGCTAACATCACCCGTATCACAGAGCACACTATCATCCACAAATTCCATACTACACAGGGAAGGTAGTGAAGAACCACTTCCATCCATAAAGCGACCAATAATAACATCGGTGGCCAAAGAAGTATCGAGGGGTGAGTTCGGCGGTGCGAAAGCAAACGTAGTCGTAGTGCCATTTGAGGTATAGGTAACCTCGCCAGTGATTTCATTATAGCCCACGGTGTATGGATTATTTCCACTCACAAAACTTCCTAAAGTAATAACGAATTCTTCTGGAAGACCGGTTGTGCTGTTGATAACCGTGGCACGAATGCCCATTTCGTTTCCAGTGATATGGTAGATTCTGAAATTTCCTGCCGTAACGATATCCGCAGTACTTTCTTGATCCTGGTATTCAAAGGATATGGTAAAGCTGGTAAAATCAAAGATTCCAGTAGCATTTGGAACCACAATGTCAAAACCGGTTGAACCTCCAGCTCCTGAGGGAAAATGAATTCCGCAACCAATTTGAGCTGCATTTGAATTTACTGAGGTGGCATCTGGGCCTATGGAGGCATCAGTTATGGTAGCGGTATCAAAATCGAAACGTGAAACCAGTACGCTCGGTGTTCCATCATCGCAAACCTGATACGTAAACGAATCTGGGCCAACATACCCGGTATTGGGCACGTAAGTAAAACTTCCATCTGCATTTAAAGTTACTACCCCTGAAGTTGGAGCTGTCACCGCGGTGGTTCGAACGCTCATGGTGTTGTTTCCATTGGCATCTGAATCATTGGCTAATAGGCCATTTCCAGCGTTTACGACCAAGGTTGCATTAACACCAACTTGGTAGGTGTCATCCGTTGCGATAGGCGCCGACTTCTGAGCAAACAAAGCAAAACCATTGCATAAAAGCATTGTTAGCAAGAGGGACAATCGTCTTGAAAAAGGAAGGCTAAAACTTAAGTTCTGCATAACATTCAAAAGTAGGGTACTAGCCGAATTTAATGAAAGATATGTTGTGTCTCTCTCAAAAAAGGGAGTAAACGGCATTAAAATCAATATGTTACAAAAGTAAATATCGTTTCCATACAAGGGTGTTAAAGTCCATGAGTCTGTTTTCGAATTGCCCGAAACTTTTACCAAACGAGTTGGAGCCAGTGCCCTATTTTCCCTAAATTTAGATTCGACTAATTCAACACAGAAGAAAATGAAAATACGCCTATTAAAGGCCAGCTTGATATTGCTGGTTTTGGTTCTTATGCCTTGGTCTACCGAGGCACAACGTAGAAAAAACACTTCACCTTCACCAGAGTATCCTGAAGAACTTTATTCCAGTTTGAGCTATCGTTTGGTAGGACCCTTCCGGGGAGGGCGTTCCGCTGCGGTTACAGGTGTGCCTGGTGAACCCAACCTCTTTTATTTTGGAGCGACTGGCGGTGGTGTTTGGAAAACGACTGATGGTGGACGCAGTTGGGGTAATATTTCTGATGGCTTTTTTGGAGGAAGTATTGGTTCGGTCGAAGTAGCCAAGAGCGACCCAAATGTGATTTACGTTGGAGGCGGAGAGAAAACCGTACGAGGAAATGTTTCCTCTGGTTATGGTATTTGGAAGACCGTTGATGCCGGAAAGACTTGGACGCAAATGGGTCTTGAAAAAAGCCGACACATTCCAAGAATAAAAGTCCACCCTACCAACCACGATATTGTGTATGCTGCTGTAATGGGGAATATTTATAAACCTACCCAAGAACGAGGTATCTATAAAAGTACTGATGGAGGTAAAAACTGGAAGAAAGTTCTCTTTGTAAATGACCAAGCGGGAGCAGTTGACCTTACTTTAGACCCCAATAATCCGCGAATTTTGTACGCTTCCACTTGGCGAGTACAACGAACACCTTATAGCCTTAGCAGTGGCGGTGACGGTTCTGCACTTTGGAAAAGTATGGATAGTGGAGAAACTTGGAAAGAGATCTCTAAGAACGAAGGTTTTCCAAAAGACACACTGGGAATTATTGGCGTAACGGTTTCCCCGGTTAATTCCGATAGGGTTTGGGCCATTGTTGAAAACAAGGAAAAGGGCGGACTGTATCGCTCAGATGATGGTGGCACAAAATGGACACAAGTCAATAAAGAAAGAAAATTGCGCCAGCGGGCTTGGTATTACACTCGAGTTTATGCGGATACTGAAGATGCGGATAAAGTATATGTGCTCAATGTACGTTACCACCAAAGTACGGATGGGGGTAAAACTTTCAAAACCTTTAACGCCCCACACGGAGATCATCACGATTTGTGGATTGCACCTGAGAACTCCAATCGGATGATTATTGGAGATGACGGGGGAGCCCAGATAAGTTATGATGGTGGGGAAACTTGGAGTACCTACTATAATCAACCTACCGCTCAGTTTTATCGGGTCACTACCGATAATGCTTTTCCCTATCGCATTTATGTTGCGCAACAAGATAACAGTACCATTCGCATTAAACATCGCAGTGACGGCGGGTCTATCGATGAAGATGATTGGGAGCCTACCGCTGGCGGCGAAAGTGCTCATATCGCCATTGACCCTACCAATAACGACATTGTGTACGGAGGGAGTTATGGTGGTTTCTTGACTAGGGTAAATCATGAGAACAAGACGGTTCGCGGAATCAATGTTTGGCCCGATAATCCAATGGGGTATGGCGCCGAAGGAATGAAATACCGTTTCCAATGGAATTTTCCCATCATTTTCAGAAAACACGAACCGAAAAAGCTCTACACCTTATCCAATCATGTGCATTTGAGCACCAATGAAGGTCAAAGTTGGAAGTTGTTAAGTGATGATTTGACGCGTAACGACCCCTCTCGATTGGTATCGAGCGGAGGGCCCATAACTCAAGACAATACTGGAGTTGAATATTACTGCACCATTTTCGCGGCAAACGAAAGTCCTTTGAAAGAAGGCTTGTTATGGGTGGGTAGTGATGATGGACTCATTCATATTACAAAGGATTGCGGTCAAAATTGGGATAATATTACTCCTGCCGGTCTTCCTGAATGGAGCATGATCAATAGTATTGAACCTTCCGCATTTGACGAAGGCACATGTTACGTAGCCGCAACACGCTATAAACTGGGAGATTTCAAACCCTATTTGTACAAAACCACAGACTACGGAAAAACGTGGACCAAAATCACCAATGGAATTAACGCTGAACATTTTACGCGAGTACTGCGTGAAGACCCAAAACGGAAAGGGTTATTATATGCTGGAACGGAGACAGGAATGTATGTTTCATTTAATGATGGTAGTAGCTGGCAAAAGTTCCAACTAAACCTTCCGATTGTACCTGTTACGGATTTGGCGTTGAAAGACAATAACCTCGTGGTGGCTACCCAAGGACGAAGCGTTTGGGTGATTGATGACTTAACGGTATTGCACCAGTTGGAAGCTTCCCAAAAAGCTTCGAATGCAGTTTTGTTCCAGCCGAAAGACAGCTATCGGACCAAAGGACGTGCGGCCAAAAAACCTTCGAAAACCGAAGGACAAAACCATCCTAATGGCGTAGTGACCCATTACTATTTAAAAGGCTTCGATAAAGAAAAGGATACCGTCCAATTGACCTATTTGTCGATGCAAGGAGATACGTTGGCCAAGTATAGCACCCATGCCAAGGAAAAGAAAAATAAACTTATCGGTATCAAAAAAGGAGGAAACATCCATGTTTGGGATACTCGCGGTAAGGGAGCCGTAAAACTGAAAGGCATGATTTTATGGTGGGCTAATTTAAATGGTGCAAAAGCCGTTCCGGGTAGTTATAAAGTTGCCTTAAACGTGAATGGAAGCGACCAATCTGAAACCTTCAAGATTTTGCCCGACCCTAGAGCAGAGGTTTCCGTAGCAGACATGCAAAAGCAGTATGATTTCATTTCGGATATCAATGAAACTGTGGACAAAGCGCATCAATCCATAAAAAAAATCCGAAAAATAAATACCAAGTTGGATGCTTTCATGAAGCAATACAAGGACAATGAGCAAACCAAGAGCTTAGTGGAAAAGGCCAAAACCATGAAAGAAGGCTTTGGTGCTATCGAAAAGGCGCTGTATCAGACAAAAAACAGAAGTAATCAAGATCCTTTGAATTTTCCCATTCGGTTGACGAATAAGCTAGCGCATTTGAGCAGTTTGGTTTCCATTGATGATTTCCCACCTACGGAGCAAGACATCGCGGTGAAAAATGAGCTTTCTGGAAAAATCAAAAGTGAGTTGACCAAATTCGACACCATGATTGACAAGGAAATTGAAGCGTTCAATACCGAATTCAATCAATTAAGATTGGATTATTTGTCGGTTGAAGAGTAATTCAAATCCATTATGGATAAAGGGTAAAGAAGGTCATTGATATGAAATGAGTTCTTTACCCTTTACCTTTGCGGGTAATGGCGAACTATTACGACTACATCAAATCCTTACACCTCATTTTCGTGGTGACCTGGTTTGCTGGGTTGTTCTACATTCCACGGCTGTTCATTTACCACATTGAAGCATCCCACAAGCCTTCGCCGGATAAAGAGATTTTGACGACACAATTAAAATTGATGACTAAACGACTTTGGTTCATCATCACATGGCCCTCGGCCATTCTTTGTACCATTTTTGCCATTTGGCTGTTGGTCATTATTCCAGCCTGGTTGAGCCAACCGTGGATGCATGTAAAATTGGGTTTTGTACTGCTTTTGATTGGGTACCATCTAAAATGTCATCAAATTTTCAAACAATTACAGCGTGATGAGGTCAAGTATACCTCTCGATTCATGCGTATTTGGAACGAAATAGCGACACTAGTTTTGTTCGCCGTGGTTTTTTTGGTGATTTTAAAAAATGCCTTCAACTGGATTTATGGAGTAGTTGGCATTTTTACGCTAGCCATTTTGCTCATGCTTGGCATCCGCCTATACAAACGCATCCGAGACAAAAACCCAAATGCCTGACTTTTGTGTTTGGAACAGTACCCAAGAATGGTGTGATTATTGCTTAATTTTACGAGAAAGCTCCAAAGTTGTTTAAAAAACTATCCCTTCGGTCGCGGATATTTATCACCATGATTCTGTTGGTGCTCATTGCTTCAGTATTGATCGCTGGGGTAACCATCTACCAATATCGTGAACAAAGCAGGGACTATCACCAAAACCGACTAGAGCGAAAAGAAGAACAAATCCTACAAAGTATCTCCTACGTCCTCCGTGAAACGACGTATCCAGAAACTCCAGAAAACTTGGAGTATATTTTCATGGAGGAGATTTACAAGATTGCAGATGTCCAGAACGTCCCTTTCAATATTTATGATTTGGATGGCACCTTGGTGAAGAGCTCACGACCAAGTTTTGAGGCAGACTCCATCTCAAATTGTTTGGATGCATCCGTGCTGAACAATTTATTGGATAGCGGAAATAGTCGTTACGTAGAGAAGAAAACTGCGGCCGGAGGCAAGTATCAGGCATCGTATACCTACATTAATGACAGCAAGTTTAAACCAATTGGTATCATGAACTTGCCGTATTATGAAGACAATTCCTTCAGCAATATGGAGTTACGGGAATTTCTGTTCCGCTTGGCAGGAGTATACCTTATCATGTTGCTGAGCGCCATAATTTTGGCCTACTTTATCTCTAAATACATTACCCGTTCATTACAGACGATTTCGGATAAAATGAACCAAACGGATTTGACGCGACGTAACGAGAAAATCCAAATAGACAATCCAAGTGAAGAGATTCGAGCTTTAGTCGATTCGTATAATAGCAAGATTGACGAATTGGAAGAAAGTGCCACAAAACTGGCCCGAAGTGAACGCGAACAAGCGTGGCGCGAAATGGCTAAACAAGTAGCTCACGAAATCAAGAATCCCTTGACGCCGATGCGACTCTCCGTTCAAAGTTTTGAACGTAAATTCAATCCTGAATCGGATGATGCCCAAGAAAAAGTAAAGGAGTTTTCAAACACGCTCATCCAGCAAATCGACACTATGAGCAATATTGCTTCGGCGTTCTCCAATTTTGCCAAAATGCCGGCGCAACAAAATGAAACCTTGAACGTGGTGAACATTGTGAAGTTGGCGTTGGACATATTCAATGAAAATTATATTCACTTCATTACGGATGAAGAAGAAATTGTGGTGAAACTCGACCGCACCCAATTGATACGAGTTATTACCAACTTGGTCAAAAATGCCATCCAGGCCATGAATGAAGTGCAATCCCCAAGAATTTTGGTAACCGTGGCGTCTGAAGGGAGCCAAGTCAAGATTTCAGTGGCCGATAACGGTGTTGGGATTGCTGATGAGGTTAAAGAGAAGATTTTTGAACCCAAGTTCACCACCAAAACCAGCGGTATGGGCCTTGGCCTGGGCATGGTAAAAAATATTGTCGAAAATTATCACGGCACCATTGATTTTACGAGTCAAGTGGGTAAAGGAACCGTGTTCACCGTTAAATTTCCAAAAGAAGTCAAAGCAGTTTAAATACAAATTCATGGACTACGAAAACATCTACATTGAAGAAGAAAACCATTTGGCTACGGTCTTCATTAATCGCCCCAAAAAATTGAATGCCCTCAACCGACAAACCATTGCAGAACTGTCAAACGCATTTCAGGAGTTGGATGAAGACGCCAACATCAAGGTGATTCTTTTGACCGGTGTAGGTGAAAAAGCCTTTGTTGCCGGGGCTGATATCTCTGAGTTCGCCAGTTTTTCGGTGGAGCAAGGGCGAACCTTGGCCGCCCAAGGGCAAAACGAACTTTTTGATGCCGTGGAAAAGATGGGTACGCCCGTAATTGCTGCAGTAAATGGATTTGCGCTTGGTGGTGGACTGGAATTGGCCATGTCATGTCATTTTCGAGTGGCCAGTGAAAACGCCAAAATGGGTTTGCCTGAAGTCTCACTTGGCGTAATCCCGGGTTATGGCGGTACACAACGCTTGCCTCAACTAGTAGGCAAAGGTCGCGCCATGGAAATCATCATGACGGCAGGGATGATTGATGCCCAAAAAGCACTGTCTTATGGTTTGGTAAACCATGTGGTAACCTTAGAAGAGTTATTACCAACCTGCAAAAAGCTGGCAAGCAGGATATCGAATAATTCCAGTGTGGCCATAAAACATGCAATAAATGCCGTAAATGCTGGTTATAGCTATGATGTTGACGGCTATCAGGTCGAAATCAATGCGTTTGGAACGTGCTTTGGTACCAAAGATTTCAAAGAAGGTACCACGGCATTTTTGGAAAAACGAAAAGCAGATTTCCCCGGTTCGTAGTCGTTCATCGACCAATCGAACCCCATGAAAAGACCTATACTCCTACTGTTTTTATTGGTTGCGCTGGTAAGTACCGCGCAAAACATGCCTATTTCCTATGATTTTGGTAAAAAATTCAATGACCGGTATCGCTATTCCAATTTATTGACGATTGACAACGATGGTAATGGCGGCTACATTTTGGTGCGCGCCTATTTCCAGGGACTTGTGCTAAGACCTAAGGGGTACTTTATCGAACATTATGATAAAGACTTGAATTTGGTGGATGAATACAACTATAAATTGCGCAACAAGGATTTCATTGCAGGTTTTTTGAAGAATGGGCAATTGAATTTGTTGTTTTTAGAATACAATTATACCAGCAGTCGATATGAATATTGGGTGCATAGCAGTCCAATCATTGATTTTAATTTTCGACCTAAAAAATTAGTGTCGATTCAATCCGAAGAAGTTCGAAACCCTGTGGGAAAAAACTATTACAACCGTGATTTTTCCAGAGGGTTCACTACGGCCATTCTTTTCAATAAAGAAAAGACAGGTTTCATTATCAGTACCCATCACAAAAAAGGAAAATCCAACAAGCATCTCATTCACCTTTACGGAACCGATTTGAGCAAAAAGTGGGAATACGATTTTTCCGAAAGTGTAGAAGAGAAAAATTATGCTTTTGAAAATCTGGCAATTTCCAGCGATTTGAGTTCCGCCTATATTATTGGTAAAGCGTATTTCAAAAAGAAACGTTTTCGCGTAGATGAACGAAAATTCCAATACGAACTCATCAAATTGGACGGCCAAAGCAGTCTCACCCAGCGTTTTGATGATCCTGGAAAGTATTCCGAAAGCCTTTATCCGATTTTAACTAAAGAAAGACTGGGCTGTACAGGCTTTTATGCCGATCGTCGAGATAATCGATACAATGGTATTGGTTTTTTCGAGTTGGACCCGAATACACTTGAAGTCCAAACTAAAAAATACAGCCCTTTCTCGCAGCAATTCATGCAAGATAAGTTCGGTCGAGAGGATGATAAGGAAATCAAAAACCTCGTTTTCAAAAATGTGGAAATAGGTTCCCAAGGTGAAATCATGTTCAACGCTGAAGAGTACTTTGTTTCGGAAAGCATGCAGTCCACTGGAATGGGTCAAAGGGTTCATGTAACCCGATACCACCACAACGATATTGTGAGCGCCAAATTAGATGCCTCTGGCGATATGGTCTGGGTGAGAAACATTAATAAGACCGAAGTTACCCAAGGTGATGGGGCGTACGCTTCGTACAGTTCTTTTGTAAAAGATGGCAACACCTATTTCTTCATTTGTACCGCGGCTGAAAACCCGCAATTGGTCAACAACGAGCGATTGATTTTCAAGCAAGGGCTTAGCCGAAACCGAAACGTCTTTTTGATTGCCCTGGACAAAGAAGGTAAAATGGAGTTCGAGAAAATCATTGACGACAAAGAAGCCCGTCTACCTTTAATGGTCTCCATGCCGTTGAAAAACCCTTCGGAAGACAATATGCTGTTTTACGCCAAGCGTGGTACTAAAAAGCAGTTGGTGAAGGTCGCTTTCAACTAGTAGACATCATCTTTTTTTCGTCACCCTTAACTCGATTCAGGGTCTCTCTCCAACAAGCCCAAGATGCTGAATCAAGTTCAGCATGACCCTCGTTCTGTCAAGCTGAGCGCAGTCGAAGTCCTTTATCAATAGCAGAATGGAAACGTAAGATGCCGTAAGCAATTCAGCATGAACGCTTTCTGTCACCATGAATTTCCTGCCCGACCTTCAGGCGGGGGTTCAGGTTCTTTTCTCATCAACTCAAACAGCAGTTCCCTGAATCCAAAAGGGTCAACAATCAATTCACTTACCAAGCCCGTAAGCGGAATAGCTAGTTTCCCGCATTAAATCTAAAATTTTTCGCGATGAAATTTCAAAAACTATGTTATGCAATCCTTGGGGGTGCCTTGCTGTTGGTAGCTTCCTGTTCTGACGGGGAAGACGGCCAGAACGGATTGCCCGGTGCTGATGGCTTGAGCTGTTGGGACGCCAACAACAATGGAAATGCAGACCCCGAAGAGGACCTTAACCAAGACGGTAATTTTAACGCCCTTGACTGTACCGGGGCGAATGGCGCCAATGGAGGCAACGGCGTCGACGGTACAGATGGTTTAAGCTGCTGGGACACCAACGGCAATGGCGCGGCCGACCCTGAAGAAGACATCAACCAAGATGGCAACTTTGATGCCCAAGACTGCCAAGGAACCAATGGCACCAACGGTACAGATGGTATCAGTTGTTGGGACACCAACGGCAATGGCGTGGGTGATGAAGAGGAAGACCTTAACCAAGACGGTAATTTT
>ERZ1740062.283-NODE-283-length-34645-cov-6.662706_pt1 | contig 34645 bp, 31 predicted proteins | sample MGYA00581741_ERZ1740062 | MGnify/ENA primary metagenome ERZ1740062 (study PRJEB43018, sample SAMN04849747) | marine metagenome | isolation source: floating plastic debris | place: Pacific Ocean | collected 2008-09-01 | study: EMG produced TPA metagenomics assembly...
CTTCAAACTGTAAGCCTATAGCTGTCCACAGAAACCGGGGGAACTCCAACTCCAACTTCAGACTGTACCTCGCTAGCAGCCGAGAGCCCCCCACAAACCAGTAGAGCAAGCACCTTCCCGAGCCATGCACGCGGAGAACGTTGCAAATCGCAGTCGTCTCACCGATCAAAACCGATGTCGCCCCGCTTCAACTGGCCGACTTTCCGCACCACAGCACCGATCTGCATGAACTGTTGCGCCAAAGGGTTGGTCTTGCGCCAGACAATGCCGATCGTTCGGGATGGACCCGGCGGCGAAAAGCGCGCGACCGACACCCGGGCCGAACGCGTCTCGAGCGGTAACGCCATCTCGGGGATCAGCGTCACCCCGATGCCAGCGCTGACCATCTGCACCAACGTCGAAAGCGAGCTGCCCTCCATCAGCAACCTCGGATCAGCACGTTTCATCTCGCAAAACGAGAGCGCCTGATCGCGAAAACAATGCCCCTCCTCCAGCAGCAACAATCGCATCTCGCGCAGCTTCTCGGGACTTGGCACAGCCTTTTGTGCGTCGTCGGAAGATCGAACGAGAACGAAGTCTTCCTCGAACAAAGCAAATTCCTGAAGCGCGGGCTCGGAGATCGGTAACGCCACAACCGCCATGTCTAACTGCGACTCGAGCAGGCTTTCGATCAGCGAGCCCGTAACAGACTCACGCGGTTGGAGTTCAAGCTCCGGAAATCTTTCAGAGAACGCCTTGATGACATCCGGCAGCAGGTACGGCGCCACGGTTGGAATGACCCCGAAGCGCAGCGCGCCTGCCAGAGGCCCACCGGCCGCACGGACGAGATCATCGAGCTCATCGACCTCCAACAGGATCTTGCGAGCGCGGGCGACGAAGTTTTCACCGAGTGCGGTCAGGCGGATTTGACGCGACGCGCGCTCGACGAGTGGCGACCCAAGCATTCCCTCCAACTCCTTGATTTGCAGAGACAATGCCGGTTGCGAGATTGCACAGGCTTGGGCTGCGCGACCAAAGTGGCCGTGTCGCGCGAGCGCGTCGAAATACCTGAGATGCTTCAGCGTGAGGCCTATCATTTGCTCAGCTTATCGCGGTAGTTAATAAATTCAATTAGAAGTAATCATTGCCCAGTGTTAGAACGATTCCAGACTGAGATCGCTCCTCGGTCCGTTCCAGAATATGGAGAGCCCTCATGGACGGAAACACGCAGATCACGGGTTGCCCCGTAATGCACGGCGGCAACACGGCGACGGAAAAGCCAGTCACCAAATGGTGGCCGAACACGTTGAACCTGGACATCCTGCACCAGCACGGTGCGCGGACCAATCCGATGGATCCGGACTACAGTCACCGCGATGCTGTCAAGGCGCTGAACTACGAAGGCGTCAAGGCCGATGTCAGGGCGCTGATGACCGAGAGCCAGGACTGGTGGCCCGCCGACTGGGGTCACTATGGCGGTCTGATGATCCGTCTGGCTTGGCACGCGGCCGGATCGTACCGCATGGGCGATGGTCGCGGTGGCGCTGGCACCGGCAACATTCGCTTCGCGCCACTGAACTCGTGGCCGGACAATGCCAGCCTGGACAAGGCGCGGCGTCTGCTGTGGCCGGTAAAGAAGAAGTACGGCAACGCACTCAGCTGGGCCGACCTGATCATCCTGTCCGGTAACATGGCCTACGAATCGATGGGCTTTAAGACCTTTGGCTTCGGTTTTGGGCGCGAGGACATCTGGGGCCCGGAGACGGACATCAACTGGGGTGCGGAAGACGAGTGGCTCGCGCCGTCCGAGAACCGCTACGACGATCTCGACAACCCGTCGACGATGTACAACCCGTTGGCCGCTGTGCACATGGGCCTGATCTATGTGAACCCGGAAGGCGTGAACGGCAACCCGGATCCGGCGCGGACAGCGCTGCACGTGCGTGAGACCTTCGCGCGCATGGCCATGAACGACGAGGAGACCGCGGCGCTGACCTGCGGTGGCCACACGGTCGGCAAAGCCCATGGCGGCGGCGGCGCACATGACCAGATCGGCGGCGAACCGGAAAGCTGTCCGGTGCACGCCCAGGGATTTGGCTGGTCGAATCCGGGTCACGGCGGCAAGGCCGCCAACGCTTTCACATCTGGCATCGAAGGCGCCTGGACCAAGGAGCCCACCAAGTGGGACATGGGTTACTTCGACTATCTGTTTGACTACGAGTGGGAACTGATGAAATCGCCCGCTGGTGCCAATCAGTGGACCGCTGTCAACATGCCCGAGGATCAGAAACCTCTCGATCCCACGGACCCGTCCGGACGCGCGATCCCGATGATGACCGATGCCGACATGGCGATGAAGGTCGACCCGATCTACAACGAGATCTGCCAGAAGTTCCGTGCCAATCCCGACTACTTTGCCGATACCTTTGGCCGAGCGTGGTTCAAGCTGACCCACCGCGACATGGGTCCGCGCGCCAACTACTACGGCCCGGACGTCCCGTCGGAGGATCTGATCTGGCAGGATCCGATCCCCGCAGGCAGCACCGGTTACGATGTTGCGGCCGTCAAGGCAAAGATCGCCGACAGCGGCCTCTCCTCTGCCGAGATGATCGCAACCGCCTGGGACAGTGCCCGGACGTTCCGTGGCTCTGACAAGCGGGGCGGTGCCAATGGTGCTCGCATCCGTCTGGCGCCTCAGAAGGACTGGGACGGCAACGAGCCCGAGCGGCTGGCCAAGGTGTTGGGCATACTTGAGCCGATTGCGGCGGACGCCGGTGCATCGGTGGCGGATGTCATCGTTCTGGCAGGCAATGTCGGGATCGAGCAGTCGATCAAGGCAGCCGGTCACGCCGTCGAGGTTCCGTTCACACCGGGCCGTGGCGATGCAACGGACGAGCAGACGGACGCGGACTCGTTCAGCGTGCTCGAGCCAATCGCCGACGGCTTCCGCAACTGGCAGAAGGAAGCCTACGCCGTCAGCCCCGAAGAGCTGATGCTGGACAAGGCACAGCTTCTGGGTTTGACCGCGGCCGAGATGACCGTTCTTTTGGGCGGTATGCGGGTTCTGGGAACCAACTACGGTGGCTCGAAGCACGGTGTCTTCACCGATCGTGAAGGTCAGTTGACGAACGACTTTTTCTCTAACCTGACCGACATGGCTTACAGTTGGCATCCAGTGGACGGCGGCAGCTACGAGATCAAGGACCGTGCCACGGGTGAGACGAAGTGGACCGCGACCAGTGCTGATCTTGTGTTCGGCTCAAACTCGATCCTGCGGGCCTATGCCGAAGTCTACGCACAGGACGACAACGCCGTGAAGTTCGTGCGCGACTTCGTTGCAGCATGGACGAAGGTGATGAACGCAGACCGTTTTGATCTGCTGGCCTGACCTGAAATGAAGCCGGGCGGCTCGGTGCCGCCCGGTTTTCGCTTACGCACTCTTTAAGATTCGGGGTGAACGAGCGTCGATATCCCTAGGATGCGGCGATCTGTTCTGAATTCTCAGAACGATCCGGGCGCAATGCCTGTGCGCAGAGGTACTGTTCGAGCGGGAGACCGTCGACCGAAGCGCTGCACCACGGCTCCGATGATTGGCTCAAGTAGACGACATTGCGTTCGCTTGCCGCTCGACAGCAGATCTGAGCAATTCCCGCGCCCAAGGGCACCGGCCCGCCGTCTACATTCACAGTGACCCGTTCTGCATCCCGCCGCGCGAGTTCCAGAACACTGGCGGGGACATCCCGGTCCAGGTAAATGACATCGGCTTCCTGCAGTCGCTGGACCGCTGCCATGGGGACCAGTCCGGCAGCACTGGCGCCATGGACGACGCAAAGATGTCCCGTCTCAGTGCGACATCCGCCCTGGATCGCCTGTTTAATCATCTGAACAGAACCGCGTTCCTGCCCCGACGAAAAGGCCTGCCAAGGTGCGCCCGTGAACACCCATCGCCAGAATGCGCGCCTGTCCTTTGCAGCGATACGGTGAGCAACCTCGGCGCGCAGACGCCCCGCCATCGCCGCATATGCGCCCAGCCGCGTATGAAGCATCTCCTCGATCCGCGTCTTGATCGTACGCCCCAGCAGCGGTGCCGTCCCTTCGGTCCCGATCGCCACGACCACCGGATCCCGGTCGACGATCGATGGTGTCATCGCGTCACAAAGCTCTGGATAGTCCACGACGTTCACGAGCGCGCCTGCAGCCTTTGCGCGTGCGTGCCAGGCGGCGTCCGCGCCCTTGCAGCCGGTTGCCAAGAACACTAGCCCACAGCTCTGGAAGATGTCCGCCGACGCGCCATCGGCCAGGCAGGCCCTGCCGGTCTCGACCAGGTCGCGCAGTTCAGGATCAAGCTCGGGTGCGACGAGCACAAGATCGGCTTCCGTCTTCAGCACAAGCCGGGCCTTCTGCGCAGCCTGCTCGCCACCACCCACGATGACAACGCGCCGTCCAGCGACCTTGAGGAACATCGGAAAGGTTTTCATAGCCGCCTCATGCTGCCGTACTCTGATGGCGTGATTGCCATTGCGCATGGGCGAGTACCTCTGCCTCGGTCAGGCCAAGCGCGGGGCGCAGCGCTTTCAATGCCAGTCCCGCCGTCCCGATGATGATGGCCTCGGCCCAGTCGTCACGGACCGACCCGTGCCACACATCAAGCAGGTGCTCTGGATCGTCGCCCGAGTCACCAAGGCGTCGGTGTGCATCGATCAGCCGTGGTGCCGTCTCGGTGAACGGCTCTGCCTCTGCCAGGCCGTAAAGCGTGACCGCCTTGCCTGGATGACGCTCGAACTCTCCTCCGCCCCCCTTCAAAACCGCAAGGTTGTCTTGCCCAAGCAGGGCGGCCGCGTCCTGCTGGAGTTCCCGGTACGAGGGATGAAACACCCCCTGCACCATCGTCCCGGCACCGGCTGGATTGAGCATCCGGCAAACCGTGTTCACGGCAGACCGCAAGCCAAGAACGTCCCGAAGCTTCAGAAGCGAGAGCACAGGCGGGCAAAGCGCATCAAGTGGAACATAGGCGATCCCCGACATATGCAGTGCCTCACGCGCTGTATCCGGTGTGCCGCAGATGCGGATCCCAAGGCGATCGATCCCGCCCTTCACATCTGCGATCGGGTTCTGATGAGAGTTCCACCCGTGCAGCAGAACCGGGTGCCCCGCCCGCGCGACCAGCAGTGCCGACAACAGGAACCAGGGCAGTCCGCGCGACCGGCCCGCCGCATAGGATGGCCAGTCGAGTGCTGCACCGATCCCGCGCCATCCAGCCAGATGTGCGCGCGCTGCTTGCGTGAAACCCGCCACTTCGTCGGCCGTTTCGCCGCGATAACGCATCAGCATCAACAGCGCGCCAATAGCGGACGCCTCGGCCGTTCCGGCCAGCATCTGCGCCATCGCATCCTGCGCTTCGTCCATTGTCAGGGAGCGACCACGCGATGGCCCGCGCCCCATGGCCCGAATGTAGGGCGCCAGGCTCATTCAGCGGCCAGCTTGACCGTTTCCGGCAACAGGAACGCCCGCAATTCAGGGCGGCAGGACCCGCAACTGGTCCCTGCCCCGGTCGCCTCACCGATCGCCTCGACGCTGCCCAGCCCATGCTCGCCGACGGCTCTGGCAATGGTGTTGGCTCCGACCGACATGCACGAGCACACGATCGCACCCGGATCCGGTTGATCGGCGGAGGTCCGTCCGGCCAATAGCGCCTCAGCGGGAAGCTCCAATAGCCCCGCGATCACATGCGAGCGCGCCACCTGGACCGGTGATCGGTCGATAAAAACCGCGCCCAGGGGCGTGCCGCCCGACGATACAACAATCCTTGCCCGACCGGTTGCCTTGTCGATCAGCGATACCGTCTCGTCCGCGGGCGTCGCGCCCAAAAGCAGGCGCGCGTGGCTCTCCCAGCACACCGGCGCGATATCGCCTGCCAGTTCCGCCCGCCATCCGGTTTGGGTCACCGCGCGCGCCCAATAGGCAAGCCCTGGCAAAGCGCCGATCGCCGGCTCGTACCGGGAGGCGACGAAGGCATACCAGACCGGACGCAACGGCTCGAGCGATACGGCAGCGCCTTTGAGTTCCGGTTGTCCAGACACCGGGTCGGTGTTGGCTGGCACCGTCACGTCGACCCGCCCATCCGATGCCCAGGACGATGTCCAATGCATCGGTGCGAAGATCTCACCCGGTGCGGTGCGATCCGTGATCAGCGCACGCGCGATCATAGCGCCATGGTCCGAGGCGACACGGACAAGGTCTGCGGCCGCGATTTCCAGCCGCTCGGCGTCAGATGGATGAATCTCGACATAGGGTTCGGCCATGTGCTGGCTCAGGCGCGGCGTACGCGCGGTCCGTGTCATGGTGTGCCAATGATCCCGGATGCGCCCGGTGTTCAAGCGGAACGGATGTTGTTTCGTGGTTGGCTGCGCCAGCGGCCGGTGCTGTACCGGCAGCATCCGGGCGCGACCATTGGGTGTGAAAAACCGGCCGTCACCGAAGAACCGTCCACCGCTTCGGGTGGCTGTCACCGGCCATCTGACAGGCTCCAGTGCTTCGTATTCGTGGTCCGAGATATCAGCCAAACCGCTGATGTCGAAATCCCGGCCCAGCGCGCCAGCAACCCCCGACAAGACCGCGTGCTCACGAAAGATCTCGCACGGAGTCCGGAAGTTGAACGCATCGGGCCAGCCCATGGCCGAGGCGACATCGCAGATGATTTGCCAGTCCGGACGCGCCTGACCCGGTGCGGGCAGGAAAGGACGCTGGCGGCTGATCGTCCGGTCCGAATTCGTAACGGTTCCCGACTTCTCGCCCCAGGCCGTTGCCGGCAGGATCACATCGGCCAGTTTCGCCGTATCGGTATCGGGAAAGATGTCCGAGACGACGACGAAGTCGCAGGCTGCGATCGCATCGCGCACCCGGTTCGCATCCGGCATCGAGACGGCCGGATTCGTAGACATCACCCAAAGCGCCTTGATCCGTCCACGCGCGCACGCGTCGAACAGATCAACCGCTTTCAGACCTGGCTTGCACGCCACCGGCCCGGATTTCCAGAACGCCTGAACCGCGGCGCGGTGTGTCGGATCGGTCAGCTCCAGATGTGCCGCCAGCATGTTTGCGAGCCCGCCGGTCTCCCGCCCGCCCATGGCGTTTGGTTGACCCGTGACCGAGAAAGGCCCCATGCCCGGTTCGCCGATCCGACCCGTGGCGAGATGACAATTCAGGATCGCGTTGACCTTGTCCGTGCCCGAGGTCGACTGGTTCACGCCCTGACTGTAAACCGTGACGACCTTCTCGGTACGGATCCAGAGATCGTAGAAGGCTTTCAACTCTTTGTGCGTCAGCCCAGTGACAGTGGGGTCGCCGCGACGTGCGGACTCGAGCGCTTCGGGGAACTCGGACACATGGGCGGTGACGAATTCGCAGTCGACCGCCCCTTGTGCGTTGATCCGATCCAGAAGTCCGTTGAACAGCGCCACATCCGTGCCAGGACGCAACGCCAGATGCATGTCAGACAGGTCCGAAGTCGCAGTGCGGCGTGGATCGATGTTGACGACCTTCATCTCCGGTCGCTCCGCCTTGGCGGCTGCGATGCGCTGATACAGCACCGGGTGGCACCATGCGAGGTTCGAGCCGACCAGCACGATCAGGTCCGCCTGCTCGAGGTCTTCATAGGTGCCGGGGACCGTGTCCGATCCGAAGGCACGCTTGTGACCTGCCACTGACGAGGCCATGCAAAGCCGCGAATTCGTGTCGATATTCGCCGAGCCGATGAAGCCTTTCATCAGCTTGTTCGCGACGTAGTAATCCTCGGTCAGCAACTGACCCGAAACGTAGAATGCGACGCTATCCGGCCCGTGGGTTTCAATGGCAGCACGGAAGCGTTCGGCCACCAGACCGATGGCTGTGTCCCAACCGGTGTCTCTGCCGTTCAAACGCGGCGCTAGAACGCGCCCATCCAGTGACAGCGTCTCACCCAGCGCGGAGCCCTTCGAGCAAAGACGTCCCAGGTTGGCCGGGTGCTTGGGATCGCCCGCTATCGCGACACCATCGGGACCCGGTGTCGCCAGGATACCGCATCCGACACCGCAATAAGGACAGGTGGTGCAGGTGGTCGACGCCGCCGCAGTGCCCATCTGTCCATCCTCGGCAGAGGACACTGCAATCGATCCGGCGTCGCGCGGGCTCACGCGCCAGCGCCTTGGGCAAGCTGTGCCGGATCCAGTTGAACACGACCCTCTGATACACGCACCGGATACGTCTGGACGGATCCTTCATCCGGCGCCTTCACCAGACCTGTCTCGAGCGAAATCACCCAGTTGTGCAGGGGGCATGTCACTGCCTTGCCGTGCACGATCCCCTCTGACAGCGGCCCCTTCTTGTGCGGGCAGGTATCATCGATCGCGAAAACCTCGTCCTTGGCCGTGCGGAACAACGCGACGCATCCGACACGCGTGCGGATGACACGCGCGCCGCGCACCGGAATATCGTCTAGCGCACCGATGTCGATCCAGGTTTCCGTCTGGGCGTTCATTCGGCGGCCTCCAGTGTCAGATCCGCCATCGGGCTCCACTTTTCGGTAACCGTGTCGTTCGCGCGTTCAGCCCATGGATCGACCTGATAGATCGACTGTGAGTGCTTGAATCGCGCCACCAGAGCCGCCCGATTGTCCAGATCGTCGACCACGCGCTCCTTGACCCAGTCCAGCCCGACCTTGGCGACCCACTTATAAGGCCGGTCAAGATACTTCGCGTTCTCGCGGTAGATCTGCGTGAACGCCATGATCAGATCGAGCGTCTCGTTCTCGGTCTCGGCCTTTGCCAGGAACTCGGTTTCCTTGACGTCCATGCCCGCCGCACCGGCGACGCTGACTTCATAGCCTGAATCCACACAGATGACGCCAACATCCTTGCACGTCGCCTCGGCGCAATTCCGGGGGCAGCCCGAGACCGCCATCTTCACCTTGTGCGGTGTCCATGACCCCCACATCGCCTTCTCGATCTTGATGCCGAGACCGGTCGAATCCTGCGTCCCGAACCGGCAGTGATCCGTCCCGACGCAGGTCTTCACGGTGCGGAGACCCTTGGCATAGGCATGGCCCGAGACCAGCCCTGCCGCGTTCAGATCGGCCCAGATCGACGGCAGGTCCTGTTTGTGTACGCCAAGCAGATCGATGCGCTGTCCACCAGTGACCTTGACCGTGGGGACGCTGAACTTGTCCGCCGCATCGGCAATCGCCCGCAATTCGTCCGGCGTGGTGATCCCGCCCCACATGCGCGGGACCACGCTGAACGTGCCATCCTTCTGGATATTGGCGTGATTGCGCTCGTTGACGAAGCGGCTTTGACCGTCATCGACATAGTCGTCGGGCCAATCCGACAGCAGGTAATAATTCAACGCCGGACGACAGACGTGACATCCGCACGAGGTTTTCCAGTGCCCCGCTTGCCACACCGCAGGCATCGCTTTCAGCTCCTGCGACTTGATCAGACGCCGCACGTCCTCATGCGTCAGGTCGGTGCACTTGCACATCGGCTGTGCCGCAGGCGCCGCGTACGCGTCCCCAAGGGTGACCGAGAGCAACCGCTCCACAAGCCCGGTGCAGGTGCCGCACGATGAAGACGCCTTGGTTGTCTGACGCACCCCATCCAGCGTGGTGGCTCCGCCCGTGATTGCGGAGGTGATCTGTCCCTTGCAAATGCCGTTACAACCGCAGATCTCTGCCTCATCCGGCAAGGCTGCAACGGCCGCCATAGGGTCCAGGGGGGTGCCCCCGGCATAGGCGGGCCCGAAGATGAGCGTCTCGCGCATCTCGGAGATATCGGTTCCATCCTTCAAAAGCCCGAAGAACCAGGCACCGTCGGCGGTGTCGCCATACATGACTACGCCGATGATCCTGTTGGCCTGAAGGACCAGCCGCTTGTAGACGCCCCGCGCCGCATCGCGCAGGACGATTTCTTCGCGGTCGTCGGCATCGGCGAAGTCGCCCGCGCTGAACAGATCGACGCCGGTGACCTTCAACTTGGTCGACGTCAGCGAGCCTTCATACGCGCCCTCTGCCCCTGCCAACGTCTTCGCCGCGACCTTGGCCATGTCGTAGAGCGGCGCGACCAATCCGTAGCACATACCACGATGCTCGACGCATTCGCCAACGGCCAGGATGCTTTCGTCGGATGTCACCATCTTGTCGTCGACGTGCAAGCCGCGCCCGCAGGCGAGCCCTGCCGCCTTGGCCAGCGTGGTTTCCGGGCGGATCCCGACGGCCATGCAGACGATGTCGGCTGGGTATTCGGTGCCGGCATCCACGCGCACGGCCTCGACACGGTCGGTCCCGACGATCTCGTGCGTGTTTGCCGCCGTGTGCACCCGGATGCCCCGGCTCTCAAGATCAGCCTTCAGCAGGTGACCGGCCGTCGGATCGAGCTGGCGCTCCATCACATGACCCATCAGGTGCAGCACGGTCACGTCCATGCCGCGCAGCTTCAGCCCGGCGGCAGCCTCTAGTCCCAGCAAACCGCCGCCGATCACGACCGCCCTGCCCCCGGGTTTCTCGGCCGCCGCGATCATCGCGTTGGTATCGTCCAGATCGCGATAGGTGATCACACCAGGCAGATCCTTGCCCGGCACCGGGATGATGAACGGCGCCGATCCGGTGGCAATCAGCAGCTTGTCATAGGGGGTCTCTCCGGCCTCGCTCAGCACAACCTTGCGGTCCCGGTCGATCCCCGTCACCGCCTCGCCAAACCGGCAGATCACGCCGTGCGCAGCGTACCAGCCCGCGTCGTGCGTGACGATTTCCTCGTACGTCTTTTCGCCCGAAAGCACAGGCGACAGCATGATCCGGTTGTAGTTGCCGCGCGGTTCGGCCCCGAACAGCGTCACGTCATAAGCGTCTGGCGCGCTCTCGAACAGGTGCTCAAGCACCCGTCCCGAGGCCATGCCCGCGCCGATGACCACAAGCTTTTCGGTCATCACGCGGCCTCCTTCTTGTGGGCGCCGTGCTCGTATTCTTCGAGGAAGTCGAGAAGCTCCTGGCGGTAGTTGTAGTAATCCGGGTGATCCAGCAGAGCCCGGCGCGAGCGCGGACGCGGCAGGTCGACGTTCATGATCTTGCCGATTGTCGCGTTCGGCCCGTTGGTCATCATCACGACGCGGTCGGCCAGCAGGATTGCCTCGTCGACGTCGTGTGTCACGCAGATCGCTGTGACCTTCGTACGCGACCAGACCTCCATCAGGACTTCCTGGAGCTCCCACCGCGTGAGGCTGTCGAGCATCCCGAACGGCTCGTCCAACAGCAGCAGCTTCGGCGACAACGCGAAAGCCCGCGCGATGCCGACCCGCTGTTTCATGCCGTTCGACAGCTCGGACGCGGGCTTGTCCATCGCATCCGCCAGTCCAACCCGCTCGAGGTAGTATTCAACCACGTCCTGCCGTTCGGCCTGAGACGCTGCCGGATAAACCCGGTCGGCCCCGATCGCGACGTTCTCTTTGGCCGTCAACCACGGGAACAACGAGGGCGCCTGGAACACCACAGCCCGCTCCGGGTCGGCATCGACCACGTGCTTGCCGTCGAGGACGATCGCACCCGACGAGATCTCGTTCAGGCCTGCCGTCATGGTCAGCACCGTGGACTTGCCGCAGCCCGAGTGCCCGATCAGCGAGACGAACTCACCCTTGTTGAGCGTTAGGTTGAAGTCCTCGACCACCGTCAGCGGCCCCTTCGGCGTCGGATAGACCTTGTCGAGTTGGCTGAATTGCAGATAGCGCGCGTCGGTCAGGCTATGCGCGGCTTCGGCATAAGCCTTCGGGGCGCCATGGATCGGCGTGACGTCTGGCAAGATGCGCGTGCCTTCGATCTTCGCCGCGATGCCAACATCCATCAGATATTGCGTCACCTTCGCGCGCAAATGCTTGAAGATCGGATCGTGGTTCATCGCCGTCCGGTCGCGCGGACGGGCCAGGTTCACCTCGAATTGGTCGCCCAGGGTACCGTCCGGGTTCAACGCGATGATCCGGTCAGCGACCAACAACGCCTCGTCGACGTCGTTGGTGATCAGCACGACCGTCTTGCGGTCGGCCTCCCAGATTCGGACGATCTCGTCCTGCAGATTGGCCCGCGTCAACGCATCCAGCGCCGACAATGGCTCGTCCATCAGCAAAATTTCAGGATCCATCGCCAATGCGCGCGCGACCGCCACGCGCTGACGCATCCCGCCCGACAGCTCAGCCGGTTTGCGCGTCGCTGCATGGCCAAGGCCAACCATCTTGACGTAGTGGTCCACCATCTTGGCGCGTTCGGCCTTCGGCTTGCCGCCGTGAACGGCATCAACCGCGAGCGAGACATTGCCACTGACCGACAGCCACGGCATCAGCGAATAGGACTGGAAGATCAGCCCCCGCTCTGGCCCCGGCCCGTCGATTGGTTTTCCCTTGAACAGGGCCTCGCCGCTGTCGGGTTTCTCAAGCCCGGCCATCAAGTTGATCAGCGTGGTCTTGCCCGTGCCGGAGAAGCCCAGGATGGCGACGAACTCGCCCTCTCCGATGCTCAGGTCGATGCCCTTCAGGACGTCCTCGCGCGCCGTGCCGACACCGAAGCCTTTCGAGACATTCTTCAAATCCAGGACAGCCATCGGATCACCTGTTGTTCGTGAAGGTGAACATCGACTGGATCGCGTACATCATCCGATCCAGCATGAAGCCGATGATCCCGATGGTGAACACCGCGACCATGATCTTGGCGAGCGACTGGCTGGAGCCATTCTGGAACTCGTCCCAGACGAATTTGCCCAGCCCCGGGTTTTGCGCCAGCATCTCGGCCGCGATCAGCACCATCCATCCAACACCCAGCGAAAGCCGCAACCCCGTGAAGATCAGCGGCAGGGCCGAGGGAAGCACCAGCTTGGTGATCTTGGTGTAAGTGCTCATCTTCAGCACGCGGGAGACGTTCACCAGATCCTTGTCGATGCTGGACACGCCCAGTGCCGTATTGATCAGAGTCGGCCACAGCGAACACAACGTGACCGTGATCGCCGAGTTCAGGAACGACTTCGAGAACATCCCGTCGTTCGTCACATAAACGGCCGAGACAACCATGGTCACAATCGGCAACCATGCCAGCGGCGACACCGGCTTGAAAATCTGGATCAGCGGATTGAAGGCCGAGTTGGCAATCGGCGAAAGACCGCACAGAATGCCGATCGGTACTGCGATGATCGTCGCGATCAGGAACCCGAAGAACACGGTCTGCAACGACGTCCAGATCTGGTCGTAGTAGGTCGGCTTGCCGGTGTAATCGCGCCACTTCACGCGATCCTCCTTGCCCGCCTCGACCAGTTTCGCGTTGCGGACCTCTTGGCGTTCGTAGAAGGCGTCGGCTTTCTCACGCTCGCGGACATGGTCTTCATGCAGATTGCCAACCTGCTCCCAAACCTGAGCAGGGCCGGGAACGGCACCCAGCGAGGTCTGTACCTGCGGCGCCAGCCAGCCCCAGGCCAACAGAAACGCGATGATCGCCAGCATCGGCACCAGCAGCAGGCGCCAGACTTCCTTCATCTGCGCGTGCGGGTTGTCACCGGCTGCCGCACGCAGCGCAGGCGTGATCCAGCTCATGCCGATGATCTGGAAATAGCCGTCCAGTTTGTTGATGCGGGTAAACAGGCGGGCGCGGCGCTCGGCGCGGGCAGCCTCGTCCGGGATCTCTTGCTCGGTAACGGCGGTCATGTCGCTGCCTCGGTCATCTTTTTGGAAAAGACCCTCCCCTGCCAGAGCATCCGGCGGGGAGGGAGGTTGGAACCGGTTGCCCGGTCCACTGGGGATATGCAGCGCGGCCTAGCCCTCGACGTCGTTGCCGACGACTTTCTGAGCACCCTTAAGCCCGATCGGGAAAGCGTCCAGATAGGCGTTGGGCTGGCGGCCATCGTATTTCACGCCATCGATGAACTCATCGGTCGCGGGCTTGTAGCCATCGGTGTCCCAGGGGAAGCCATCTTCCGGGGCCAACCCTTCGTCCACCAGCATCCGGGCGGCTTTCAGGTAGATCTCGGGCTTGTAGACCTTCTTGGCGACCTCGTCGTACCAGCTGTCCGGCTTCTGGTCCGAGATCTGCCCCCAACGGCGCATCTGGGTCAGATACCAGATCGCATCCGAATAGAACGGGTAGGTCGCATTGTAGCGGAAGAACACGTTGAAATCGGGGATCGCGCGTTTGTCGCCCTTTTCGAACTCGAACGTGCCAGTCATTGACGCCGCGATCACGTCGTAATCAGCGCCGACATATTCTGACCGAGACAAGATCTCGACGGCTTCAGGACGGTTGGCGTTGTCGTTTTCGTCCAGCCAGATCGCCGCGCGGATCAGCGCCTTGGTGATCGCAAGTGTGGTGTTCGGGTACTTCTCGGTGAACTCGTTGGTCAGGCCGAAAACCTTCTCAGGGTTGTTCTTCCAGATCTGGTAGTCGGTGATCACCGGCACACCGATGCCCTTGAACACCGCCTGCTGGTTCCACGGCTCGCCGACGCAGTAGCCATAGATCGTGCCCGCTTCCATCGTCGCCGGCATTTGCGGCGGCGGCGTCACGCTCAGCAATACGTCGGCGTCGATCTGTCCGGTGATGTTCTCTGGGCTGTAGTAACCGGGCTTCAGGCCACCGGCCGCCAGCCAGTAACGCAGTTCGTAATTGTGGGTCGAGACCGGAAAGACCATCCCCATGTTGAAGGGCTTGCCGTCGTCCTTGTATTCTTCGACCACCGGCTTCAGGGCCGCGGCGCTGATCGGGTGCACCGGCAGACCCGCCTTGTGCGGGATGTGCTCTTTCATCTTGGCCCAGATCTCGTTCGAGACCGTGATACCGTTGCCGTTCAGATCCATCGAAAACGGCGTGATGATGTGCGCCTCGGTGCCGAAGCCGATCGTCGCGGCGAGCGGCTGACCCGCCAGCATGTGAGCACCATCAAGCTGCCCGTCGATCACACCGTCCAGCAACACCTTCCAGTTCGCCTGCGGCTCGAGCGTCACGAACAGGCCTTCGTCCTCGAAGTAGCCCTTTTCATACGCAACCGCCAAGGGCGCCATGTCGGTCAACTTGATGAAGCCGAACTTCAACTCGTCCTTTTCGACATCCAGAAACTCGGCCGACGCGGGCAATGCCAGCGTTGCCGCCACGATGCCTGCGATCCACGAAAGTGGTTTCATCCCTCAGATCTCCTCGGTCCGGCGCATGGGCGCGGAAAACAAAAAAAGCCGCACGATCAGACACGCAATTGCGTGTGATCGAGCGGCTTCGCTCATGATCCCTCATCATCGAGGGGCGTTTTTCGGGGGATCCAGACATCGTTGCCCGGCTCGACGATCAGGATAACTTGGTGCATCGCAACATCAAGCGGAATATTCCGCAGAGTGGATGAAATCTTATTTTCTCAATAATTCCAGAGCCCTACATAGTGCGGCGGTTGTGCGTCAACGCTCGCTCATCGGGGAGAATCGGTGAGTTTGACTCCAATTCGCAATGCATTTTCACCAGTCTTTAAGCATTCCGTCTTAGAATATGCCGCGCTAGCCGGGATCATGCGTCCCGAAGTTCGATCGAACGAGCATGGGGTCACGGCAGCACGGAAATCCCGCGCGCCGTGGTCCTGTGGACCAAGACTCAAGGCGGGCCCGCCGCCCTTTTTCAGATCCGACTGGTACGGATCAAACGGACAGCATCCCGACTGTCCCCTCTCACGAGCATCGACGCCCCGCCCTCGGACAGACACTCCGCGTGCGCCCGTTTACGATTCCGGCGGCGCGCTCGCCCGTTCCGATACAGCAACATAACCCTGGACCGCCGATGCGGTGGGCGTTGCGATCTGGCGGTACATCAGAATTGCGGTCGCCCCGAAGGTGAGTGCAAGGCAAAGCCACGGCGACACGAACAGGCCCAGCCCAGCCACGGCATAATAGTACCCGCGAATGCCGAAGTTGAAGGTCATCAGCGCCTCGGACAGCACCATCGCTGCGCACCTGACCATCTCGTTCCGGCAGTCATCGGCGTGCGGCTCCAGCTTACCCTCCGGCAAGGCACCAACCAGGGCCAGAACATAGATCAGCTTGCGCAACGCATAAGTGAAGGAAAAGAACGACAGCGCCAGGATCGCCGTCAGCACGGTGAAGTGAATCACGAAGAGTTCGAAGCTGGATCCGTCGGTCAGCGTCAATTCGGAAGCCGTGCCGTGGACCGATTTCACGTTGGCGAACAAGGTGATGCAGCCAGCCAGAACGATCATTGTCGCCGATCCGAAGAACGCGATCGAATTGACGATGTGACCCAACAGGATCGCATCGAACGGCTTCTGCCCGCGGGTGATCGACAGCCGCAGCCATTGCGCGCGCACAGTCGAGAGTTGCGCGTTCAGCGATCCGCGCGCGATTTTCTTGAGGACCTCGGAATAGGCGGACCAAGCGCCGAACAGCGAAAGGATCGCGATGCCTTGCAGCAGGTCGAAATCGCTCGGCAACATGATCGGCATCGCTCGGACCTTTCGACTCGCCCCCACTCAAAACTTGATATAGCCGAGCGAAGGCTGCCACGTCAGGTGCTCTGTCAACGCGCCGACCTCTGACTCGAAATCGCCGTTGCCGTAAAGCACCGCGCCGTTCGGCGTCGTCCGGATGTCCATCGTCTTGAACGCCGCTTCAATGCTCATGCCGTTCCCGGCGAAGTGCTCGCCATGGCACAGGATGACCCGGTTGATTGCGTCCCCACCAGCGCCGACACACAGCAGCACCGGACGGCAATCGGTCGCGTTCTTCAAGACGTTGCGCAACGCGTCCTCGCGCACATTCTTCTGGTGATAAACGTTCTCGTTCAACTCCTGAAGCGCAAGACAGAGGTCGTCGAACACGGTGCCAGCGGCAAGCCTTGGTCCACGTCCCGCAGCCACGCGGTCGCGAACCTCCTGGGCCGTGACCTGCTGCCCGGTTGCCATCTTCGCGAAGCGCGCTGCCGCTTCAAAGGCATCGTCATGCACACGGGCACTGGCCGCAGGCTGGCCCTGACCTGCTTGTGTAGGATCGACGGTCATGCCGGAGACGTGCGTGCCGGTCGAGGCTCGGCCACCTCCCGCCGGACTGTCGACGGCAAACTGGTCGTGCAACATCGGCGCAGGGCCAAAACCATGGCTGTCACGCGGGCATACAATTGCCATGCCGTTGTCGCTCGCCAGCGATATTTCTGATGGTCCTGACGCACACAGCCGTTGGGTCGAGGAACGCGGCGGGGTCGTCGGTGGCGGCATCATCGCCGCCGAACGAGCCGACAGCGTCCGGCTGACGCTTCCGAAGTCTTCGAGGGCAGAATTCACCTGCCGTTCGAGCTCAGAAATCATGCCGTACCGGTCGCGGGGGTCGCAATAGCGTTCACGACCCTCGACCACAACCTTGACCTTCCCTGCGGTATACTCGGCCAGATGCTCTTGGACGAAGGTGAGAAACTGCCAGACCTGAGCGCTCTGCGGGTCGGCGCGCCGGGCATGGTGATAGTTGTTCAGCGCCCAGCAAACCATGAACAGCGAGGTCGGCCGCTGCGCGAGTGTCCTGTACCCAGGTTTCCAGGTTATCTTCTCAAATTCCTCGGGCTGGATCGTGACGGGCATCTCGGTGTCTCTCCTGAACGACGGCCATTTGGCGTTTCTTTGCCAATGAGACGGTCGGAGTTCAGGAGTGGTTCAAATTTTCTGGAACCGAGTTTGCGCTTCAGTGACGCGTGCCGGTTTCGGCCGGATCGAACACCTTGCCGTCGAAAAACCGATCGGGGCCGAGGAACATCTCGCCCTTGGCCGAGGCGACTTCGGTCCGCACCGACAGTGCGCCTTCGACCTTCTCGGACGCGCCCGGGACATCGACACCAATGTCCTGAAGCGCGGCCCGATAAAGGTCGGTGCGGAACGCCGCACGTCCAACAGCCACGGCTTCCTCGCGGTCGGCACCTGTGCGCGCCGCCCAGCGGCTGGCGATCCAATGCGCCTGGCTACGCCACGGGAAAGTGGCGGCACAATCGTAGAACTCGACGAAGTTCCGCAACCGTGTCGGCCGACCGTTCTTTGCAAGAACCAATCGCCCGCTCAGCGCGCGGTCGATCAACTCCGACGGGCGGCCCAGGTATTCGGGCTGCGCCAGCAGATCCGACACGGTCAACCGGTTTTCAGCCTCGCCCAGCCAGCGCGCCGCCCGCCACATCGCCCGGATCAGACGCAGAGCCATGGGACGCTCGGCCTCGGCCCAGTCGTGGCGCACCGCCAGGACTTTCTCGGGCGCGAACTGCCAGATCGCGGAGCCGGGCAGAACGATCTCGGCCGCCCCCTTGTCGACGGCGACACTGCCCCAGGGTTCGCCGACACAGAACGCGTCGACCTCGCCTGCCGCGATCGCCTCGGCCATGTTCGACGGCGGCACGGTGCGGACATTCAGATCGCGCGGCGCCTCCAACCCTAGCGAGGACAACCAGTAGTACAGCAGTTCGGCATGCATCGAGAACGGGAACGGCACGCCGACGCGCAATGGACCGGACGCCGCCGCGATCAGCGCGCGTCCGACGCCGGTCGCGGGATCGGTGTTGCGGTCGACACCGACCTGATGCATCCGGTCGGCAAGGTCCGGCGCCACGCCGATCACATCGCCGTTCACCGACAGAACCGTCAGAGCGTCTATCCGGTCCGTCGCGGCACCCAGGCCCATCGACATCACGACCGGCAGGACCGAAAGCATGTGCGCGGCCTGCAACTCCCCGAACAGCAGCTTGTCCCGGATCGCCGACCATGACGGCTGCGGGTGCAAATGCAGATCGATCCCTTCTTCTGCGGCGAAACCCAGTTCGCGCGCCACAACCAACGGCGCGCAGTCCACGAGCGGCACGAACCCGCAATCGATCCGGTGAAGGTTCATCCCAGAAGATCCGCCGCTGTCACCAGGGCGTGCGCGACGTCCGAGACCTTGCGGCTCTGATCCATCGCAGTCTTGCGCAGCAGCGCATAGGCTTCTTCCTCGCTCAATCCTCGTGCCTTCATCAGCAGGCCCTTGGCGCGGTCGATCACCTTGCGCTCCGCCAGTGCGGCCTTCGTCGTCTCCAACTCGACCCGCATCCGCGCAAATAATTGAAAGCGCACGATTGCCGCATCCAGCACAGGCTTGATCCGCTCCTTGCGCAGCCCGTCGACAACATAGGCGCTGACGCCTGCCTCGATCGCCGCGCGGGTCATCTGGCTGTCGCTCTTGTCCACGAACATTGCCACCGGGCGCTCCGTCGGGGCCGAGGCGAGCGCGACTTCCTCAAGCACGTCACGATTCGGATTGGAAATCTCGATCAGAACCACATCGGGGCTGATGTCCTCAAGCCGCCGCGCCAGCCCAGTCGCGTCACCGATCACCGTCACATCATGAGCGCCCGCGTCGCGAAGACTGTCGACGATCATCAATGCGCGATCGCGATCCGCTTCAACCACTGCAATTCTGAGGTTCGCTTCGTTCATCTAGACATGTTGCGTTGCAGCAATTTCGTTCGCAAGGGGTTTGTCAGGTCAACAAACGCTTTACCGGAGAGTAGAAACAGATTCTGAATTGTCCAACCAGCACTGGGTCCTGCGGCGGCCCGGGCCTGCGCGCAGATTTCACGCAATTTGGCGTTGATACGCGTTGCACCGCAAAAGACCGCTTGACATTCGGCGACACTCGCCAGCAACGTTGGCCTGCGCGATGAAGCGCTCACCAGCCCGATGCCGGGCACCCCGCAAAGCCGTGGAGAGCCGAGGACCCTGCCGTTGAACGGTGGCGATCCTCTGAACATGGGTTTCTAGGACTGGCGCAAACGCGCCGTCACGGGTGCTGGCTGTGAACATCCAGATCGATCTGACAGGGGCAACCCCGCAGGCTGCCGCGACTAACGCGAGCGCCGGCAAGATCGTCGTCGCCGGGGGTGGTCCGGTGGGGGTTCGCACGGCCCAGGACCTCGCGCGCCACGGTGCGCATGTCGTTCTGTTCAATGCCGAGCGCTGGCGCCCCTACAACAGGGTGCAGTTGACCCCGCTTCTGGCGGGCGAGGCGCAAATCGGCGCGATCTATCTGAGCGAGTCGGCCCCGGGATCGGGCCAGATCGACCGCTATGACGGTGTGTCGGTGGTCGAGATCGACCGGTACGCAAGGCGCATCAGAACATCAACTGGCCGGACGGTGCACTATGACAAGCTGGTGCTGGCCATCGGCTCCCGTGCCTTCGTGCCCGATATTCCCGGCAAGGATCTGTCCGGCGTGTTCGTCTTCCGGGATCTGAATGACGCCGAGGCTTTGGTTGCACGAGCCATGGCGGCCCGCCGCGTGACGGTGATCGGCGGCGGCCTGCTGGGCCTGGAAGCCGCGCGCGGCATGTCAAACCAGGGTGCCAAGGTCACGGTGATCGAGCACGAGGCGAGGCTGATGCCGCGCCAACTCGACGATGGTGCCGCAGCCGTTCTGAAATCCCGGATCGAGGCGCTGGGTGTCCAGGTCATCACCGGGTCCCGCGTCCAGTCCATCGAAGGTGACGGCAACCGGGTCGAGGCCGTTTGCCTGGCCGATGGCGCCAAACTCGCGTCCGACACGGTGATCATTTGCACAGGCGTGCGGGCGAACACGCAACTCGCGGCCGCCATCGGTCTGCACCATGGGCGCGGCATCTCGGTCGATGATGAGATGCGAACCTCTGATCCCCACATTTTCGCGGTGGGCGAATGTGCCGAGCATGACGGGGTCGTGCATGGTCTGGTCGGCCCGGGCTTTGAGCACGCGCGGATCGCGGCGAATGTCATCGCAGGATCAGGAGCGGAGCGCTACGCCGGATCGGTCCCGGCCACGAAGCTGAAGGTGCTGGGCGCCGAGGTCTTCTCGATCGGCGACTTCGAATCGATCGAGCAGCAGATCGGCGTGACCTCGCTGGTCTGGCAAGACGCCAGGTCGGGTCAGTACCGTCGTCTCATCATCCGGCGCGGAAGGCTCCTTGCGGCACTCGGCGTCGGGGACTGGCCCGAGGCAACACGCATCCAGCAAGCCGTGGGGGACACGGTCGCTCTGCAAATCTGGCACCGCTGGTCGTTCCAGCGTACGGGACGGCTCTGGGCCGAACAGGACGACAACGTCAACGCGTGGCCCGAGACCGCCATCGTCTGCAACTGCATCGGCGTGACGAAAGGCGCCATCTGCGGTGCCGTCGCCCAAGGCGCCGAGACGCTTGACCATATCCGCAGCACAACCAGCGCGAATTCGGTCTGCGGAACCTGCAAGCCGCTGGTGCTGGATCTGCTGGGTCAGGAAGGCGTGGCACCCGAGCCGGTCCGCTGGTGGCGTACGCTTCTCTGGGCCTCGGGCATCGCGGCATTGCTCGCCCTGGCGACTGCAGTTCTACCGCGCGTACCGATGCGCGACACCTTCGTGATCGGCGATGTCTGGTTCAAGCTGTGGTTCGACGGCGTCTGGAAGCAGTGGTCTGGCTACATCCTGCTTGGCCTTACGGTCGCGGGCGCGATGCTGGGCCTGCGCAGACGTATCGGCATCCTGCGGCGCCTGGGCGGTTACGACAGCTGGCGGATCGTCCATCTTGGCATCGGCCTCATCGCCGCGATTGCCCTGTTCGCGCATACGGGCTTCCGGCTGGGGTCCGGGCTGAACTTCTGGCTGATGTTCAGCTTCTGCGCGACGCTGATCTTCGGGGCGCTCGCCGGGCTCGCCACGGGTGGAGAGCACAAACTGGTCGAGAACGACATCGGCTCGGCCCGCAAGCCGCCGCGGTCGGTGCCCCACTGGGTGCATGTGCTCGCGCTCTGGCCGCTGCCCGTGCTGCTTCTTGCGCACATCCTGTCCGTTTACTCGTACTGAGGGGCGGGCGATGACACGAAACTCGATCCTCTGGTTGGTCTGGCTTCTGGGTTCGCTGATCGCAGGAGCTGCTGTGGCGGCGGTGATGTATGTCGGCGGGCCGCGCGATGCGCTGTTGATCGGGGAGACCACCGGCGCGCATCACCAGATCGAGCTGGCCTGCGACGCCTGCCATACGGCCGATTTCTACGCGAGCCCCAAGAAGGTGGCGAAGAAGATGAACAAGGCCTGTCTGGAATGCCACAAGACCGAGCTTCAGGTCTCGAACGACAGCCACCCGGTCAAGAAGTTCCGCGATCCGCGCAACGCCGATGTGCGCGCGAAGCTGGATGCGCTGTACTGCCATACCTGTCACGCCGAGCATAAGCCCGAGATCACGCGGGTCAGCGCCGTGACCCTGCCGATGGATTACTGCTCGGCCTGTCATCAGGAGGTCTACAAGAACCGGCCCAGCCACGAAGGCTATGGATTCGAGACCTGCGCGTCCGCTGGATGTCACAATTTCCACGATAATACAGCGCTGTACGAGGATTTCCTCGTCAAGCACGCAGGTGGACCGGACATCAAGGACATCGCCATCCTGAAGGGCGCCGCGATCAGCCGCGCGCCCGACCCGGTCAGCGTCGCGCTGGCCTCGGCCGATCCAAAGGCTGAGTTGCAAGCGTATCTCGCGGCTCTCGAAGACGCCCCGGAGAACCCGGGCGAGGAAGCACAAAAACAACTCGACCTTGTTCTGGCTGCCGCGGATGCGGTCGCGCCCGATGCGCACCTGACCGATGACGCCGTATCCAAGTGGGCAAGCTCGGCGCACGCGTTGAACGGCGTCAACTGTGCAGGGTGCCATGCGCCCGATGCGGAGAACGCCGAGGCCATCGCGGCGGACTGGGTCGAGAATCCCGGTCTGAAGACCTGCCAGACCTGCCACAAGGATCAGGCGAAGACTTTCAAGGAAGGCCGCCACGGGATGCGTTTTCACCCCAAGCTGCCAAAGCCGCGCAAGGCGCCGAAGGACGGTGTCGAGAAGCTGGCGGCAACGCTGTTCCGGGACGAACCGCTGGGCCCGATAACGGTCGCGGATAGCGCCCTGACGACGTTGAAACCCGAGGCCGCCGCGATCGAGATCGGAAGCTGCAACACCTGCCACAAACCGCACGAGGTCGACATCGCGGTCGCCGCCGTCGAATCTTGCATGGGGTGCCATGACGACACCCACACGCGGAACTACATCGGCAGCCCGCACCACACCCTGTGGAAAGCCGAACTGGCAGGGGCAGCACCCGGCACGGGCATTTCCTGCGCCGACTGCCACATGCCGAAGATCGAAGACCGGCGCGGCGATCTGTTCACCACGCACAACCAGAATTCATACCTCAGACCGAATGAGAAGATGATCCGAACGGTCTGTCTATCCTGCCACAGCCTCGATTTCGCGATTGATGCGTTGGCGGACCCGAACCTCGTTGAGAGCAATTTCAACGGGCGCCCCTCGGTGCAGATCGAAAGCATCGAATGGGCCTTGAGACGCGCGGAGTAGGCCCCATGACGCCAATCACCAGAGCCTTCTCCACGCGCCGTTACGTCAACCGCAACACAAAAGGACTTAAAGATGACAGTGAAAGCCATCAAGGCCATCGTGCTGGGCGGCATGCTCGCCACGGCACCGCTAGCCGCGACAGCGGATGAGGGGCTCGATCCCAAGGACGTCGCCGACATGCTGCACGCGGTGATGGACTCGGACCGCACGATCTACACCAAAATGATCGTGCAGCGCCTGGTCGCGAAGGAAAAGCTGATCAAGGCGAGCGAGTTTTTCGAGGATGACAAGGCCGCCCCCCTGCCCGCGCAGATGTTCCGCTTCGGGTCTGAAATGGTTGCCGACAAGACCGATCTGTTCAGCTACTCGCTGCAATCACTCTGGCCGATCAACAAGCAGAACGCCCCGCGCACCGACATGGAGAAAGAAGGCCTGCAATACATCTCCGACAATCCCGGTGAAAACTTCTATGGCGAGGAAGAGCTCGGCGGCGAAAGCTACTTCACCGCAGTCTATCCGGACGTCGCCGTCGCCGAGGTTTGCGCGACCTGCCACAACGACCACAAGGACACGCCCCGGACCGACTTCAAGGTCGGTGACGTGATGGGCGGGGTCGTGATCCGCATCCCGCTCGACGGCTGATGCGGATCTGGGTCGCGGCGGCGGTGCTCGCCACCTGGGGCACAACCGCCCTGGGCGCCGAGCGCGAGGCGCCGCCCTATCCGGACAGGGGGCTCAAAGACACGGTCTCGGCGAAACGCCTGCCCGTGCCGCCCCATCCCGTGCTGGTCGAGGGCGGCGAGATCTGGGACGCAAACTGCCGGATCTGCCACGGGCCCGGGAACTTCGGCGCGCCGAAGATCACCGGGTCACGGTTCTGGGGAAAACGCCTGCCGAAGGGCATCGCGACCCTGATCTCCCATGCCCAGAACGGGTTTGAAACCTCGCTCGGCGGCCTGATGCCGGCGCGCGGGGGCAATGACGAACTGACGGACGACGAGGTCGAGGCTGCCGTCCGCTTCATGGTTTTTCACAGCGGCGGCGCGGACATCGCGCTCGACGGCCTCGACTGAGACGAAAGGACTGAGAGATGACACCTGAAAAGGTCAAGATGGTGCAGGACAGCTTCAAGATGGTCCTGCCGATCGCCGACACAGCGGCGGATATCTTCTACACACGATTGTTCGAAATCGCGCCAGAGGTCCGGCCCCTGTTTCCGGCGGATCTGTCGAAGCAGAAAAAGGCGTTGATGGGCACGCTGGCGGTTGCCGTGCAGAACCTGCACCAGGTCGGAGAGATCCTGCCGGTGGTCAAAGATCTGGGCGCGCGGCACGTGGACTACGGTGTGAAGGACGCCCATTACGATACCGTCGGCGCGGCCTTGCTCTACACGTTGGAGAAGGGCCTGGACGAGGCCTGGAATGATGAGTTGAAGGATGCGTGGACCGAAACCTACGTGACGGTGGCAACAGTGATGAAGGACGCCGCCGCCGAGGCCGCAGCGCAAGCGCCCGCCGCCGCGTCGGCCTGAACTTGGGTGCCGGGAGCCGTTTGGCTCTCGGCGCACTCACGGTGCCGGGTGCCACTCTCTCCGCCAGAATATCGCAGGCGCTGTCCGGTTTAATGTTAGATTTCTGCGCAAGACTTCAGCGCAACCGCGAGGTCTTGCTGCATTTTCAGGCAGCCACGCGAGCAATGCAGGATTGCCGGGCAGATTTCTTGACCAGAGCCGCGAATCTCTCATTCTTCCATGTGCAGGCTGTCTAGGGTTCCGCCCGAACGGGGACTGGTCCGAGAGATGGCGCCGCAGCGGCAAACTCCGGTGCGGTACACGGCGGGACAAAATCCCGGGAGGACCCCTGCGCCGCGTTCGCCGCGTCTTCCTCTGTTCCGCGCGCGGCACCGCCATCGGGCGCTTCGCGGAACAGGACGGGAGATGATGGAATGAAGCTCAACACCCTGATCGCCGGTGCTGTCGCCGCGGCGATGACACTGGGCGCCAACTCGGCGCTGGCCGAGACGAAATCCGAGTTCAAAGTTGCATGGTCGATCTATGTCGGCTGGATGCCGTGGGGTTACCTGGAAAGCTCGGGCATCATGGACAAGTGGGCCGACAAGTACGGCATCGATGTCGAGATCGTGCAGATCAACGACTATGTCGAGTCGATCAATCTTTACACGGCGGGCCAGTTCGACGGCGTGAGTGCCACGAACATGGACACGCTGTCGATCCCGGCGGGCGGCGGCGTCGATACCACGGCTTTGATCGTCGGCGACTTTTCGAACGGCAACGACGCGGTCATCCTGAAGGGCGATGGCGGTCTGGCCGATCTGAAGGGCAAGCCGGTGAACCTGGTCGAGTTATCGGTCAGCCACTACCTGCTGGCGCGCGGTCTGGACAGCGTCGGCTTGAAGGAGAGCGATCTGGCGCGGGTGATCAACACCTCGGACGCCGACATGATTGCCGCCTATGGCACCGATGATGTCGAGGCGGTCGTGACCTGGAACCCGCTGGTCTCGACCATCATGGAACAGCCAGGCGCGACAAAACTGTTCGACAGTTCGGACATTCCCGGCGAGATCATCGACATGATGGTGGTGAACACCGAGACGCTGGCATCGAACCCGGACTTCGGCAAGGCACTGGTCGGTGCGTGGTACGAGTTGATGGCGATCATGGAGGCCGGTGACGAAGCCGCTCTGACCGCGATGGCCGAGGCGTCTGGCACCGATCTGGCGGGCTACAAGGCTCAGTTGGGCTCAACGCAGATGTTCTGGAAGCCCGCCGACGCGGTTGCGTTCGTGGAAAGCGCGGATCTTCCGAAGACAATGGTCAACGTCGCAGAGTTCCTGTTCGACAAAGGCATCCTGGGCGAAGGCGCGCCGAGCGCGGATTACGTTGGCGTCGCCTATCCGGACGGATCGACGACAGGCGATGCGGACAATGTAAAGCTGCGCTACGATGCCAGCTTCATGAAGATGGCCGCCGACGGCGCTCTGTGACTTCGTAGGGTGCGCATTGCGCACCCTATCCTTGAACGGTCCCGCGATGCGCCTGATCAATCTCAAACCCGGACGGCCGCTGGCACTGTTCCTGCTGCTGATCCCGTTCCTGGCGGTACTGGCGGCCTATGGCATCGCCTCGGACATTCGGCGCGCCGAGAACCCCAAGGACAAGCTGCTGCCAGCGCCCGCCGCGATTGTCGAGACGGCGCAGCGGCTGGTGACGCAACCGGATCGGCGCTCGGGCAAGGTTCTGTTCTGGTCCGACACGCTCGTCAGCCTGCAACGGCTGATCATCGGCGTCGGGATCGCAGCGTTGATCGGTTTGGTCTTCGGGCTGCTGATTGGCCTGCTGCCCTACATGCGGGCGACGTTTGCAGGGTTCGTCTCGGTTCTCTCGATGGTGCCGCCGCTGGCAATCCTGCCGATCCTGTTCATTGTCTTCGGGCTTGGCGAGGTTTCGAAGATTGCGCTGATCGTGATCGGCATCACGCCGTTTCTGATCCGGGATCTCAGCCAGCGGGTCGTCGAGATCCCACAGGAGATGATGGTCAAGGCGCAAACCCTGGGGGCGTCCTCGCTAGTGATCGGGCTGCGCGTCGCCCTGCCCCAGGTTCTGCCGCGCCTCCTTCAGGCCGTGCGCCTCTCGCTCGGCCCTGCCTGGCTGTTCCTGATCGCTGCCGAGGCGATCGCATCGGATGCGGGCATGGGGTACCGGATCTTCCTGGTGCGGCGTTACCTGGCGATGGATGTGATCCTGACCTACGTGGTCTGGATCACGCTGCTAGCCTTCCTCATGGACTACGCGCTCAAGAAGCTCGGCGAACGCGCCTTCCCGTGGTTCGGGAGGGACGGCTTGTGAGCTTCGTCGTCGCCGAGGATATTCACCAATCCTATGGTCCGCGCCCGATCCTGGAACGCGTCAGCATCACCGCCGAGGAAGGCGAGTTCGTCTCGATCGTTGGCGCGTCGGGCTGCGGCAAGTCTACGTTTCTGCGGCTGCTGCTGGCCCAGGAAGTGCCCACGCGCGGTGAGATCCGCGTGGCCGGCGAGCCGCCCGCCAAAGAACCGGGACAGGCCCGCGGCGTTGTTTTCCAGAGGTACTCGGTCTTTCCACACATGACCGTCCGCGACAACGTCGTGGCAGCCACGGCGTTCGCGGCCAACGCGACCGGTTGGCTGTTCGGCGGGGCAAAACGCAAGGCGCGGGCCGACGCCGACACCGTGCTGGCGCGGATCGGTCTGGCGCATGTCGCCGACCAATACCCCGCGGCCCTGTCGGGCGGAATGCAGCAGCGGCTCGCGATTGGTCAGGCACTGTCCGCAAAGCCGCGCATCCTGCTGCTGGACGAACCCTTTGGCGCGCTGGATCCCGGCACGCGCCTGTCGATGCATGATTTCCTGATGGACATGCGGGCCGAGACGGGCATGACCGTCTTCATGGTCACGCATGATCTGGAGGAAGGTTTCAAGCTGGGCGACCGCGTGCTGGTCTTCGACAAACCACGCTGGGACCCGATCGAACCTGAAGCCTATGGAGCGACCATCACCTATGACTTCGATGCCCGCGACGGCGGCATCCCGTTTCAGAACCTGACATCGCCCGAGGGCACCAATGCAGCGTCCTGACCGGCAATCGAACTCAGTAGATGCTGGGCACGTAGAGCTCGTCAGGCAGCGTTTGACGGTCGTATTCCGGATTGAACTCGCGGTCGGGCAGCGTGATCTCCTCGTTCGGAACATCCTTGTAGGGGATCTGCTTGAGGAAGTGGTCGATCAGGTTCAGCCTGGCGCGCTTCTTGTCGTTGCCCTCGACGATGTGCCACGGCGCCTCGGGGATCGAGGTGCGGTCGAACATGTCTTCCTTGGCCTTGGTATAACGCTCCCAGCGCACCCGGCTTTGCAGGTCCATCGGACTCAGCTTCCATTGCTTCATCGGATCGTGGATGCGCATCAGGAAGCGAAGCTGCTGTTCGTCATCGGTGATCGACAGCCAGTACTTGATCAGCGTGATGCCGGAGCGAACGAGCATGCGTTCGAATTCGGGAACGTCGCGAAAGAACTCCTCGACCTGCCGGTCCGAGGCAAAGCCCATGACGCGCTCGACGCCGGATCGATTGTACCACGAGCGGTCGAACAGCACGATCTCGCCGCCTGCAGGCAGATGCGGCACGAAGCGTTGAAAATACCATTGAGACATCTCGCGCTCAGACGGCTTCGGCAGGGCGACGACGCGGCACGAGCGCGGGTTGAGCCGCTGGGTGATCCGCTTGATCGCGCCACCCTTTCCCGCACTGTCGCGGCCTTCGAAGATCACCAACACCTTGGCACCGGTCTGCTCCACCCAGTGGTGCATCTTGATCAGTTCGGCCTGGAGGCGCAGCAGGTTGGTAAAGTATTCCCGGCGCGGCATCGGATCGATCTTCTGGCGCAGCCTGGCATCGTAGATCTCGCGGATCTTCAGCGAAAGCTCGGCATCTTCCAGTTCGAGCTCATAATCCTCGTCAAGTTCGTCCATCAGCTCGGCTTCGAGCCAGTCCCGTGCCTCGAACCTGTCATCGCTCATGTCACACACCTCCTGTCGTTCTACCCGCAGCGACATGGCGCTTCGCGAGTCCGCCCGCGCCAATTAGCACGAAGGGACGGGCGTGACGAAAATGAATGTTTTGTGGCGCGGGAAAGAGGCGGAGTGCCTAGCTCAGCCGAGATCGAAGACTATCACGTCGATGGCTTCGTCGACTTCGGGCGCACTATCGCCCGAGACCACCGAGACGGTCGCCGAGGCATCAAGATCAGGGAAGGCCGTATAACCGCTGGCCGAGGCATCCGTCGTCTGGGCGCCGTCCGAATCGGACTGCGCATCGGTAAGACAGACGTCCAAGAGCGTGCTGCATTCATGCAGCGCAAGAGTTTGATCGACCGCATCATGGCCCGCACCGGGTTGCGCCACCTTGATCCAGACACTAGCATCTTCAACGCAAACGTCCGTCGTGAAGATCAGAACGTCGGAATTTCCGGGCGAGCGATAATCCTCGTAATCGTTCGGGTCGACGTCCTGCACGAAGCTCGCAGACAGGTGATCGACGCCATCAGCTTCTCGGTTCGCAAGCGGGTTGGCCCAGGTGTTTCCATGCTCGATGTCCAAGGGCGCGGCAATCTGCGCAGCACTGGGAATGCCGTCCCAGGCGAAGTCGACATGGAAGGCATCTTTGGAGACTTGCGTCTGTGCCTCGGCGCGCACAGGCGTTCCGTCCTCGACGAAGATAGTAAACCTGATCCCGACCGCGTCGGCGTCCGCTGGACCATTCGGCCCGGCACTTCTCATGTCTGGCGCGCCGATCAGTCCTGTCTCGCCAGCCGCCGCAGTGCTTACCGCAAGCACCAGCGCCCCCGCGCAGGCCGCGTCCTGCAACGCCGCGTTCAGCCCGAAGGTTCCGTCCTGCGGATTGCCGAAAAACGAGAGGTCCGCAGCGCCGTCGCCGTCGAAATCAAACAGAACCGGTTTCATCCTGAGCCTCCATCGGACCTCTTGGGCGGCTTACCCGCCATGTTGAGGCCAGTTTGGAGGATTCGCTCTGCACGGTCCGTATCGGATGCTACACGTCGGGCGAAAAGCACAAAAACGATGTTCCGGAACCTCGGAGGAAACCATGTCGTATCTACCCGCTGACCGCACCAGGTCACACCATCCGGCCGACCGGCGCATCCCGGACCGGCGTTGCCACCATCCGGACCTGACCAAGCTGCAGGGTTGGAAGTCGGCGCGGGCCGAGGCGGACATTCCCGACGACGAATGGGAGAAGGAGAAGGCCTGGGCGCTGCGCATGGGCCTGACGGCGGCGGATTCGATCGAGGACCGCTCGATCCCCACATTCGCGCGCGGTGAGCTGCCGCATTATGCCGGGATCAACACCTTCCTGAAGGCGCCCTATACCGAGGACGTGACCGAGGTCGGCCAATACGATGCCTGTGTGCTGGGTGCGCCATTCGATGGCGGCACGACCTACCGCCCCGGCACGCGGTTCGGTCCGCAAGGAGTGCGCAAGATCTCGGCGCTTTATACGCCTTACAACTACGAGATTGGTGTCGATCTGCGTGAGCAGATGAGCCTGTGCGACGCGGGCGATATTTTCACCATCCCCGGCAACATCGAGAAGACGTTCGATCAGATAAGCAGGGCTGTTTCTCACGTGTTTTCAAGTGGTTCGACGCCGATTATCATCGGCGGCGACCACTCGATCGGGTTTCCGTGCGTGCGCGGAATTGCCGAGTGCACGTCCAAGACCATCGGGATCGTCCATTTCGACCGCCACGCGGACATCCAGGAGAAGGATCTGGATGAGCGCATGCACACTACACCCTGGTTTCACTCGACAAATCTTCCGAATGTTCCTGCAAAGAATCTGGTGCAGGTCGGCATTGGCGGCTGGCAGGTCCCGCGTGAGGCGGTTAAGGTCGCGCGTGAGCGGGACACCAACATCATCACCATGGGCGATATGGAGAAGATGGGCGTCGACTAGACCGCCGAGATGGCGTTGGAGATGGCGTGGGACGGCGCCGACATGGTCTATATGAGTTTCGACATCGACAGCATCGATTGCGGTTTCGTCCCCGGCACAGGCTGGCCTGAGCCGGGTGGTTTCCTGCCGCGCGAGGCTTTGGCGCTGGCATCCAAGGTTGCGGCCGAAGGCGTCTGCGGCATGGAACTGGTCGAGGTCTCTCCCCCCTATGACACATCGGACATCACCGCACTCATGGGGACCCGTGTGATCGTGGATGTGCTGGGCGCAATGGTCTCGAACGGCACGCTCGGCAAGCACAAGGGTTTGATCGACAAACCCGTCAGCCTGCCGATGGGCGACTACGACGAGGCGACCCATGGAAAACGCTGGTCTACCCCTGCGAAAGGAGACTCGTGATGCAAGCGACATTTGACTTCGAGACGGCGCTGACGCTCGCGCTGGGCTGCGAATACCATCAAAGCGCCCTTCTGGTCTGGACAGAGATCGAGGGCGGCCTGTTACTGGCGGCACGCGAGGACGTCGAGAGCGAGATGCGGACCTGTGGCGGGGCTGGACGGGTACACTGATGGCACACGACCATCACCACCCGCACGACCATCACCATTCCAACGATCATCGCCATCGGCATGATCACAATCATGCGCATGGCGACCACCTGCATTCACACATGCACACGGCGGACGACGCGGCAGAGATGCAGGTCCTAGCGACCCAGTTCATCGACGGATTCCGCGAGGCCAAGGACAAGATGAGCTATCTGCGCCTGGCCGGGGTGCCGCTCGAACGCACCGACGGCGACGGCCCGTCCTTGAAGTTGGTGGATGTGCAACTCGCGACGGAATGGCAAGTCGGCACCGCGGCGCCATCCTTTGGCTCGCGCGAACTCAGCTATCTGCCGTTTCCCGGCGAGATGATCACCGAACGGACGAACATGCACTTCGTCTATGTCTCGATGATGCGGAAGTCCCTTCTGGACCTGCGGGATTTCCTGAAGTCGAAGACCGAGACCGGAGATCTTGGTTAGGCCGCTGTCTGTCGCAGTCGTGAGGTCGGGTCAGGACGCCTTGGCAACCGTGCGGGCCAGGCCCACCGCGGCGGCGACGCCGTCCACCGCAGGAAGGCCAGAGGCCTCTTGCATCGCGGGACCAAACGCCGCCATTCCGGCACAGCCGAGCACCAGCGCATTGCATCCATCCTGTTCCGCCGCCTCCGCAGCACAGGCTGTCAGAACCTTTCGGGCGTGAAAGGGGTCTTCCTCGAGTGACAGAACCGGCAGTCCACTCGGGCGGACCCGTGCACAAGCCAATCCAAGGCCGTACCCGGCGATGTTGTCCTCGAGGACCGGGACGGAGACCGGCAATGTCGTGATCACCGAAAAGCGCCCATAGATCATCGCTGCAAGGAAGGCCGCCTGACCGATCCCGATGACCGGGATCTGCACCGCCGCCCGCGCCTCGGCCAGTCCGGTATCGTCAAAACAGGCGATAATTGCAGCATCGAACCCGTTCTCCGCAGCCTCCCGCACGGCCCAGATGACCCCCGGCGTGGCGGCATGACCATCGGCTTCGCCCTGAATGGACGGAGGGCCCGAAGCGTTGGTCAGACCCTCGATGGTTACATCCGGTGCAGCAGCGGCGCAGGCGGCCTCGACTATGCCGTCGGTCATGCTGGTCGTGGAATTCGGGTTGATCACCAGCACGCGCATCAGACCATACCTTTCCCGGCGTCCGAAGCCTGTTTGGCGCGGCGTCGAGTGGCCAGGATCGCGGTGCCGATGAAAACACCGACAATCAGAAAAGAGAACGCCGTCGTCAACGTCCCGAGCGCGTAAATCACCGGCGTGGTGACATTGGTCGTCATCCCGAAGATCTCCAGCGGCAGCGTGTTGTAGGAACCCGCCGTCAGCAGTGTCCGCGCGAACTCGTCATAGCTGAGCGTGAAGCCGAACAAGGCCACCCCGATCAACGACGGGGCAATGATCGGCAGCACCACATAGCGCACAGTCTGCCATGCATTCGCGCCCTGATCTCGCGCAGCTTCCTCGTAGGATTTATCAAAACGGTTGAACACGGCGAACATGATCAGCAGGCCGAATGGCAGGGTCCAGGTCAACTGCGATCCGAACCCGGAAGTTGTCCAGTGCACATCCAGTCCCAACCGGTTGAAGATCAGACCGACGCCCAGCGAGATCAGGATCGACGGGATGATCAACGAAGTGATCACCAGATAGAACAGCAGGGTCGAACCGGGGAACCGCTTGCGAAAGGCCAGCCCGCCCATGACCGAGACGACCACCGTGGTCACCATCACCATCAGGCCCAGCGCGAAGGACCGGCCAAACGATCCCCAGATGTCGCCAACGGCCTGTTGTTCGAACAGATCCACGAACCAGTGGGTTGAAACGCCATTCATCGGAAAGGTCAGCCCGCCCTGAGGCCCCTGGAACGACAGGATCGCAATCGTGATCGTCGGACCATAGAGGAACAGCAGGAACAGCCCGAAGAAGACCGCAAGCACATAGAAGCTTGTTGGGCGGGGTTCCACTAGCGCACTCCCGAGCAGCCAAGGCGCGCGCGGCCGGCGCTGACGGCTGAGCGCTCTGGACCGCGCGGAGCGAAACGCTCTGGTGACATCATCCTCACCCTTACAGCTCCTTCCGGATGTCGACGAAGCGCAGCATGATCCCGATCGTGATCAGCACCGTCGCCAGCAGCACCACAGCCGTCGCGGACGCCGACGGATACGCCAGCAACCCGACATCGTTCGAGATCAGCCGCCCGACATTCGCCGACTGCGAACCGGACATGAACCGCACCGTGATGAAGTCGCCCATGACCAGTGTGACCACGAAGATCGAGCCGATCATGATCCCCGGCTTCGTCAGCGGAATGATGACATTCACCAGGATCTGGAAGCCCGAGGCGCCAGCATCGCGCGCGGCCTCGATCAGGCCTTTATCGATCCGCATCATCGTGTTGAAGATCGGCACCACCATAAACAACGTGTAGAGATGGACGAACGCCAGCACGACCGCGAAATCACTGAACAACAGCCATTCGACCGGCTCGTCAATCACGCCCCACGAAATCAGGGTCGAGTTCGCAATCCCGTTGCGGCCTAGAAACGGGATCCAGGAAATCATGCGGATGATGTTCGAGGTCCAGAACGGAATCGTACACAGCAGAAACAGCGCGATCTGCCAGGTCTGAGAGCGCACATGAAATGCAAGGAAATAGGCCACTGTGAAGCCGATCGTCAGCGTGAAGACCCAGGTCAGCCCCGCATAGATGAACGTGTTCAGGAACACGGTGTAGGTCACTGATGATCCGAACAGAAATTCGTAATTCTCAAGATTGAAATCGGGGTAGAAAGAGAACTCGGTTGCCGACCAGAAGCTGACCACGACGATCATACAGATCGGCAACACCAGAAAGAACAACAGCACCGCCCAGATGGGCGCCGAAAGCATCAGCCCGGACACACCCGCGATCAAGCGCGCCCGTCGTTCACTGGCAGAAGGACTTGCGGCAGAAGGATTTGCGTTCGAACTCACGAGGTCCTCGTGCTTGAAGCAGGGGTCCCGGCTCGAGGCCGGGACAGCGCGCGGCAGGTCATCCCCATCGCTGTGCGGTCCCGGACTTGGGCCGGGGCCGCGACGTCAGACCAGATGATCAAGCCGCGAAGAACTACGTACACATGCGGACCATGTACTGGGTTTCCGCCATAACCGCGTTACAGCAGGCACCGG
>ERZ1740062.284-NODE-284-length-34616-cov-15.225601_pt1 | contig 34616 bp, 20 predicted proteins | sample MGYA00581741_ERZ1740062 | MGnify/ENA primary metagenome ERZ1740062 (study PRJEB43018, sample SAMN04849747) | marine metagenome | isolation source: floating plastic debris | place: Pacific Ocean | collected 2008-09-01 | study: EMG produced TPA metagenomics...
TACTCTACAAGTCCCAAGGAAAGTACGAAAAAGCCGAACCCCTTTATACCCAAGCTTTAGAGTTAAGAAAACAGCTATTAGGAGAAAATCATCCCAACACTGCAACAACCTTATTTTGGTTAGGTTATCTCTATGACTCTCAAGGAAAGTACGAAACAGCCGAACCCCTTTATATCCAAGTTTTAGGGTTATACAAACAGCTATTAGGAGAAAATCATCCTGATACGAGAAGTGTCCAAGGACACCTAGAAAATTTACGCGTAAAACAGCGAAAAGTACCCCTACAGCAACAGCAAACAAAGGAGGATGATTCTTGGTTTGGGAATTTGATGAGGTGGTTTTTTGGGTGATATAGGGCTATGCGCAAGTTAACATTTCGACTTCGCTCAATGTTAACCTTTATTTTTGTGATTGCGACCAGGAACGAGGAAGCGATAACCTTCAGAGGGTTGTGGGTAGCGATGGTACGTTATTTGCAAACAGCATCACAAAGGTGCAAACTCAAAAGTAATGTAGATGAAAGTGAATGTTTGCGTTGGGATAAAGAACGGGGATTAAAATTTGAAAACTGAAATATTATTCATTTTGACCGAAACAATTCAAAATGCAAAATTCCGGCATTAAAGGGAAGAGTAATAATTTTGAATTTTGTTCGTCGAAGACGTTCTCGAAGAGTATTACTAATTTTGAATTGGAGCGTAGCGATTGACCTGTAGCTTAATTTACTATTTTGATTTGGGAACAATCAGTAAAGCAGGTATATAAATCTCTTTTTATTTTTCCTATGTCAGAAAGCATCAACCAATCTACATATATCAGTGCTGGAGAATATCAACAAAAATTACAGTGCATGATGCAGTATCAAAAAATACTTAATAGGATTCTCGGTAGAATTCGTGCATCGGTACACTTACAATCCCTCTGTGCTGATACTAGTCAAGATATTTGCTGGCTTTTGAGTATCGAAAGAGTAGCAATTTACCAGTTTAACGAAGATTGGAGCGGCAGTTTTATTGATAATTTCGGATTTGCACATCCTCCTTGGAATAATATTCGCACCTTTGGTAAGAATGTAGTTTGGGAAGATACCCATTTACAAAAAACTAAAGGTGGAAGATATATAAAAAATGAAGCTTATTCTATTCCCGACGTTTACACTGCTGGACATTCTCGCTGTCATATCGAAGCACTAGAACAGTTCCAGATTCGTGCTTATGCTGTTGCACCTATTTTTGTTGGTAACAAATTATGGGGACTCTTAGCAGCTTATCAGCATTCTCAACCCCGTCAGTGGTTAGCTGAAGAAGTAGAATTTTTGCATCAAGCTGGTAGCTATTTGGGAATAGCTATGCAACAAGCAGAAACCCTTGCAATGGGAAAACAAGAAACCCAGAAGTTGGAAAGCGCGATCGCTAGACAAAGAGCTTTGACGGAGGTGGTAAGTAATATCCGTTCGTCTTTAAATACTAAGTTTATATTTGATACTACCTGCAAAGAACTTTGTAATTTACTAAATTTAGAAAGAGCTGCGATTTATTGCTTTCATGATGATTGGAGTGGTGAGTTTATTAGCCATTTCGGTACAGTAGAATCTCAATGGGAAAGTACTAATCCCTTTGGAAAAAATTTAGTTTGGCAAGATACCCATTTACAGGAAACCAAAGGGGGACGTTACCGTAACAATGAAACCTTTGCAGTTACTGATATTTATCAAGCTGGACATACACGCTGTCATTTAGATATTTTAGAGCAATTTAAAATTCGTGCCTATGCTTTAGCGCCGATTTTTATTGGTCCCAAACTTTGGGGGTTATTAGCAGCTTATCAACACTCATCACCCCGTGAATGGTTAGATTACGAAGTCGAATTTTTATCCCAGGTCGGAGGACAACTCGGAGTTGCGATCCAACAAGCAGAATTTTTACAACAGTCCGAAAAACAAGCGATCGCTTTACAAAAGTCAATTGCACGACAGCGGACTCTGACTGATGTTGTGACTAAAATTCGTTCTTTTTCTAATACGGATTTAATTTTAAAGACTACCTGTCAAGAAGTTTGCAAATTGTTACAAGTAGAAAGAGTCGGGGTTTATCAATTTAATTCTGATTGGAGCGGTAAATTTGTTAGCAATTTTGGTATCCCGGAGGTGGACTGGACTAATGTTAATCCCTTCGGTGAAGATTTATATTGGAAGGATACTCATTTACAAGAAACTAAGGGTGGTAGATATCGCCATAATGAAAGTTTTGCAGTGGATGATATTTATCAAGTCGGACATGTACAGTGTCATGTAGATATTTTAGAACAATTTAAAATTCGCGCCTATGCTATCACTCCAATTTTTGTAGGACAGGATTTATGGGGATTATTAGCAGCTTATCAACATACATCCCCCCGGACTTGGGAGAAATTGGAAGTAGAGTTTTTAGGACAAGTTGCAAATCAATTAGGTGTTGCAATTCAAAGCGCAGATTTACTTTCCCAGACTCAAATTCGTGTGGAAGAGCAGCGTCAATCAGCACAACAGCGACAAATTCTCTTCGATGTAGTTGCAAAAATTCGCGAATCTCTAGATTTAGAAACGATTTTTAAAAACACAGCTCAAGAAATTAGACGTAGTCTGCGAGTAGATAGGGTTGCTGTATTCCGCTTCGATAATAGCGATAAATATGAGAGAGGTAAATTTATTGCTGAAGATGTATTACCTGAGTTTGAGGCAGCTAATGGTAGTATATTTGAAGATTATTGCTTTGGTGAAAATTACGTTCCTCAATATACTCAAGGTAAAATTCTCAGCGTCTCTAATATTTATGAGGCTGGGTATAAGGATTGTTATATCAAAAGCTTGGTAGAATTGCAAATCAAAGCCTATATCATTATCCCTTTAATGGAGGGCAAACGTTTATGGGGATTATTATGTATTCATCAATGCAGTCATTTTCGTAACTGGACAGATGAGGAAATCCAATTCGTTACCGAGGTTGCAATTCAGTTAAGCGTTGCTTTAGAACAAGCAAACTTACTAAGAAAAACCCGCGAACAAGCACAACAATTAACTCAAACCTTGACCGACTTACAAAAAGCTCAAATTCAGATGATTCAATCGGAAAAAATGGCTTCTTTAGGACAGTTAGTTGCAGGTGTTGCTCATGAAATTAATAATCCAGTTAGCTTTATCCACGGTAACCTACAGCATGCTATTGAATATACTCAAGATTTGATGGAATGTTTAAAAATGCATCAACAGTACTGTCCACAAGCAGTTCCAGAAATTCAAGAGCTTTTGAAAGAAAAAGATGTGAAATTTCTATTTGAAGATATTCCTAGATTATTTAAATCAATGCAGGTGGGAACGGATAGAATTCGTGAAATTGTCCTATCTTTACGTAATTTTTCACGTTTAGATGAAGCGCAAGTAAAAGAAGTTAATATTCACGATGGTATTGATAGTACCTTAATGATTTTACAAAATCGACTCAAACCAGAAGCAAAAAATATTCAAATAGAACTGATTAAAGATTACGAACCTTTACCGAAGATAGATTGTTATCCGGGTCAATTAAATCAGGTATTTATGAATCTGTTGACCAATGCTATTGATGCTTTAGAGGAAGATAACAAACAGTACGATTTTGAAGCAAGAAAAGCAAATCCCCCTCAAATTCATATATCAACATCAGCTATTGATAAAAATTGGGTAACAATTTCCATCGGTGATAATGCAAATGGAATACCTCCAGAAATTCAAGACCAAATCTTCAATCCATTTTTCACTACTAAACCAGTAGGTAAAGGTACCGGTTTGGGTCTTTCTATTAGTTATCAAATTATTACTGAAAAACATGGTGGTAAGCTATACTTTCATTCCATACCTAATAAAGGAGCAGAATTTGTAGTTGAGATTCCAGTTTCTCAAAGTTAAGTAAGTCAGTATAAAAAATCAAAGTATTAGAATCCTTGAATAAATTGAGATATAGTCCTAAATTCCCCCGATTCTACTGAGGGGGAAAAAACGAAATACTGCTTTGCCTATAATATTTTCTTCCGGTAAAAATTTCCAGTAGCGAGAGTCATTACTATCATTACGGTTGTCTCCCATAACAAAATATTGATTTTCAGGAACTTTTTCTCCCGAATAATCTTGTTTGGGGGGTTCTTTAATGTAATTTTCCTGTAAAATTTGACCATTGCGATAAACATTCCCCTCTTTTATCGCGATCGCATCCCCTGGGGTTCCTATGATACGCTTAATAAAAGCTTGGTCTTTGTCATATCCCTCTTTTTGTAGCTTTTCTGGTGGTTGGAAAACTATAATATCCCCAAAACTAGGTTTTTCAAAACGATAAGAAACTTTCTCTATTACTAAGCGATCGCCTGTCTGGAGAGTTGGAACCATCGAGTCTGAGGGTATGTAGCGGGGTTCAGCAATAAATGTCCGGATAAGAAATGCTAAAAGTAAAGCAATACCGATTAAAATGATATTCTCTCGCCAAATTAGCCATTTTGACGATGCAGTCTTTTCCGTTTCTTTACTTTTGGGGGTCATAAGAATTACACAAAAACTAAGAAAAAATAAAAGTAAGCATAGTTATCTTGATTATTCTGAGGCTAAAGCTATGATATTTACAGTCTTAATGCTGGATTTTGCTTTTTCCTAAGTCTAATTAAAAATTAACTGTTCATATGTTATTCAAAACTAGGTCGATATATGCTTGACATCAAATTGAGCATGACTTGATAGGTTTTTACATATAAATTAGTACAAATATTTGCCATAAAAATCAAGAAAGCTAAATAATTGTACAAACTGATGTAATTATAGAACAAGGTTTATATAATTCTCTTTTTTTACTAAATTTTACCCCTTTATCATTTCATACTTCTGAATACAGTCCATTAGAGTGCACGACTTGCACTCCTACAGATGTATCATGTTTTTGGTAAATAATTATTTCCCCAGGATTATATTTATTTGACTTCATTGGAAATGATACCAATAAGATTCAAGCTACTAAGAACATCGGTAGATTGGATAATTTGGGTACGACTAACTTTTCCCGGACGTGCAACCATGATTACACCGTCGCAAAATGAAGCTACAATTCTAGAGTCTACTGTACATATTATTGGTGGTGCATCTATTAAAACTAGGTCATAGATTTCTTCAAATCTTTGTATCAGTTCCTTCATGCGTCCAGAACTTAAAATTTTTACCGGGTCTTCTGGTTGAGGACCTGCTGTTAAAATGTCAATTGATGGGTGAATTGGTTGAATATAGTTTTTCAAATTGTCGTTGGTTTCATCTAGCAGTAGCAAGGATAGTCCCCAGTCATTGGAAAGTTTCAAGACTTGATGCAGGGAAGATTCTCTGAGGTTTGCGTCTATTATTAATACTCTCTTATGCATTCTCGCAGCACTATGAGCTAGTCCCATAGTCACGGTGGAAGTCCCCTCACCTGTAACTGATGAAGTTATTGCCAAGGATTTATAAGGTAGGGAAGATTTAAGAATTTGAATGTTTTGAAATGCCATGTCTAAGGTTTCATGGAATGGCATTAAAGTCAAGGCTTGTGCTTTGCTCTGATCTTTTTTAGGAAATGGTAAACCAAAAAACCCTTTGGGTGGAGTTACTAAGGATATTTTTGGTAAAGTTCCTAGCAAACGTATGTTTGTCAGCTTAGTTATCTCTTCCCCTGAGTATATATTATCGTTAAACTGTTCTCTAATTAAAGCTGCAATCACACCAAGCATTGGACCAATTAAGATAGCTGCGATTAACCGGAGTAATCTACCGCTACCCAAAGATACACCCTCCTGGGGTTCTTCTAATATCTGCCAGTCAAAACCACCTTGAGCTATCTTTAAACCCAGGGATTGCTGAGCTTGCATCAACTGCTCTAAGGTTTTGCGGTTAGTTTCAACTTCTGGTAATAAGCGGTTATATTCAGCAATCAAAGTCGGGTAACGGCTAAGTTCTTGACGGGTTTCCTCAGCAGATTCCCTCAAACTTTTTTCATTTGCTGACAATCCCAAATACTGAGTTTGTAACTCCACCAGTTCTTCAACTAGTTTTAAGTCTACCCCAGCCATTTGACCTTTGGTCAAAATCTTAGAATTACCTAAGCTCTGAATTTGCTTGTCTCCTAGAGTTCTTCCTACTTCTTGCTCTAAAAGAGACATTTGATTTTTTCTGCGCTCTGTGAGTTCCTTTACCTGGGGGGAGTCTTCTGTATAACGCAGTCGCTCTTGAGCTAATTCTAGCTCGGTTTTTTGAATTTCATTGAGGAGAGTTTGATAGCGTGTAGATTCGCTTAAACGTGAAGAAACTAAAGCACTCCGAGGAGAGGAGGCTAATTTTTGCTTCATGTTAACATAACGAGCTTGTACGTCTTTGAGTTGAGCAAGAGTTGTTTGTAGCTGTAGCTGATTTTTAGCTAAGGACTCTAGAAGCATTTCGCTTTGAGCTTTTGGATCTAATAATTTATACTGACGGCGAAATTTCTCTAGATTTTTTTCAGATTTGATGACTTCTTTTTTTATTTGAGGAAGTCGTTCATTCACAAAGGAAAGTCCTTTCGTCAGACGCTCTTGCTGCTGTTCTATATTGTAGTTTTGATATACTTGCTGTAGGGCTTCGAGTACATCTTGAACTTTTTGGGAACTTTTACCTTTGTAAGAGATTTCAAATACTTGAGAGAGTACTTTGTTGACTCCCGACCCACCTTCAATACGGCTGACCTTCAAAGGACTGGTTTTACCTTTTTTACCCTTTATATCCTCAACATCTATTTTAGGATACTTCTCATCAAGTAAATCTACGGCTCTTCTGACTAACCTGGTACTCAACATTAACTGTTCTTGAGCTGTGTAGTCCACCACTTGAAAGTTAGGATCGGTAAAATCACTATCTGTTCCACCCTCCGGACGCGGCGATCGCACTCCTTGGTAAAGGTTAGAACTGACCATAATTTGCATTGAGCTTTGATAAGTTGTTCTGGCTTGATAAGCTAAAACTGCACCAATTGCTATAACTACGCTGGAAACACCTACGACTAGGGCACTTCTACGTTGTAATATTCTACATAAACTTTTAATATCAACTATGCCTTGTTGTAGAGTATTTATAGATATTTGTCTTGATTCTAAATTGTTTGATTCTAGATTTTGTGATTCTAGATTTCTTTTCTCTAAACTAGATTCAACCACCACTAAACTCCTCTAATATCGAAACAGTATAAATAGAAAGTTTTATCTTTCAATTTAAAAGTGATTAATTCAAACGATAGTCTGCAACTATATAAAATATTTTCTTTTGTAAGTTTAATTTTTGAAAAATGTTAAATTTTAAATTTAAAGGATTCTAATTAAAATAGTTTGTGTCCGCAATCTTCCATGAGAAGCAGAGTAAGTTGATTTTTTACTAGTATATGGTGTATTTGGTAAAGTGCTCTGTTTTAGATTCATAAAAACCCCAATAATCAAAAGATGAATTTAAATGTAATGATTCATTGACTTTTATTTCGGATAAATATTTTTTCAATTATTCTGACCTAAGTAGTTCAAAATAAAATATTTAATTCATTCATTAGTTAATTAAGACTTACACATCCGATACATTTTTCTTGTAAGAATACATCACACTTTGACTAACTCCAGAACCTAGAAATAATGTTTTTAGTGTTATGTACCAGCGATATATTGCGACAATTGGATAAGTCCTGTTAATAAACAACAAAAGCATCTATAAGGGTAATCAAGACTGGTATTTTATTTTATATTTTTTAAAGCTAAGGTTATTGGATAGTTTCTAAAACTTCTGAAATTACTAAATTTACTTATTATAACTATTCTGTTTTATTTTATACATAATTCCAGCATAGATAATTTAGATTGATTATTATTAATCCTAACAGTTTTGTAAATGTAAATAGTAATTGAATTGGCTATTTATTAGTATCATTTTTATCTTTAATATATTTTCTTACTAATGTAGCTTAATTTTCATAAACGTGAAAATAATATCTCTTGTTATTTTATTTGTTCAATAAACGTATAACTTTGTTCCCGGGGATAAATATAATAGTATAGCTACCCCAAAATAAGCAAATCAGCGATGTCTTCTCTACAAGAGAGTACATCGTAACCCTTCAGCTATGCTTCTAGGGATTGAGGATAAACCCAAGAGAGTTTATTGCTGATTAGTAAAGTACTGATAAACAAGAAGAAAGTGTAAAATTGATCAAATGTTGATATGAAAATTAATTTATTAATATTTAATTAATTTTCATTAACTAAACATGTTTTATATGTTGTGACTATTCAACAGTGAAAATCTAAAATTTATATAACCACAGAAGTAAATATACAAATAGTATTCCTTGACTAATTGTACTAGCTATCGTGCTTCGATAGTTTGATAGTTAATAGCTTGATAATTCATTTTTTTATAAGATAGTGGTTAAAAACTAAAGGTAGTGACGGTAAATTTTAAAGGTCAGTTCTCCGACATCATCCCAATTCCATTGTTGTGCTTTACGATAATTATATTCCCCCATAGATAAAAGCTTTGATTTCATTTTTATAGATTGTCTCATAGCATTTAATAAACCTTTATTATCGGCAGGATTATATAAAAAAGCTCCTCCGGAATCGAATGTTTCCTGAAAAAAACCAACATTTGGAGCTATACAAGCTTTACCAAAAGACATGGATAGAAGTGCGACACCAGAAGTTGTAAAAATTTTGTAAGGTAAAATAACACAGTCACAGGCATTCATATAATTTTGAATGTCATTATTTGTAACTTTGTGGGGAACAAATTTAATCTGATTATCTCCTATAGTCCTCTCATAAATCTGTTGATACATACTTTGCTCTGCAACATGACCAACTATCAATAAAAAGGTATCACCTGACCCAACTGATGTCAGTTGATGATAATCGTCTATTGCTTTTAAAAACCCCTTGTTAGAATAAATATTGCCAAAAAGTAAAAAAACTAACTTATCTGGGGATATATTTAGTTTCCTCCTAGCGGCTTCTCCTGTAACAGTATTCTGATAAAATCCTATATAGTTACCGTGGGGAACTACGTGAACTTTACTAGAATTAATTTCATCTGTTTCTTGAATAACTTGTTTTTTCGTGAGTTCAGAATGGGTAATTATACCATCGAAAAGATTAGTAACTATTTTGACAATTATTTTCGGAATATTTTGTCTGCCATTATCATACTTATCTAACCACTCATGTACAGTCCAAATTATTTTTACTCCTAAAACTTTTAATATCAGAATTTGTAAAATGAATATAATAAATTTTAAAGGACGACGCAATTCATCTCTATCTAATAAAGGGTGTACAGGATATTTTTTACCTTGTAAAAAATAATGTACATCATGGATATGAAATATATCAGGCTTACCATTTTTTAACACTTCAAAAATAAAATAAATACTTTGAAGCTGGTATTCACCTCCCTTAATCTGTACGCTATACTTTTGCAAGCTCTTACTAAGCAAGGTTTGATAGGGATTTTCTTCTAATTTAGATAGAAAAAATGTTTTCAACATTTTTCTAACACTGACTATATAACACTGGCTATAAATATTACAAATTATCAGTTCTACCCAGCTAAAAACTGAATTGCTGTATTTAAACTATTTTTTAATAACTATTATGTAGTAAATATTAACTTAGTGTAAATAAAATTAACATTTTGAACTAGTTAATAATTTTAATTAACTTGTCCGAAATCATGCTGCATTTGATGGTATTTCCAAAATTTACCGCGTTTTTCGACTAATTCTTGATATTTACCTTCCTCAATAACTCTTCCCTCCTCAATCACAATGATTTTATCTGCTCGGAATATAGTAGAAAGTCGGTGAGCGATCGCAATTGTAGTGCGTCCTTGTGCTAATTTTTCCAAAGACTCTTGTACCAATCGTTCGGAAACTGAGTCTAAAGCACTGGTTGCTTCATCTAAGATAAGTATTTCTGGATTACGTAAAAGCGCTCTAGCTATAGCTATACGCTGTCGTTGTCCCCCAGAAAGTAGCACTCCGCGATCGCCTAATTTTGTGTCAAATTTATCGGGTAAGTTTAAAATGAATTCTAGGGCATTTGCCTGTTTTGCAGCTTCAGAAATTGCCCGGTCGTCAATATTATTTAAACCATAGGCAATATTATTTCTGACTGAAGTGTTAAATATAAATGTATCTTGACTAACTACGGCTATAGAATGACGCAAAGAAGCAAGTTTATATTGACTTAGCTCCATACCATCAATAAAAATCCCTCCGGAAGTGGGTTCATAAAAACGCATCAGTAAGTCAGCTAGAGTCGTTTTACCTGAACCAGAAGCACCAACTAGGGCTAACATTTGTCCGCGTTCGATAGTAAAGTTAATATTTTGCAGTACCGGCTGATTTGGAGTGTAGCCGAAGCTGATATCTACAAATTCAATTTTACGCTCAATACCGGGAAACTCTAAATTACCATCCTGTAAATAAACTTTATCTTCGGTCTGCAATAAACGCTCAACAATATTAATCGAACCAGAGTGAGTAGCAATAATTCCCCAAGAGCTATTAATATGAGCAATAATTGGTAGGAGACGAAATAAGGCAAATAGAAAAGCCAATAATGAAATAATGTGTAGCTGACCCCTACTCACCAATAAAGAAACAGATACTAAAATAACACCAATTAAAATTGTGGTTGCGATCGCTTCCACTACTGGCTGCACCATACTGCTAAATAGATGAGAGCGCAACCAAGCTTGTTTATAGTGCTGTGCGATTTCTTCAAAACGTTTGCGTTCGTAATCTTGAGTCCAAAAGGCTTTTACGGTCTTGATACCGTTAATAAATTCTACCATTGCAGAACTCAGGTCGTTATTATAAGCGGTAACTTCAAAACTTGCTGTCCTCACCCGTCTAATTAAATTTGCGGCTCCTGCTGCTAATAGCCCAAAGAGCAGTACAATAGCTAGGGTCAACTGTGGTGAAATTAAGCACATTGCCAAAGCATAGGCAAAGATAATGCAGCTTTTAGTCACAAAGTTAATTATTTCATTAAAGGCGATACTAATTTGAGAAACCTCCGCACAGAAGATATTAATCAGTTCCCCAGAACGACTTTTACTATATTCTTTCAGACTCATCTGCTCGAACTGGTTAAATAACTTTCTGCGTAAGGCATCAATTAGTCCAGCTTCGCATAATTTGGCACAATAGCGTCCAAAATAGCTAAATATAGACCTAGCCCATACTGTAGCTAAAATTAGACCAGATACTCGATATACCCTTTGCATTGCATTGCTTTTTGTCCCCAAGAACCAGACATCGAACCACCCTATACCGGTTTGAAAAGGTGATTGTTCTGGATTAGTCAAACCCTGTAGTAAAGATGCTATTAGACCTACCCCACAAGCTTCTAGTATCGCTCCTACTAAAGTAAAAATAACAGCGATCGCGGCAATGGGGTAAAAGGGTTGAAAAGCTTTAACTATCGATGATTTTTTCGACACATTCTGTTTTAATTAGTCTTAAGTTTTAAGTCGTCAGTTTTAAGTCGTCGTTAAAAAGGAATAATCGCACTTGGATATAATCAGACAGTTACTTAGAATAGAAAATAGAAGACAATAAACGATTGTATAACTGAGCAGTGAATATATAAATAATGCATAAATCATCCATGCTTAACTACTTATAATGTCTTTACTTTTTCAATTCTTTCCTTGATTCTGCACAGATACTTTGACCCACCAAAGTAACTTTTGAGTTTTGCTGATAGCGGACTGGTTCTGTATTTGTCTTCTGAGGATATTTTCTATGCTTTCCAAAGAATTTTAATGCTGAAATCATATGTATCAGGGTCAAACGATTAAATCCTGAACTTGTACTTTTACGGGGATATAAGTGCATGGCTGATACACTAGGATCGAATAAAACTCGATAATTATTTTGCCATGCTTCTAAGCACAAACTAACATCTTCAAAGTAAAGAAAAAATCTTTCGTCAAACAAACCATAAAGTCTGACATACTCTCCTGATACCATCATAAAGGCACCAATTGCCCAATTCACTTCTATGGTAGTAACTGCTTCTGGTAATTGTGCATAATAATAATCGAAGGGATATAGTCTATTTTGCAGCTTTTCTCCTAGAAATAGCTTGAAAAATAAATATAAAAAAGTAGGGAACCTGCGAATAGAGGGTTGCACAGAATTATCCAAAAAAAGCAATTTCGGACAAACCACTGCAATATCCTTTGCAGACTCTAGGGTTTCTTGTAATTTTGTAATTACGACTGATTTGAAGGTAACATCTGGATTAATCAGGACATAGTTTTTACTGGGAGATGCTTCTACTGCCTTATTATTACCTTTTGCAAAGCCAAGATTCTCTTTACCTTTAATACCAATAAATAGATTTGGATATTCTTGGTTATATTCATCTAAAATCTTTGGAGAAGAGTCCGTTGAGGCATTGTCATACACTACAACTTTTCCTCTACCCTGATAAGAATCCTTCAAACTCATCAGACAAGAAGCAATTGCACCTCTGAGAGTTCTTTCGCTGTTATAGGAAACAATTATAAAAGTAATATCGTTAAGATTTTCATTCATAAATAATTCCTATTTATATTGCCTACTGCTACCCTGAGTGAAAACATTGGCTAGTAATTTAATTGAAATCTTTAAAGTGAATTGTGGTTTCTAAAATAGATTTTACTTGCGACATAAAACATTAGATAAAATCATTAACAGTCATAGATTTAAGTTATAAGTCTATTTGGCAAAAAATCTGAATAGTTAAATTACTTCATGGACTATAGGATAACTTATAATTCTGCTATGAATAAGAATTTTAATAACAATCTAAAGTATTTTTACATAGTTATTATATCGATATATTACAACATTTCTACCTAAGTAGAAATATACATGATGAAATTTGGGGAATTTTTGAAAACTTCTTCATTGTACACATAAAGTATTTTATAGCACCTAATTAATTATAATTTTTCAGGATATTCACTTAAAAATAGGTGGAATTGACTATGTTAGTATGAGATACCCCATATTAAATTATTCATATACAAAATATTTTTGTCTGATCCTGATATCTCAAATATCACTATTTACAGACGTTTAGATTTAGTATAGGTCTTATGGGGAAGGTAGATGCTGTTTAAATATTCTTTAATATATTTATATTTTTTTGTTATTGCTTAAAATAATTTTTGTAGTGTATGAGCAGGTAACTTGTAATAACTGTTGTGTAGCTGTTGTTTAGGATGGGTATCAACTTCTGATTATGAAGAAAGATATTAAATTAATTTAAATTTCATAAAAAATAAACATCAGAAAATTTTTGGTATTAAAAACCTGAAAATAGGTCTATTAAATCTTTATAGGCGGTAAATTATACTTCTTGATAAGACTATTATTGAAACTAATATTTCAAATGAATATTTCAAACTAATATATTACTATGGATGTATGAGATTAGCCTATATCAGTAATTATAATGCTAAAGACATCAAGCAGTTTTCAGGCTTGGGTTATCATATTGCTGAAAGTTTAGTTCAACAAAAATTAGAACTGACATATATATTTCCTTTAATAGAAAAATATTCTTTGCTATATAAAGGGAAAACTTACTTCTATCGAAAACTATTAAAGAAAAATTATCTTAGAGATAGAGAACCGACGATCCTAAAGAGCTATGCCAAACAAGTTACCAGGAAACTGTCTTCTCTAAAAGTTGATATAATATTCAGTCCTGGAAGTATACCTATTGCTTACTTAGAGTCTCATCATCCTATAGTTTTCTGGTCTGACGCGACCTTTGCCAATATTGTTAATTTTTATCCTACTTACTGTAATCTTTGTCGAGAAACCTTAGAGAATGGTCATGCAATGGAAAAAGCTGCATTAGACAGGTGCAGTATGGCTATTTATGCCTCCATTTGGGCTGCACAAAGCGCAATTAAGAATTATCAAATACCAGCGCAGAAAGTCAAAGTAGTTCCATTTGGAGGAAATATTCCCACAGAACTTACATCTAGGGATATTGAATCCTTAGTAAAACAACGTTTACATAATCAATGTCATCTTCTATTTATAGGAAGAGACTGGGAGAGAAAAGGGGGTGATATAGCAGTAGAAGTAGCACGAGAATTAAATAAGATGGGTGTGAGAACACAACTAACAGTACTAGGATGTGACGAACAGCAAGCCAAAAAATTTCCTAACTTTGTAAAATATGCTGGATATGCAGATAAAAGTACCCATGAGGGAATGGAAAAAATTACTCAACTACTGGCGATCGCGCATTTTTTGATCTTACCATCACGGGCTGAAGCCTTCGGACACGTTCTGTGTGAGGCAAATTCTTTTGGAGTACCTTGTTTAGTAAGTAATGTGGGGGGATTACCAACGGTTATTAAAGATGATGTTAATGGTAAAATTTTTCCTGTAGATGCTAAAGTATCTGAATACTGTGAATACATATCAGATTTATTTTACAAGCCTTCGGAATATCAAAGAATAGCTTTATCTGCCTTCTGGGAATATAAAACCCGTTTAAATTGGTTCGCAGCAGGAAAGCAAGTTAATAAATTGTTACATGAAATCTGAAGAGAGTGAAGTATGAAAATTATTGATGCTGGTACTAGAGCAATTGATAATTTAGGTAATCATCAATTTGGTAAGTGTAATATTTGTGGAAATCCGACGGTGTTTGTCTGTATTGATTCTACAGCAGCCCGCAATAATATGTACTGTCTAAGTTGTCGGAGTTCTGCTCGTAAAAGACATGTTGCCAAGATATTATTACAAGAGCTATTCCCAGATGTTTTGACGATAGCAAGTATAGCTAAAGGAAGTCAGTATAGGATATATAACGCTGACATTAATGATGCATTCGCGAAGGTTTTCGATCAAAATATTAGATATATCAGTTCTAGTTTTTATCCAGATATCCCTCCGGGTACAGAAATTCATCCAGGAGTATATTGTCAGGATTTGGAGAGTTTGACCTTTGAGGATGAAAGTTTTGATGTGATAATTACTGAAGACGTATTTGAACATGTGAGAAACCATCAGAAAGGTTTTAGGGAAGTACATCGAGTTTTGAAGCAGGGGGGATATCATATTTTTACGGTTCCCTGTTTTTTCGACCGAGAAACTTTAACTAGGGTTGATACTTCCACTCCAGAGGACATTCATTTACTGCCTCCAGAGTATCACGGGGATAGAATTCGCGGGAAAATATTAGCTTATAGAACTTTTGGAATTGATATTTTTGCAATGTTAGATGAAATTGGTTTTGAAACCAGGGTAGATTTTTCTAGTTATCGGGATAGGAAGTCTGGTATTTTTGATAGCTATGTTTTTTATTCTAGGAAAGTAGTGGTGAGTAATGAGTAATAAGTAATGAGTAATAAGTAATGAGTAATGAGTGTTGAATGGTTATATAAGCAAGTAGTAAATATATAAATAATAAAGACTCAATATCCCTCCCTTTTGATTAAAATTCGGAAGAGCCGAAAAATTTTTATTAGATAATAGTAGAAATACTTAAAATACTTAAAAGATTAAGCTTTATATCTATGAATCCTCTGATTCTGAGTACATTTGATACAAGTGGTGGTGCAGCGAGAGCAGCTTTTCGCTTACACAAGGGTTTGAGGATGATGGATATTAATTCTCAAATGTTGGTTGAATATAAGAGTAGTAATGATAAAAATGTAATTGGTGCGGTAAATAAGTTTGAGAAACTGGTCAATCAAATTCGTCCGACATTGGATAACTTACCCTTGAAACTTTATCCCCAACGTCAGGGAATGTTTTCTCCTCAATGGTTTCCCGATTTTATTCATTCCAAAATTAGAAATACAAACTTATTAACCAATTTACCCGATATTATAAACTTACACTGGATATGTGGATATCTGAGTATAGAAACCATTGCCAAATTTTCTCAACCTATAGTTTGGACATTTCATGACATGTGGGCAATAAGCGGAGGATGTCAATATAGTTTAAAATGCGATCGCTATATTGATAATTGCGGTAATTGTCCTATTCTCAAATCTGGTAAGGAACAAGATATTTCTCGTTGGATCTGGAAACGTAAAGCTTCAGCCTGGAGAAAAATAGATTTAGTAGATTCAAATATGGATTTAACTATTGTAACTCCTAGTAAGTGGTTAAAAGATTGCGTTAGTTCAAGTTCTTTAATGAAAGGTTTTCCCGTGGAGGTAATTCCCAATGGGATAGATTTACAGCGTTATAAACCCGTTGAAAAAGACTTTGCGAGAGAATGGTTAAATTTACCCCAGGATAAGCAGTTAATTCTATTCGGTGCTGCATTTACATCCGAAAAGCGTAAGGGAATCGATTTACTTTATCACGCACTGACAAAATTTCAACAGACAGATATTCACCAACTGGTAGAACTAGTTGTATTTGGTACTTCTGAGAATCAAACTGAGTTAAAAAATCTCAACTTTAAAATTCATTATCTAGGAAGTTTTCAAGATGATATTTCTTTAGCTCTAGTTTACGCTGCTGTAGATATTTTTATTGCCCCATCCATTCAGGATAATCTACCAAATACAGTTATGGAAGCCCTAGCTTGCGGTACTCCCTGTGTAGCTTTTAATATAGGAGGAATGCCAGATATGATAGAACATCAACGCAACGGTTATCTAGCACCAGCATTTGAAATTGACCAACTAGCTCATGGAATCGAGTGGATACTATCAGACCAAAAACGTGCGATCGCTCTACAGAAGAATGCTCGTCAAAAGGCTGAACAAGAGTTTTCCATCTCACTACAAGCTCAAAGATATTCTCAGCTATTTCAGAAGAAAATAGCAGCAAGGAAAGAAGGAAGAATTAAGATGAATTAATATAAACAAATAAAAATCATACCTTTAATATTGCCATAACCCCAAGGGGTTTACGCCAAGGAATAGCACCATTGCTAATCATCTAAAGAAAAAAAGTAATAAATATAAGCTTTCATATATCTTCTCTGTCTGTTTTCCTGCTTCCCATTAAGCATTAACAATTAATTAACCACCGCATACTTAGGAGACATGTAAAAACAAATTGTACAAATTTTACCTGAAATGCTTTCTCAATATACCTTTCATATAAAAAGTGTTTAGGTTATTTTTACACGAGTTCTTACCACTAAACATTTATAAAAATAGTTAATTAAAAATAGTGAATATCAACTTCAATTTTACTCAAGAAAGAATAAACTACTTTATATACGCTCTTTTTTTTTACAGCTTATCTATTTTATATATTATTCCCTACGAACTACAATTACCCCACGCTAAAATATTTTTACCATTACTTGCTGTAACTCTAATTGTCCAAGCATTTTGCTATAGAACAAAAATACTAGTTGCTGATATTATTATTGTCTGCTCAATTTTGATTTTGAGCGTCATAAACTTTTCCCAATATCACTTATTTCGATATAGTTTACCAATTTGTTTAATGGCAATTGGTTTTAGTGGTTTCAAGAAAGTTTCTGTAAATCGAACCTACTTGATTACCATGTGCTGGTTGACTTTGCTTTCTATGATTAGCCAGATGATTAGATACAGGCGCGAAGAGTTTGACGGTAGCGGCAGAGTCAGCTTGAGTGTAGGCGACCCTAATTTATCGGGTCTATTTATGTTACTATTTTTCTTTCTGAGTTACAAGCTTAAATTTAAACCCGGAATCATTTTAGGATTAGCTTCTAGCGTCCTCTTTCTGAGTCGAAATTACTTTGTAACGCTGGTGATATTTTTCACAATTGTCATTTTTGAGAAACCGATTGCCAAAATTGCCAGTAAAATCAACTTTCCTATCCTCTTCATTATTCTAAATATATTTGGTATTCTGGTCGGGGAAATATTTTTACAATATATAGAAGTTGGTTTTGGTTACGATACAGGTTCGACCCGTTTATTTTCCTTTAATGATAAATCCAATCTGATTAGATTCTTCGCCAATCGCTTTCTAATAGACTCTTATATAAATAATTGGCAGTTAGCGTTGACCGGTTACGGTGCAGAGTATGAGAATGTTTTTCGTCCCATTGGTGCTATCATTCATAACTCATTTTTGGAAGTGATTGCCTATACGGGAATCCCATTAGGGATTCTCTACTTTTGGGTTATTCTAAGAACATTTAATGGCTACTATACAAAAGATAACTTTAAATATATTTTCTCTTATTTATTCTTCTGTTTATTTCTCCATACAGGTTTACAAGGATTAAGTCCCTTCCTATTTATCAGTGTTCTTGCATTACCATCCCAGGAATCAGCAAATCAACATTCTTTGCAGGTTGGAAGAAACTTAGAGGGTTTTTATAAATAAATTCTGTCACTTGACCATTTTGAATTAATTAATTTCGGGTACAAGCCCCCACTGAATCTTATTCAGTGGTCAATAATTGCATGGTGGGTTCAAGCCCCCACTGATTTGAATGCCGGAATTTTGAATTTTGAATTGGAGCGAAGCGACTTGACTGACGATATATACTTAGATTTGATGATGCTTTGAATTTTCAATTTGAATTTTTACAAAACTATATGATGAAATTATCTATAAAGCTCTACTAAGCTTTATGACTTACAAGTATTATATTTTATAGTGTTCTATAAACCAATTTTGTGCAACTCAATTTTTATTTTCTATGTAAAAAATAGAAATCACAATCAAAAATTAGGTATCCTTGCTACCAGCAATGCTACAGTTGCAACTAATTGGACTGAAATATTCAGCGAGAATCAATGCTGAAGAAATTACAGAAAAAACAAATATCATTTATTGCCGGTGCTGGGATATGCGCTTTCTTAGCCGGGGTGATGTTCTCGTCTCCCCAAATTGGCTTATCCATAAGCGATTTATTAACTGGTAGCGGCAAAAGGTCTGAAAAAGTTTCTGAGGAAAGTGCAGCAAAATCAGCTGTTTTACCTCTGGCTTTACTTGATTCTAAAGAAAGAACAGCGGAGTTGGAAAAAATTGCCAACGGTTCTGCTTCTCTTGAAAGAAATCGAGCTCGGTATCTTTTGGCTGACGATTTAATCGAACAGAAACAGGGAAAGGCTGCTCTGAAATGGCTGGATGGTTTAGATAGGGAATATAAAGCTTTATCTCCTTACATCTTGCTACAAAAGGCACGAGCACACGATATCTTGGGAGAAGATGGTAAAGCCTCTGATATGCGTCAGGCTGTTTTAAAGCGCTATCCTAAAGAAGCTGCTGCTGCTAAATCACTGTATTTAATTGGTTTACCGGAATATCAGGATAAAGCGATCGCTGAGTTTCCTTCTCATCCTCTGACTTCGGAGATTATCCGAGAGAGATTGCGTCAAAATCCTGACCAGCCAAATTTACAGCTATTACTAGCTAAGCATGCTGCCAATAGAAACGGTATTGTGCCGATTCTTGACCAGCTAACTCAGTCAACTGCGAACCTCCAACCAGAAGATTGGAAGGTGATCGCTGATAGCTATTGGAATCAGAGTGAGTATGGTAAGGCTGCAACGTCTTATGAGAATGCGACTTCTGAACCCCGGAATTTGTACAGAATTGGACGGGGTTATCAGTACGGCAGTGAAAGAGAACGAGCGATCTTAGCTTATGAGCAGTTGCTAGAAAAGTTTCCCGATTCTCAAGAAGCAGCAAATGCTCTGCTAAGATTATCGGATATTCAGAGAGACCAGCAGGATAAGTTAACTTATCTTAATCAATTAATAGCTGCCGAGAAGCATCCTGAACAGATAGCCACAGGGTTAATTAAGAAAGCTAAAATACTGGAAAGCAGCGATAGAAGTCAAGCTCAAGAAGCTTTAAAACTACTTTTAAGTAAATACAACAATACTACGGAAGTGGCGGAGTATCGTTGGAAGGTAGCTAAGAAGAAAGCTAAGGAGAAAGACTATGAAGCTGCTTGGAAATGGGCAGAATCTATCCCCATAAATAATCCTAATCACATTTTAGCTCCCAGGGCTGGTTTTTGGGTGGGAAAATGGGCAACTAGGTTAGGTCGGGAGGAGGAAGCTAAACGGGCTTACGGTTATGTTTTAGGTAATTTCCCTTATTCTTATTATGCATGGCGTTCTGGTAGCGTTTTAGGGCTGGATGTTGGCGATTTCAACACCGTCCGCAAAATGAGACCCCAAGTAGGGATCTTCCGTCGTTCTGTTCCTCCTGCGGGTTCAGAGACTTTTAAGGAGCTGTATATTCTCGCACAGGATAAAGACGCATGGCAACAATGGGAAACTGAATTTCAGAATAAACTCCAACCTAGTGTTAGCCAGCAATTTACTGAAGGTTTAATACAGTTAGCTAGAGATAATTACTTATCTGGAATAGATAAAGTTGCCAAACTCGAAGACCGGGAAAAACCAGAAGAGAAAGCTCAATTCCAAGCCCTTAGTAAGCAGGAAATGTATTGGAAAGCTCGCTATCCCTTCCCATATTTTCCGGAAATTCAAAAATGGTCTAAAGCTAACGATATAAACCCGTTTATGGTGGTTGCCTTAATTCGTCAAGAATCCCGCTTCCAGCCAGAAATTCGTTCCACAGTTGGTGCAACTGGTTTAATGCAGGTAATGCCAGCTACAGCTAATTGGATATTACCTCAAATTAAAGCCGATAAGGAAGATATTAAACTCACCAATCCCGACGATAATATTAGATTGGGAACCTGGTACTTAGACCACACCCATGAACAATATCAGGGTAACTCCATGTTAGCGATCGCAAGTTATAATGCTGGACCTGGAAATGTTAGTAAGTGGTTAAGAACTTTACCAAGAGATGACCCAGACCAGTTTGTGAAACAAATACCATTCAATGAGACCAAAAATTACGTCCGTCAAGTGTTTGGTAATTACTGGAACTACACCAGGTTATACAATCCTCAAATGTCTCTTTTAGTCTCTGAATACGCAGCTGCAAATATTCAATTCCCGACTGTGGAAAAGGAGAAAACTTCAGAAAATCAAAAACAGGATAGTTAATTTACTTATTGACTATATAGTTTAACAAAGTTTTCGTAGAGATGTTCAATTGAACGTCTCTACGTTCAATTCATATTTGATGTCAAGTAAATCTTTTTATCTCTTGTTGGAAGGGAATTCGGGAGAGGAAATTACCAAATATCAACAATTATTAAGATCAATAATTTAGCTGATTACCTATCTTTAGAAAGGGCGAATTAACGTCAAATTCTATTATTTCATAAAACCCTGCGAGATATAAGATTCTCCTTAGATTATTCTTGCACTACCCTGGGCTTGGACAGATAATATTATTGAATTGAAAATCCTCCCATCAATAAACCAATTTCCTCAATAGTAGTTTCATCTACATTCATGACCCCGAGGAACTGACCTTCATACATAACAGCAATGCGATCGCTCATGGCGATAACTTCTTCTAATTCTGTGGAAATATATAAAATGGCTGCACCTCTTTGTCTTTGAGCAAGTAGACGCTGCTGTACTGATGCGATCGCACCGATATCAAGTCCTCGTGTAGGTTGCATTGCGACTATTAGAGATGGTTCTTGATCTAATTCCCGTGCTAAGACGATTTTTTGCTGATTTCCACCGGATAGTTGAGTTGCTTTGACTTTTGGACTGGTTGCACGAATATCATATTCTGTTAATTTAGAATTAGCATGATTGTTAATTAATTGCTTCTGTAATAAAAAATTTCGACAAAAAGGTAGTCTGTAAAAGGTTTTTAAAATCAGGTTTTGCGCAACATTAAATTGCATTACTAAACCCATTTTTTGTCTATCTTCTGGAATATATCCTATTCTGATCTGTTTCAATTGGGGGGTTGGATTAATAGTTCCTGATTTAATTTTTGCTAAACCACAAATAGCATCAGCGAGTTCTCTTTGTCCGTTTCCATCTACTCCTGCAACACCCAGAATTTCTCCAGCTTTAATATTAAATGATAGGTTATTAACGGCTATAATTCCTTTTTGATCTTCTACTTGTAAGTTTTGCACCGATAGAACCACTTCTTGGGAGGATACAGCAGGTTTTTTCAACTGTAAAGATAATTCTCTTCCCACCATTAACTCTGCAAGCTGTTTTGAGGTAGTTTCTTTTGTAGTGGTGTTTGCAACAACTTTACCGCGTCGTAAAATAGTTACGGTATCGCATAAATTAATCACCTCTTCTAGTTTATGACTAATAAAGATAATCGTATTACCTGTCGCTGCCAACTGTTTGAGAATATGAATTAAAGAATCCACCTCTGTGGGAGTTAAAACTGCTGTCGGTTCATCTAGAATTAGTAAATTTGCTTGACGATAAAGGACTTTGAGTATTTCAACCCTTTGTTGAATTCCAATCGGTAAATTACCGACTTTTGCTTGGGGATTAATATCTAAATTATAAGCTTGAGATAAGGCAGCTATTTCCTGTTGCTTTTGAGTTAAATTTAGACGTAGATGATTTCTATTACTACTTCTATGATTACTTCTTACACCAAGGATAATATTTTCTGTGACAGTTAATTGGGGTACCAGCATGAAATGTTGATGAATCATACCAATACCAAGTTCAATTGCTGCTTTGGAGCTTTTAATATTAACTAACCTATCTTGTAGATAAATTTTACCGCTACTTGGTTTAACTACACCACCAATAATATTCATTAAAGTACTTTTTCCAGCACCATTTTCTCCTAAAATGGCGTGAATAGAACCCGCTTCGATAGTCAAACTAATATTATCGTTAGCAGTAAATTCTCCAAATGACTTAGTAATATTTTCTAAGCGTAAATAAGACATTAATAATTGATTGTAAATAGGAAGGGGTAATATCAAGTCCACTTAAGTTCGTTACTATATAGTCCCCTGGAAAAGATAGTGGTTATTACCTACTACTCATAACTTCTAACTTGCACATTTTATAAAACCTATATATTAGGGGTTTGAGGATTTATCAAAAAATGTACAAGTTTCATTTGTTGCAAGGTGGAACTGAATTAATTTTAAATTTTGAATTTTGAATTTTGAATTTTGAATTCCCACCTTGTGGATCGCTCATTACTTATTAATAAACCAAGTTTAATTTAACTCACTTGTTTTACACAAACTGTTTCCTTACTACCTTCTCGACATTCTGCAAATTCAATTTTGCTGTTCACAATATCTTCCTTGGTAGTATTTACCTTATTTTGAATATCTTGAGATACAGCCTGATTAAACTTACCTAGATATAAAATATCAGGTCTTTCTAATCCCAACTTGTAAACCTCCCCCTGAAGTTTACCCTGCATTCCTAACTCAGTAATATAAGCGATCGCTAAATCGAGTCTTTTGATAGTGCTGGTCAAAATAGCTTTGGGAGCAATATAAAATTGATCGTTAGTATTACCGAATGCGTAGACCTCCTTCTCAGCAGCGGTCTGGAGTACCGCAGGAGCAGCAGCATCTAACCATTGATACACAACATCTGCACCCGACGAGATTAATGCTAAAGTCGCTTCTTTAGCCTTTGCAATATCATTCCAATCTCCAGTAAAAGTAGAACTGATTTTAATCTCAGGTTTAATAGATTTAGCCCCTAATTCTAACCCCCTCAACTCTTCCTCAGTCGCTTCAAACTTTTGTCCGCCAATATATGCTATTTTATCAGACTTACTCATAGAGGCAGCAATAATTCCACATAGATAGCTACCCTGTAAATGATTTAGTCTTAAAGAACCGAAATTTCCTCCAGAAACCGCACCATTGACCCCAATAAAAAACGTATTGGGAAAATTTGGTGCAACTTGTTGTATAGCTGCATCAAACTGTCCCCCATGTGCAAAGATTAAATTAGACCCCCGACGAGCAAAATTTGATAAAACCTGCATTTGGTCAGATTGGGAAACTTGCTCTATACTTGCAGTCTCTACACCAAACTTTTTCTTCGCGAGTTTAATACCTTCAAATCCAGATTGATTCCAAGCCTTATCTGTCGCAACACCAGGAAGTGCGATCGCTACTTTATACCCTTGTTTATTAGTTGTAGTGATAGGTTTTTCTTCACCACCGCTACAAGCTTTCAGTAATAGGCTACCACCAATAGCTGCTGCACCATAAACTAAAAATTTCCTTCTATTAAAATTTATAATCATATAAAATTTAACCTGAGATTAATACCATTCCCCAAGGTAATTAATATAAGACTTACTTCCTTAATACACAATTCAATACATAATGTATTACATAATATAAGACTCTGGCGTTAAATTAAAATCAAAACCTTTTATAGACCTAGCATTCGCTAGGTCTCCACATCTTTTTTTACCTAAACATTAAATCTGAATAACATCACATCCCCTTCCTTAACGATGTATTCTTTTCCCTCACTGCGTACCAAACCTTTCTCCTTCGCTTTACTCATAGAACCCGATGTTACTAAATCATCGTAACCAACGGTTTCCGCACGAATAAATCCCCTTTCAAAATCAGTATGAATTACACCAGCAGCTTGCGGTGCAGACATACCTGCGGTAATTGTCCAAGCACGAGTTTCTTTCTCCCCAGAGGTAAAATAGGTACGCAGACCCAAAAGGTCATAAGTTGCACGAATTAATGATTGTAAACCACCTTCACTAACCCCCAAAGCTTCCAAGAAGTCTTGTCTATCTTCTTCTGGTATTTCAATCAACTCTGATTCGACCTGTGCTGAAACTACTACTACTTGAGCATTTTCTTGTGATGCAACTTCTCGGACTTTTTCTACAAACTCATTACCCGTCGCTAAATCATCCTCAGAAACGTTTGCAGCATAGATAATTGGTTTTGCTGTTAACATTTCCAACTGTTTAATGATAGGTTCCTCTTCCTCAGTTAACTCTATCTGACGTACAGATTTACCTTCATTTAACGCTGCTGAAACTTTTTCTAGCACGGTTATTTCATACTGTGCATCTTTATTTGCACGTGCTTGTTTGCGGGTTCTTTCTATGCGGCGCTCTACTTGTCCCAAGTCAGCTAAAATTAATTCTAGATTAATCGTTTCAATATCTCTTTGGGGACCAATTTCACCAGCCACGTGAATGATATCATCATTTTCAAAGCATCGTACCACATGGACAATTGCATCTACTTGTCGAATATGGGATAAAAATTGATTTCCTAAACCTTCCCCCTTACTTGCACCTTTCACCAAACCAGCAATATCAACAAATTCTACCCGTGCAGGGACAACTTGCTTAGACTCAGAAATACCCGAAAGAATACTTAACCGTTCATCTGGTACTGAGACGACACCGACATTCGGTTCAATCGTACAAAAAGGGAAATTCGCTGCTTCTGCTTTAGAATTAGCGACGACAGCATTAAATAAAGTAGATTTTCCGACGTTGGGAAGTCCGACAATACCAGCTCTTAGCATTTTTAACTTTAGATGAGTGTGAATTAGATTTGTGTGAACTAGACACAATCAATTTTAGACAGGTTTTGGCTAGAGTGTGGAGAAAGTTTTCTTAACCATATTTCTTGATTTAACGAGAATGATACCTACTATGTTGATCATTGAGATAAGTCTTTGGAGAAAAATCACAATTTAGTAGAGAAGATTTTTTATTTTGTGGTCAAATACCTTTCCATAAACCTAAACAAATCACACCACAATAATATGATGTTGCGTTTTTAAGTGATGCGATCGCTCAAAATATTTCTGTATTGGGAAAGTGTTAACTGTTTTTACTTGAATTCAAGCAATTAGAAGTATTGCAACAAAACTTAATCTTATTCCGTGCCATTTCAAATGAGGTCGTAATTTTTCCGGTAACAGATTAACCGGGTTCATGAGGGTTTGATGCTATTCAAATACCTATTTTTATGAAATTTTCTCCTGTCTACTTTTGCAAATGTTTATCCTCCACTGAGGTATTTTTCATAAAATATTATAGACAAAGTTATAGAAGGGAAATCCCTTACTGAAATATTACCAAGTATATTTTGTTGCGTTTATATAAATTGTACTGACAAACTTTTTAACTTCTGTTAGAACAGATTTATCAAGTATAAAATCTTGCAAAATCGTCTTTTTTAAATCCGTAAAAACCGAGCATCACAGAAGATACGGAGTATAACTAGTATCTTCAAAATAAACAACATTTGCACTTACCTAATAACAATTCTTAATCATGAGAATTGTTTTTCAAATATTATTTTGTTTTCCTTTTTATTTTCCTAATTATTATAGGATTAATTACTCATGACTTTTGTAAAAGATAATACTAGTTTTCAAGTTGAAAAAGATGCTATTTCCCATAACATCGCTGAAGTTCAAGTCAGTGGTTCGGCTTATTTTGAGCGAAATCCTGATGTTGAGGTGTTTGGTATTGTCAAAGCTCCAATTTGTAAAGTTTGGGAGTTGTTTAAACCCTTTGGAAAAGAGAACTTAGAATGGTGGAAAATCTACGAAACAATGGAGATTCTTTCCCCTGGAACTGATAAAGTCGGTTGTATCAGACGGTTCAAACTGAATGAAGGAGGTACTAGATTTGATGAATTGCTTGTAGCAAGGGATGATGAAAAGTTCTCCGAACAATATGACTTTGTGCAAGTCGATCCTCCAATTCCTGGTTTAAAAGCAGTATCCACTTTTGTAGAGTTTAGTCCTTTAATAGACGCGATAACTGGTAAAGAAACTTTTACAAAAGTTAGATGGTATTCCTACACTCAAGCTTATCCAGAAAGGGTAAAGCAAGAACTTATGGCTACCCAACACAAGGCTTATACTGGTGCGATCGCTTATTTGAATAGTGCATTTAAGTCAACGGGAGAATCTAACACAACAAGCTCACCTAATTACCTCGAGCAATTGCAGCAGAACCCTAAAAGAGTTTATGGGGTGGTAGAAAATTTTGGGAAAATACTAAAAGAGATACTTGCGGATGTTTTGGTAGAACAGAAAGAAACATGGGATTATCAGCGATATGAGAATATTCCCGGGTTACCTGATGTTGATTTAACTAAGCTTCCTCGTGCTGTTAAAGGACTTCCACACTCTGAAGCACTAGACCCTACAAGGCAGGGTATGTTTTTTAAGCGAATCAACGAGGTTCTCTATACAGAGCTTGGTGCTAAAGAACGTTTGGCGATTTCAGGTGATGTTTATCAAGCTTTACAAGGTGGATATATTGGTGAAACCAAGTATATTATCAAGAATTGGAGGAAAGATAGAGAATTTGCGCGTCAATTCTTGAATGGTCTTAATCCTATGATAATTAAGGTTGTCAAGGATATCGGGGAGGTTCCGGAAAATATGCGTGGTCTGAGTTATAAGAGCCAATCTATAGCTGACTTGATTGGTGTAAAGCGCCTTTTGATGGTAGACCTTCCAGAGTTGAAAAATGTCAAACCATACGAAGGGATGCATACATATCCTGCGACTGCGCTTATCGTGCAAGACTCTGAGAAAGGAGAGACTTTTGTGGATATGCTGGGTATCCGATTAAACGATGAACTACCGGTATATACTCCCCAATCACCACCAAATCGATGGATGTTGGCAAAACTACATATGAAGAGTGCAGACAACCAGGTAATGCAGTTTATTTGGCATCTTGGATTTGGACACATTGCTGTCGAACCTTTTGCTGTTGCCTTTCACAATTCTTTTCCAACAGGTGTAGACCATCCAATCAGAGATTTACTTGCTCCTCATTTCAAGGATACTATCGGTATCAACTATGTAGCACGGCATACCCTGGTTTCTAATGTGATGCCCTTTACAGATAGCACGTTTTCTACCGGAACCGCCCAAGGTCTAGAGATTATGCTCAACGCATGGTTAAAATGGGACTTTGAGAAGTCAAGTTTTCCTGAGCAACTTGCCGAACGTGGATTTGACCGCAAGCAATCCGATGGAATTGAAAACTATTACTATCGCGAAGACGGTTTCAAGTTATGGGATGTCTTTGGTGAATACACAACTGACTTTGTGAATGCAGCATATGTTAATGACGAAGATGTAGCCAATGACCCTATGATTCAAGGATGGATTGCAGAAATGAGAGACCCCAACAAAGCCGACATAGCCTCATTTCCTGAAAGCATTTCCAGTAAACAGCAATTAGCTTGGGTACTACAAAATATTATCTGGAAAACAAGTGCTGGACACGCCATCCTAAACTTTGCTCAATTTGACTATGGTTCTTATGTGCCCAATTATCCAATTGCTATGTTAGCACCAATGCCATCCGGGGAAGAAGAGATTTCTGATGAGTATTTAAAAACCGCTTTACCTCATACTTTAGACCGGATTTTATTCCAACTTACCTCCGCTTATCTGCTTACTGACCCTTCTCGTTTTAGACTTGCAGGACCCAAAGCGATCGCTCCTTTGGGAAAGAGATTTCCAGAAGTACAAAAGCGAGCAAATCTTCGTTTCGAGGCTCTTTCTACGGATATAAAGGTGCGTAATATGAAACTCAAAGATGCGGGTAAATTCCCCTACCGTTATTTAGATCCTGAAAATCTACCTCCTAGTATTGATATTTAGTTTTTGAAGTATTGGTATCCCTGGGATTTGGATTTTGCTAAAACCTTTCATTAGAGAGATTTTTAGAGAGATGAGTTGTTTCCCAGTCCTATAAATAGGACTTGAGCTATTAGACTGGGGTTTTTAACCCCAGACGGGTGTGTGAGGTCTGTCCCATTAATTTTGATGATTTCGTCTGTAATGAAAAAAGGATTAATAGTGAAAAACTCTCCAGCAAGAAACAACGAGGGTTACCAATAAACTAAATCATACTGCCTAACGATTCATCTTAATTGTTAGGCATTAATGGACAAACTTGTTTGACTATGAATTCTACTGATAATGCAATTAAAACAGGATAAGTAATTATGACCAATGCAACTTCTAAATCTGATAATGTAATTCCTAAACCCGAAAGAGTTGGTATCTTACTGGTTCATGGTATTGGTGAAACAAAGAAATTTGAAAATATAGAAGCAGTAGCTAAAAATATTGCTAAAGCTTTAGAATCAGACAAACGTGACAAACGTGAAAAACCTCTAGAAGTGAGGGTAATTATAAATTCCACAGACTATGGAGAATACGCAGCTAGTCAGCAAACTTGGTTAGCTGATGAGAAAGGAGCGGTTGTAATTGAGATTAAAGAGTACCACAAGGATAAACCCAACAAAATAGAGAAGGTCACAGAGTTAATTTTCCGGGAAACTTGGTGGGCAGATCTTGGTAAATCTAGCACTCTTGGGTTCCAACTATCATTTTGGAAATGGGGTCTATCATTGTGGTCAAGAAAACAATTCCTAGGAAAAAAGGACAAGAAATGTCCTGAAAATCAATTTGATACTCTCGAACAGATGGAGTTACCAAAAGATGCTAAAAGTGAAACACCTTCGATAAAATTCATATACCGTTTGAGATTTTTTGTTGTCTCTTGGGTCGTGCTTTTGGTCTTACCTGTACTCTATGTTTTAAACGCTATTTTTCGCAGATTTCTAGGAATTAAGATTCCTACTCATATTTTGGAGCAATATTTAGGTGATGTGAAACATTATCAACAAAAAGAACCAGAAGGAGCAGGTTCTTTTGTCGATATTGGTAAACCTCCAAGGATTTCAGTCCGCCGACGCATGGTGACGGAATTAGTTAAAATGAGGCTAGGAGAATACGACAGATGGTATGTTTTAGCTCACAGTCTGGGAACTGTGGTTGCTTTCAATGGCTTAATGGAAGCAGATGCGGTTTTACCAAATTATCTTAACCAAGAACTATGGGAAAAATGTCAGAAGTCGGGTTTTGGGACAAAAACTCAAACCCCTCTTACAGAGGAAAAAGCTAAAGATATGTCTCCGCGCCGTCCTGCTTGGCTAGAATTAGATGATATCATTGCTCGTGAGGGCTTATTTAAAAATCTCAGAGGAGTAATGACTTATGGATCTCCTTTAAGTAAGTTTGCAGTGGTTTGGCCAGCAATTGTTCCGATTAACAGAAAATTATTTTTCCCTTCTGACTTCGAGTGGATTAATGTTTACGACCCAACCGATCCTGTCGCAGATGAAACCAAATATTTTAATCTACAAGACTATGGTGCGAAAGAACCAATCGACAACATAGCTTACAAAGCTGATTCAATTCATTTAGTAAGTCATATTAAGTACTTAGACTATAACCCTAAACGTAAAAATCCCTTAGTCAGACAATTAGCATATTGGTTGCTTAAAGGCGATAACATTGAGCCGCGAAAAAAAGAAACATGGGGATGGCCTACTGCTAAAATTGTCATAAAAATATATCAAAGTATTCGTTACTTGATATGGTTAGTGCTTGGATTATTAATTTCTTGGATGTTAGGTTATTTTGCTTCTTGGAAAGTACCTGATTCAATTAAGAATTGGGTTACTCAAACTACCCATCTAGATATTTCTAATCCCCTATTATATCTTTTCGGAACAGCAGTTATTGTTTTCTTTTTTGGCATTTTTGCTCGGTTATGGGATGATAGTCCCAAGGATTGAGAATACCGGTAAAAAAATAGTGAAAGGTCGTAAAAGCGCTAATTATCGCCCAAATTAATAATTTTTATCATTAATAAATTGAAGTTCTACCAATTTGGAAAAAGAGTGGGACAAATAGATTTCTGTAAAGACATTGCATGCAATGTCTTTACCAAGGAATTGTTGCAATCATTTATTGAAACGGTATTATATACGATTATTAAGTTCATACATAATTAAAATTTTTGGCGTACTTTCCCTAAAATGCTCGATCAAAACCAAACACCTTTACTTGATGCTTTAAAAAATTATACCCAACACAAACATACTCCTTTCTACACCCCAGGACATAAACGGGGACAGGGAATTTCACAACAATTAGCTGATGTTTTCGGTCAAACTGTCTTTAGTGCTGATTTACCAGAGTTAACAGAATTAGATAACTTATTTGCACCCCAAAGTACAATTGAATCAGCACAAAACTTAGCAGCAGAAGCATTTGGAGCTAATCATACTTGGTTTTTAGTGAACGGTTCCACCTGTGGTATTGAAGCAGCAATTCTAGCAACCTGTGGTGAAGGTGATAAAATCATTTTGCCCCGTAATATCCACTCTTGTGTCATATCAGGTTTAATTCTTTCAGGTGCAATACCTATTTTTATTCATCCTGAATATGACCCAGTTTCAGATATTACTCATAGTATTACACCCACAACCCTGGAAGCTGCATTACAGAAACACCCCGATGCAAAAGCTGTGATGATAGTTTATCCAACCTACTATGGTGTATGTGGAGATATTCGCGCGATCGCTAAACTCACCCACAATTACAATATCCCTCTTTTAGTTGACGAAGCACACGGGGCACATTTTGCTTTTCATCCCGATTTACCGATACCAGCATTAGCCGCTGGTGCAGATTTAAGCATACAATCAATCCACAAAACCCTTGGTGCTCTAACTCAAGCATCGATGTTACACATCCGGGGTGAAAGAATAAACATCCAGCGTATTAGTAAAGCCTTACAATTAGTACAATCTACAAGTCCCAGTTACTTACTGTTAGCTTCCCTAGATGCAGCCCGTCAACAAATGAGCTTAAATGGAAAAGAATTACTTTCCCATACACTAAAGTTATCAGAAGAAGCGATCGCTCGTATTAGTCAAATTCCAAATTTATCAATTCCTTTCCTCAATTGCACAGATGAGGGTATACAATCTCTAGATAAAACCCGTTTAACTGTCAATGTTTCTGCTAATGGTATCACTGGTTTTCAAGCAGATGAAATTTTAGAGGAGAAGTTAAATGTATATTCCGAATTAGCATCTATGCAAAATATTACTTTTATTATCAGTATAGGTAATACCAAACAAGATATTGAAAGCTTAGTTCAGGGTTTGACTATCCTTGCACAAGATTATCATCAACACACAGAATCATTACAACCAAGCTTGAGAAAATCAACTCAGAAATTTTTTGATAAATTAAAATCTCAGCTGAAATCCCAACTTGAATCTCAACTTGGATATAATCAAACAATATCTCCCCGTCAAGCTTTTTTTGCATCAACTGAAACTATAGCTATACAAAAATCTCCAGGACGCATCAGCGCTGAAACAATTTGTCCATATCCTCCAGGTATTCCCTTTTTAATAGCAGGTGAGATGATTGCTCAAGATACTTTAGAATACTTACAGCAGATTAAATCCCAAGGTGGATTTATTACCGGTTGTGCAGACACTACCCTCAATTATCTAAAAGTAATTATCTGAAAATTATCATCACTCACCATCTAAACAAAACTTTCAGCCCTTGATTGCCATACTTCCTGAATATCTCCAGACATTGGTAAAGACTTTAAAAAATCTTGCACTATAACCAAATCCCATATTAACGGTTCTGATGGCAGAATTTTCTCTACCTCTTGAACATAATTTAAAATTGCTTCCATCAAAGCAGCAGCTTGGAGAATTGATTGTGCATCTATCCATCCAGGGAAAATGCGAGCTTCAAAAGTAAATTTATCAGGTATACCGTAAATAATATTTTTCAGATTGAAATCACAATATTTTGTCGGTTGTGACTTAACTAAATGAACCTTGGCTTCTTCCCAAGGTAACTCACAAAAATAGCTTTGATTAACTGTTTCCAAAAGAGTTGCGTCCCAACTCCCTAACCTGCGACATTTTGAATTAGTTCCTACTAATTGTTTTAATATATCGCCATAGGTCCATAATAAATTAACCAAATTAGCAAATATTCTGGCATTACATAAAGACTTACCATCAAAATGAATATGGGTTGCTCCCTCAGCAGCAATTGTAAACCCCAAAGAACGCGCTATTGATAAAAGTGCTTCTAAAGATTGCAAATGATCCCTTTCCATAGGTGGAGTAATTAACTCACAGGGACGCTCCCTTTCCCCTGGTAATGAAGTTGCGATCGCAATGGGATTATCGTTATTATCTACGACCCTGACCATACCTCCAGGACCAATTTCTAAGGGAGTCACAAATAAACTAGCGATGGGTTTGAGTACTTCGCTTTGAGGAGAGACAGCGCTGGAGTTACAAATCACTAATTCTAAAAGTCTGCTATCATCGCTGACAACTCTATACCACCCTGGTTTTGAAGATTGAGACTTATCTAAATCATCTTGTAGAGTTAAATCATCAACGCAACGAGAAATCAAATTGTCTTCGGAATCAATAACTTCAAATCCCAAAGTTAAATTTTCAAAGATGGGAGTTCCTGGAACTTTACTTGGTTCTGACTGGGGGTGAAATATCCGATAAACCTCTGCATTATGAGCTTTAGCTATGGACTCAGCTAAATCCTGTCTACTGAGTCCTGATGGTGCCATTAATTCAACCTCAACGCCGATTTTCCAATTTAATTGCACCATAGAAGTACCATAATTTTAACGATATTCAAAAGAATCAAATCAAACATCATTTGAAAATAATACTCTAGAGATAACACTATGACAAAGTATCATAAACTACAAAAAAATATAATAAAAAAATAGTTATTTTTTATCTTCAATTATTTATTTAGTCCTCTTGAGAGGACTTTTAGCCCTAAACGGTCGGTAATGTAGTCCGAAAAACTATAAATACTGAGTACTTACACTTAGTACTTTACTGAGTATTTTATTTAGTAGAATTTCCCTGATGAAAGATATGTAGTAAAGATGTGTATTGAATATATATATTATTGAATATTTATATTAACGTGCTTGTCGTAAAGCCTTTTCCACAATATCTTGCTGACCTAAAATTAGATTACGCTCGATGCGGAGTTTCGCGTCAAAAGGAGTGCGATCGCCCCAAAATTTTGCTAATTTAACTGCATCATCATAGTCATACTTAGATTCTATATATAATTTGTAAGGGTTGGGTTTAGAAGGTGTTGATTTTCCTGCGGACTGGAGTGCTTGTACTCTGGCATCTACAAGATATTGTTCAAGAATAGATACATTTTCTTTACCCCAAAGAATCTTTCTTCCCATCCTTGCTTTAGCTTCATCCACTCGCTGTCCCCAGAAATCTGCTAAAACACGAGCGTCCCAGTAATCATACTTGCTTCTAAAGAATGCATTGAATTCTCTATTCTGGTTTTGTCTCTTAAATTGTTTATTTGTCGCTGTCAAAAAAATATCTGTTTGTTGAACATTTTCTTGTGAGGGTATAGAAGCGTTACGAATATGCTCAGCAGTAGCGACTTTCAAAGAACTTCCAAACAAAATTACTAATAAACCAGAGGATAAGAATAAAAGCTTCAAATTTAATTTCATGTTTAGCTATCCTAACTATTTAAATATTTTTAATGCGGGGATCGTATCAAGCATCCGGCAATACTTTTTGTCATGTATTACACGTATTACAAAAAAATAATTACCTATTACAAAAGAGAGTAAAATTTTGCGTAATTACTGCAACTAATCAAGATAATTAGCAACAGACTTTTTACTGTTAATAATCAATACAGGTATAAAATTAACTATTCCCGAAAGTGATCTAAATTAATAAGGGACATCCAAAAATTAAATTACTCAATTTCCGCATCTAATACAACTATC
>ERZ1740062.285-NODE-285-length-34554-cov-6.722340_pt1 | contig 34554 bp, 31 predicted proteins | sample MGYA00581741_ERZ1740062 | MGnify/ENA primary metagenome ERZ1740062 (study PRJEB43018, sample SAMN04849747) | marine metagenome | isolation source: floating plastic debris | place: Pacific Ocean | collected 2008-09-01 | study: EMG produced TPA metagenomics assembly...
GTCTTCTTCTTAGGAGTTCAACATGACGACAAATATCCGAGACCTTAGGGTCGAACACAAATCAACTGGCTCGCTCAAAGCCTACGAAAACAACCCGCGCACGCATTCCAAGGCGCAGGTTCGCCAGATTGCCGACAGTATCCAAACATTTGGCTGGACCAACCCTATCCTGATCGACGATCAGGATCGTGTAATTGCCGGTCATGGCCGGCTGGATGCAGCAATGCTTCTTGAGTTGTCCGAAGTCCCGGTTATCCGACTGACGGATATGAGCGATGCTCAGCGCCGCGCCTATATCATCGCGGACAACAAGCTCGCCGAAAATGCTGGCTGGGATCAGACCCTTCTGCGCCTGGAACTTGGCGCCTTGGAAATCGAATGTCCTGAGCTAAAGCTGGATACGATCGGCTTCTCGGTTGGCGAGCTGGACGTCCTGCTGAACACGCCTGATGAGCCCCCTGCTCCACCGCCTGAGCCGCGATCGGGACCAGCTGTGTCGCAGCCAGGTGATCTCTGGCTCCTTGGCGAGCACCGCCTTTATTGCGGCAGTGCGCTTGATCCAGAAGCCTATGCGACTTTGCTGGATGGCGAGCAGCCAATCGCCATGTTCACCGATCCGCCCTACAATGTCCCGGTCGTTGGACATGTGTGCGGCAAGGGGAATATCCGCCATGATGATTTCATCATGGCCTCCGGCGAAATGTCGGATGCTGAATTCCAGCACTTCCTGAAGACGATTTGTCAGAACGCCCGACAGGTCCTGACACCGGGCGCAATTGCTTTTGTCTGCATGGACTGGCGTCACATCCGTGATCTGATTGAAGCGGGCGAAGCTGACCTTGGCGAGCTTTTGAACATATGCGTCTGGAATAAGATGAAAGGTGGCATGGGATCGCTCTATCGCTCCCAGCATGAACTTGTGACCGTCTTCAAGACGCCTGGCGGAAAACATCGCAACAATGTCGAGCTTGGCCGCCATGGCCGAGACCGCACCAATGTCTGGGATTATACTGGCGTTCAAGCCCGCAAGGGCGAGCTGAAGCTGCACCCAACCGTGAAGCCAGTCTCGATGATTGCAGATGCGATACAGGACGTTACCGCGCGCGGTGACCTTGTCCTGGACCCGTTCTGCGGATCGGGTTCAACCATCCTTGCGGCGCATCAAACAGGGCGCAGGGCGGCGTGTATCGAGCTCGATCCAAAGTACGTGGATGTCACCATTCGCCGCTTCCAAGACGCAACAGGAATAGATGCTGTGCACGACGTCTGGGGTAATACGTTCAATCAAAACGAACTGGAGGTTGAACATGCCGGATAACGAAAAAGTCGGATATAAAAATCCACCAAAGTCCAGCCAGTTCAAAAAAGGTCAATCGGGAAACCCGAATGGTCGACCGAAGAAAAAGAAATCAAGATCAACAGACTTGCAATCAGCCGTTCTGGACATGCTGGATAGTCCGGTAACGGTCACCGTGGATGGCGCGACAAAGCAGGTCCCGGTAGCACAAGCCATGGTGACGCAATTGCGAAATGACATTCTGACTGGGACTTCTGTGGAGCGCGTACGCGCGATAAAAACGCTCCGCGAAATCTGTCCTGGATACAATGTGCCCGAGGAGTTTGAAGATGCCCCGAACAAGGTCATCGTCAAACTGGTTGATCCGGATGGTCTGGACCGCGACCTGAACCTTTCTGAAAAAGAAAGCCAGCTGGTGCGGGAGATCATTGAAGGATTACGCTGGGATGAAATCGACAGGCACGATCTTATGTGCGTGGTTCGGAACAATCCATTCTACGACACATGAGCGCGCTTAGACCGCACTCTATTTCTTTGGCCACTGCCAGTTTGCGAAGAGCATTGTTGGGCGCACGCCAAGTGCCAGCGCAAGGCGTTCGATCACTGTCGCGGTGGGGTTTCGTACACCTCGTTCTATCTGGCTGACATAGGTACGATGTAGCCCAACCTTGAAGCCGAATTCCTCCTGACTCCAGCCTTTCGACTGGCGCAGCTCGCGAACATTTATGCCGATCAGTTTGCGCACATCCATAATCCTTATGGAAGCGTGTCTGTAGACGATCAATCTACAGTCTATCTCTCACTATTTCTTAACAGCCATTAGCTATTCTGTCCTCCGATCCAGAAAGGAGGCCATCATGGCAAAGCAGGAATCAAAAGAGCTCAAGAAGAAATCATCAGGCATCGCAGGCTGGCTTGTCTTGGCCGCCATTGGCGGGATTACCTATATTGGCGCAACCTATCAACGAACCGACGCTGTCCAGGTCAGCAGCGTTGCGGCGGGCGAGCAACAAGCGTCAAAGTATCAACGCCGGTGTACCGTGAAACGGTATGGAAGCTTGGCTTTTGTGATGGCGCAATCGCACATCAAGCAGCGCTTAAGCGACCCACGTAGCGCGAAGTTTGGACACAAACCAGCGTCCACGTCCGTTGATTCATCGACATGTACGTTCACGATACTGGGCGAGTTCTCCGCAAAAAACGGCTTTGGTGGACGCGTACAAGGGTCTTATTCCGTAAAAATCCAGCGCTATGAGGATGGCAGTTGGGCGCCCGTCAACGTTAGTGTGGATGGGTGATCGAATTAGGCGCAAAGTTCGATAATTCCCCATTATGAGAAACTGACCATGAGTTCGACACCAGGAACACACTTGCCGAGTTCGCGAGGCGGGTTCAGTCAGCTTTGCCGACGACGGAGACAGTTGTTTCCCAGACGCGGACATACAGAGATTGCCGTTTTATCCTAACAATTGGCGTAAAAAAGTACCCGAAGATCCAGTTTGGGGTAGGACGAGATTTTGGGTCGCGATCAACTCAGCGTTAATCTGCGTTCAACTCGGTAAGTTCAGAAACCGGAGTCGCGCGATACAAGTTTATGTGTTGAACAAACTTTTGAATCTTCGATACATGTCTAAGATCCATATGTGTTGCTATCCACAATGGCACTGATGAGTCGGCGCTCGGCGGCAGAATGGGCGTCAACTCTCGGAACGGATGTGCGATATGTTCAGCCAAAAATCCTACACCAATTCCGGCCAACACGGCGTAGAGCACGGCCTGCTGGTCGTTCACGTAAAGTGCGGACTTGGGGTCGAAATTCATTTGCCGCATGAATTTAGCAAACGGTTGATGCAGTTTTTCATCGAGTGGTGCGATGAATTCCAAGTCCTTTAGGCAGTGACGCTTTCCGTCATTTGTCGGTTGCATCAGTTTCTTCTGGCCGTACAAGCCGAACCTGACTCGCCGGAAGGGACGCACAATGTAGTCTTCCATATCGGGCTTTGCTCCTGCGCGGATCGCAATATGGGCCTCAGCATGTTCTAATCGAAACAACCGATCATCAGCTATATAGGTGAGCTTGATCTCCGGATAAGATTGCCTGAACGAGCTTATTGCGGGCATTAGCAACGGCGATAGATCTATCAATGAGGTTACGATCAAGTCTCCAGAAAGGTCGACAGCGCGTTTTCTGCTGCGAGCTTGCAAGACGGTGAACATACTCTCAGCTCGACCCGCGATTTCCAGCATCTCTTCGCCCGCTTCTGTTAAGGTGTAACCGCGGGAATGCCTTAGGAAGAATTTAGATCCAAAGGCTGCTTCCAGAGTATCGACATGCCGCATAACAGTGGCGCGATGAACGCCAAGTTCTGATGATGCTGCACTGACTGTTCCCAGCCTGGCAACAACCATTGCTGTTCGAAGCTCGTTCCACAATTCCATGGCCGGGAATTAGCGTCATTGAAGGCTAAATCAACGCACATAACATTTTTGTGTAGAGACCTTTTGAGCACTGGGAAACGCGTATGGCAGATCGCCATTGGTGGAATCTAGCGCGATGACAAATGTGCGTCTTCGCGGAGCTTTTTCAACATACGCGAATGAACGCCTTCTCTAGTTCTGATCTAAATCCCGAATTTACAAAAAGACTATGATAAGCACGCCGTGTTTAAGATGGCACCAACTTAACAATTCCGTTAAGCCGTCGTCTCACCGATCCTTCTCAGGATAAAGAAAATCAACGGGGTGCGTTGAAATCTTACTTTTACGGTTGGCGTTGAGGTTTTCGAACAAGTCACGCGCTAAGTCGGCGACGAGTTTCGGATCCTCCGTATGTATGAAATGGTTCGCATCAACCAGAACAACCCTGCCATTGGGGATCACATCGGCGGACCGGAAATACTCCTCAGCATGTTGTCCTGGGTCTCGAGTACCCTGAACGATCAGGACGGGCATCGTCATGTTCGGAATGGTATTGGCCATGCGAAAGTCCAATTCTTGATCGAAACTTGTGCCTTGAAATGTTCGGGCTGATGCCTCGGCTGTGCCCGCGAAACCCCACTCCCATTCGAGCCTTGCGAGTTCGCTCTCTGGCAACACTACGGAAACATAGTCTCCAGCATACATATTGCGGATCATATTGTCCGCGCTATGAAACTCGGGCGTCGCCATCTGAGCGTGCGGCGGACGTGGAAGACCATGCGGTTGGTCAAAAGACTGTTGCATGCGCAGGAACGCATTGATGCGCTCGTTCATGCCATCGGACGCGATCAGATGATCGCTGATCACGCTCCCACGATCGTGGGAGATTAAGTTGAACCTGTCGACGCCCATCCGGTCCAGAAGTTTGATCAAACTGGCGGCCACAGCGCCATAACTGACGTCGATTTCGGGTCGCTTGTCAGACTGTCCGTATCCTAATGTGTCGACTGCAATCACATAATAGTCTTCCGCTAACTCCGCCATGACTTTGTGATACGCAAACCAAGTGTCCGGATAGCCGTGAATGAACAGGACCGGTTCTTTCGAACGATCTCCCGCGGTGACGACATGCCAAACGGCACCTTCGATATCGACAAACCAATGCGCGCCGAATTTACCCTTCCCGATGTACTCTATTTCGCCGTGCCGATTTACGGCTTCGAGCGGCGGTGCAGCCTCTGGATATCGGTCTATGTCGTCTACGAAATTCGGAAGAGGATAAGGCTCATAAGCGCCCTTCGTCCATGTGTGGTGCTGTGCGCGGGGAGAGTTGTCGGCCGTCGCCACAGTAGCACACGCCGAGACAACCAGTATTGAAACCAATACGCTAGTTACAGTTTTGAGTAAGAGGGTCAGCACTTTGATACTCCTTCAAGTTTGCATTGAAACTCCGATCTCACATCGCCAGACCGATGCTTTGAGCATCAATTCTGTGCTTTAAATACACTATGAGGAAGGTAGCGCTTTGCGCACATCGTGCGCGTAAGTGTGTTACCCGATGATCCGTAATGGATGTATGTCATTCACGCGAAAGATCTGGTCTTTGAGCGGTCAGAAGTTCTTGCGACAGATTTATCGTCACGGGTACTTGGAGGATAACGATGGCAAAAAAGGGGATCGAAGGACTAACGATTTCAATCATTTTTGCCTTTTTGTGGGTCCCGATTGGCCAAACCCCGTTTCTCGTAGAGCATTGGATGAAACTGGGCACATTCGTGCTGCCCATGCTGCTTTTTATGATGATTACGTTTCAAGAACCGGAAATCGAAAAAAGGTTTCGAGCCCCGAGATTCCTCGCGCTTCTATTATTCTCCGCCTATCTCACTCATCAGTTTGAAGAACACTGGATCGATCTATTCGGGAATGAGTATGCGTTTCAAGGTAGCATCAACTCACTTGTTGAACGCGTTATATCGTCCTCTCCAGACCAAACCGGACCTCTAACGGCGGAGGCAATTTTCGTCATCAATACATCTTTGGTTTGGATGGTCGCGGTAATCGCCATTTGGCAGGCGCCTCAACGGGTTTTCCCGACGCTCGCACTGGCGGCGATCGTGATCATAAATGCCTTCGTTCACATCGCAGGCGGCGTGTTTACACTTAGTTACAATCCAGGATTGTTGACCTCTATTTTGGTTTTTGTCCCACTTGCGACTTTGACTTACTTACGGATTCCTGCGCGGCGGGTTGCACTTTTGTTGAGTATCGTTTGGGCGATCCTGGCGCATATCATCATGGGCGCCGGCATGATGGCGTCCACTCGGTGGGGGTTGATTTCACCTCTAACCTACTATGCAGTATTGATCGCTTGGTCGGTGTTTCCATTCGCAATATCAGTCGCCACGCCGCGAAAGTTCCTCGAGGACCAATAAAACTCAGCAAAGTCTAGGTTCGTTTCGCACCAGACTGATGTATCAGAATGACTTTGACCTGATATCGCTCGGTCTACGTGAACTCAGAGTTTGAATGTGGTCGGACGCGATCCTGGTGAGCAACTATTCGAATCCGATCAGACCGAGTGCGAGAGAATCCGGTTTTGTTCGCCAAGTGGCGAATGGCTAATACTATGTTGCGGTGGATGCTCGGCTTTGAGGTTGTCAGTGGGGCGCTCGTCAACGTTAGTGAGGAAGGGTGAAGAGTCGAAGGGTTACATTGATGATCCCCTAATACGGGAAATTCGTTTTCCACACTAACGGTTATTCTGTTCTTCGATCAGAGACGAAGCTCGTAAATGACTTTACGCAATGCTTGAGCAGTTGCTTTGAAGTCCTCAGACTGTGAACCTGTGTTACGAAAGAGCGACGTGAGCGCAAAACAAAGTCCCTTCAAGTCCTCGAACAATCGTCTGGCATTAGGTGATGATTTCGACATTCGATGTAATCCCTCACAGAAAGCATCAGCATCCTTGCAGATCGCCGAGACCCGATGAGCGCTTTTTTCGCGTGCGAGTAGCTCGCGATGCTTAGACCAAACGTGATAAAATTCGCCTCGAACTGGCAAATCGGTTTCGTGTGCGATGAACGCTTCGAGCATGGCTGAGAAGACAGTGAACACACCGAGTTGAGCGGTTAGTACGTTAGGCGGTTTCGCTTCTTCGAACTCGACTTGGCGATACATTTCCGAAAGAGCTGCTCCAACCGCCTCGCCGATTTGCTGTGCGGCATCATCTAGCTTCACGATTTCTCGTGAGTTCGGCCCCAACAAGGCTTCCGTGATTATTAATTCCAACTCTTCTGTCCGCGCATCAAGCTAAACCAAAGCCGCGGAATGAGCACCATCCACGGGAAGAATCGCACCATTTACAAACGAACCCGCTTCAGAGGCTAGCAGAATCGTCGGTCCGATCAATTCTTCGATTTGACCTGCCCGACGCGCCGGCGTTCGGCGCATGTACGCTTCGCCCGCCTCAGACGTGAGAAAGTCTCCATTGATCTCTGTCAAAAACCACCCGGGAGCAATTGCATTAACGCGAATCCCGTAGCGGCCAAGGTCCATGGACATGGCCCGTGTCAGGTTCACGACACCGCCTTTGGAGGCACAATAAGCCGCGTTACGGGTCTTCCCGCCTAGCCCAAGCACGGACGCGATATTGATGATGCTACCAGGTTTGCCCGCCTTGACCAGTCGGCGAGTAGCTTCGTGCGCGACGTTCCAGACACCCTTTAGATTGGCGTTCAAAACGAAATCGAGGTCATCAGTGTCTGCGTCCAAAAACGTCTTGCCATCTGCAACGCCAGCATTGTTGACGACGATATCGACAACACCCAGATCCCGTTCAGCTTCGGCGAAGGCTTCGGCAACGCTGGCTGGATCAGTCACATCGAGTTTCACGCCAATGGCTGCCACGCCTCGCGCATCGATTTTTTCAACCAGCGTCTCCAACCGATCCTTTCGGCGCGCAGCAGCCACCACTTTCGCGCCTGCTGCTGCGAGCCCCTCTGCGAGCCCCCAGCCAATGCCACTTGAAGCTCCGGTGATGAGGGCAACGCGCCCGTCCAATGAAAACTTGGAATTCACGTTGAACTGCTCTGTCATTGGATCGCCTTCCATCTCGACATAGACGGATCGCCGTTCCCGCATTGCCGTAGCTCGAGGAAGCGCATTAAATGCGTGTATTGAGCGTTCACAGAGAGCCCGCGACCATAGGCGTCTTGTCCTTCCCCAGGGGGTTGCCTCGGGCCGGCGCCTCGTCTTTCGACATGGATGCAAAGATCGGCGTCTACGAGTTTCAGCTCTTGCCCAATTGTATATTCAAAGGCTTGTGCAGGATGCTCACCGCAGGTGCGTAAATGTAAACGCGACCCGACCTCAACCGCGTCGGGTGTAAAACAAAGATCGTGCGCCTCTGTCGTCCACCGAATTTCACGCGCCGGATCCTGATTGAACCGAAACACTTGATCGAGATATGGATCGGGATGGCAGGTGTGCGCCACAAGCGGCACCTCCAGAAGTTCCGACCCGGCCGGACCGGGAACGTCCAGGCAATAGCCGTCTGGTTCATCCAGAAACCGAACCAATCGCACGCGGCCTTCATAGCCATCTTGATCTGTTAAAGAGGCGTCCTGCACGGGTAAGGTCGCGACATTGGCGCACCCAACGGTAAGCCCAATCGTCGCCAGCCCGAGGCATAGCGTTTTGAATTGTCTGAGCATTGTATTACCTCCCGATTTATTTTGTCTCTGAAGACGGCAGTTTGAACACGTAAAGCGTGTTGCCGCCTTGCCGCGTGGTTCGGTCTTTACTCATGAACGTCCAGGCATTGATGGCACCACCGCCGCCGCCGACAGAAACCGCCACATATTGTTCGCCATTTACGGCATAGCTGATCGGGGTGCCAGTCACCGGTCCACCTAGGATCTTCTCCCAGAGAACAGCGCCGGTCGTTTGGTCATAAGCCCGAAAACGTCGTTGCGAGTCTCCCGCGAAAAGCAAGTCTCCAGCGGTCGCGAGCACGGTCAATACACCATGGTCGCTCTCATTCACCCAGAGCGTTTCGCCAGTCTCCACGTCAATGGCTTCCAAACGACCGACCTTGTCGGTGTTGGGCGCGAGTGCGAGCTCTGGATTGAGCCGATAACGCGGGTCTTTTGATCCAGCGGCCACATTCATACACAACGTCATCATAGGCATGAACATCGCCCCGCTGGAGGGATTATAAGCGCCGGCTGGCCAATCGCGCCCCCCTGCGAGTGAGGGACAAACATAATCCGGCTCGCCCTCAAGCTCTGCGGCGACTAGGTCCTCATTGATCGAAACTGTATTCGTGGCCGGATCGATATCTGTCACGACGTTCTGGAAAATAGTTTGTTTCGCCCAATAGAATTCACCGGTTTGCCGATCCATCGTCCAGACGATTCCCGTCTTGCCCGGAATGCCGGTCAAAAGCTTCTGTTCGCCCGTCGGAAGATCGGCACTCTGTTTCCAAGTCGCATCGGCTATGGGGCGAACTTCTGCATCGACCAGGATTCGCTCATACGTGTGATCGATGTCCCAATTGTCGCGAGGCAGATGCTGTACATACCATTTCATTGCACCTGTCGCTGGGTCCAGCGCGAGTGTTGAATTGGTGAACAACATATCGGCTTTACGACCCCCACGCAGCACTTCAGGGGAAGGTGCTGGGCCAGATGTCCCCCAGTAAAGCGTATCCAATTCGGTATCATACGAACCGACCATCCAGACGCTGCCATGGATGCGCTCTTCATACGGTAAGCCAGCCCAACTTTCATCGCCGGGTTCGCCCGGCTTCGGGATCACCTCGGTACGCCAAAGCTCCTCACCAGTTTGTGCGTCATGGCCTGCGATGAAACAGCGGGCTGGCGCTTTATAGCCACAAGTGCGCCCCGTGAATACACGCCCGCCAGCGACGATCGGTCCGGATGAGTGCGTGATCCAAGACGGATCACCGACGGACGTGTCCCAAACGACCTCGCCACTTGTTGCACTCAGCGCGATGATGCGGGCATCTGAGGCAGCGTGATAGATCTTGTCGTCATAGATCGCGATCGCACGCGTTATTTCGCCGGGACCCCAACGCTCAGCCGTGGGTTCATGACGATACTGCCAAATCAAATCACCCGTGGTCGCGTCATGCGCTGTGATGACGTCTTTTGGGTGCGCGATGTAAAGACGACCATCATGCACAACCGGCGTCGTCTGATTGGACCCAGGATCCATCCCAACAGACCATGCCATGGTCAGATCGCAAATCGTATAAGTGTCAATCTGATCGAGTGCGCTAAACCCCCAACTCGCGTGATTGCCGCGATACATGAGCCACGAGCTCGGCGGTGGATTGATCAACATATCTTCCGTCACCGGACCTAGCGGTTCAGCCTTGGGCGTGGCGGCAGAAGCCACCTCGATGGTCTCCGTCGCAGGATCGGACTGCACATCCAAATCGTTCGCCACTACTTCCGTCACGCAGGCGGTGAGTAAAATTCCCGCAAGACCTATTGCCGTGGATTGAATAAGTGTTTGCATTTTCAGAGTCCCCTCTCGTCTCCGAATGTGTCGACATTCATGGCGGGCCCCCATTGGGACGCGCCGCGTTCTGGTTCTGCGGGATTGCCTAAATCAGCGACATTGACGATTTGCGGCGGCACGGAATTGTCGAACACATCGCCGTCGGTTTGGTGCTCGTGCACCTGACCAAATGGAGACCGCCAATAGTCGAAAATCTGGCTACCCAAATAGTGACGACCAATTCCCCATTCCGGTTCATAGCCATGCTTGGCAAGAATTTCGTGTCCCATGAAAACATCGTCTATATTCACCATCTCAAAAGACACGTGGTTCAAGCCTGCCTGTCCGTTTGAAAGCTCGGTCGTTGTCATCAGAATTGTGTGATGATCGGCGGGTTTTTCGCCGCGATCGAGACGGGCAAAGATACCGCCGACCGGCGTTTCCTCATCCGCCGGCGGGGCTTTGTAAATATCGGTCGCGATGATCCCGAGATGCGCATTGTACCAGTCGAGCGAGGCCTCAACGTCAGAGCAATGAAGGGCGTAGTGACCATAGCGCTTGATCTGCGGAAACGCGCCTTTCTGAAATCGCTTCGCGCGATTGAGTCTTTGGAACGTCTCGGTTTCCGCTCCGCCCACATTCATGCCCTCTGGTTCAAGGCTTGAATTGCGTTTGCGCTCTTTCCGTCCGAACACGACCTCGACGCCAAGGCCATCCGGATCTTGGCCGAACACTTTGAAGCCGCCACCAGGTCCTTTGATTTCTTCAATATCACCGAAACTGTCTGTACCGCTCAGCTTCTCCAGGTCCGACATGGACAGCGCCAGAAACGCACTACCGACAAATTTCTTCGGTCCTAGCCGTGTTTCATGCACGAAGGGTTGGCCACCTTCGCAATGCATGTAGAGCGCGTCATCCGTGAGCTCCGCTACGTGCAAGCCGAAGTGAACGAGAAACTTTTCCTGGAGCGCCAAATCCGGGACTTGCAGTATGGGATAGGCAACATCGTCAGCTTTGATGATCGGATCCATATTTGCTCTCGAGCGATCTTTCTGATCAACCGCCCGCCTCCTCTTCCTCTGGCCAGACTTCTTTGAGAACGCGAAAGGCCGACACTGCATTTGGCCAACCGGCATAGTGCGCAATGTGCGAAATCATGGCGGAGATCTCCTCGCGTGAAATCCCCAGATTTCTGGCGCCGACAAAATGGATCCGCTGTTCAGCTTCCCGTCCCATTGCAACCAGGGCCGTACAGGTGATCAGAGATCGCCTTTGGAAATCCAGCCGCTCATCCTGCCAAACTGTTCCGAACAAGTGCTCAATCGTTGTCTTTTGAAAGTCAGGTGGCATCACAGAATTGGGCGGAATACCGCCAATCAGAGTTTGGACGAGCGCCCGCCCTTTTGCTTCCGGTGTTTCATGCTCTGCCATACGCGATTGCTCCATTAATCAGCGATAAAGTCACGAATTGCTCGCGTGACCGCATCGGGATTTTCGATGTGCGGGAAATGAGCAGCTTCCAGGAATTGGACTCGTCCATTTTCGACGAAATCCGCTGTGTTTTCATATTCCGGTGGGTGCTGGCCAGGGTCATACTTGCCTTGAAGGAATAGAACGGGCATCGACATTGTCTTGAACAATCGCTCGTGCCGGTCGGCGAGTTCCAAGTCGAAATTTGTAGATTGAAAATACTGGCTTACCGCCTCAGCGATGCCTTCAACGTAAAACTCATGTTTGGCGCGCTCAAGTGCGTCCTTTGAAACATCTTCTCTGACGAACCCTGAAGCCTTTTGATAGGGCCAGAACGCGGCATGCGAACGAAACATTTTGACGCCCATTTTGGATGCGAACATTTTATGGGGTGGCTTCGGTTCGCCATGTGGTTCGTTAGCCGACTGCTGCATCCGAACATAGCGCAGAATGCGCTCTTGCATGCCGTCTAGCTCGGTCAAATAATCAACCAGAACCGACCCGCGATCGTGTGCAACAATCCGAAACTGATCAATGTCGATTTTGTCTAGAAGAGCTTTGAACTTTTTTGCCAACGCGGGATTGCTATAGTCAAGCGTCAGGCGTTTATCCGATTGCCCATAGCCAAGGCTATCGAACGAAAGAACATAGTAATCCTCGGACAACGCCGCCATTTGGTGATGGAAGGCATACCAGCTCTCCGGAAGGCCATGCAGAAACAAGAGAGGCTCATTCTCGGGGTTTCCAGCAGACACAAAATGCCAGGTCACTCCCTCCGCCCCGACGAACCAATGCGCAGCCTCAACGTCGTTATCCAAAACTTCAATTTCGCCGTGGACATTTGACGAAAATGGCGGCGGCGTAGCCCCAGCATACTGAATGTCGGGGGTCAGCCGAGGGCTTTCAGCCGGTGAACCACGATGGGTCGCCGGTCGCCCGAACAGCACTTTCAGAATCTGCCAAATGCCAGGCTTGGACATTCTAACGCTCCAATCCAGACAGACCTGAGACGGATCTTTTGGCTTCGGACAGCTTAAGAGTCGGTGAGATCATGCGTCCCTCTATTGTCCGGCCAAGAAGTCACGAATGATCTGCGTGACTGCCTCGGGTTTCTCGACGTGCAGGAAATGACTGGCATCCTCAATGACGATCAGGGTTGGATTGACCAGGTCTTCATCGAGATATTGATACTCTTCGATGTGCTGCCCCGGATCCAGGGCGCCCTGGACAAACAGGACCGGCATCGTCATCTGATCAAACAACCCGCCTTCGGCGACGCGGTCCTCAAGTTCAATGTCGAAATTCGTGGATTGAAAATATTTGGTAATCGCTTCCGCCGCGCCTTGGTACAAAAACTCATAGGCAAACCGGTCGATCTCTTCCTGTGGCAGATTGATGGTCGAATATCCGGACTCAGTTGTATAGAGCATCCGGATCTGCCCATCGCGGGCAAAGACTTCCGTCCCCATCGGGCTTGCAAATAGTTCATGCGGTGGACGCGGCTCACCATGTGGACGATTTCCGGATTGCTGCATTCGCACATATTTCTTGATACGCGCGGGCATCCCCTCTTCCGCCATGAGATAATCCAGCGTGACCGCGCCGCGGTCGTGCCCCACAACGTAAAAAGTGTCCACGCCCAGCTTGTCGATTAGCGCCCTCAGTTTCGCAGCCATTGCCGGATTGGAAAAGTCCAGGGACAAGTCCTTGGCGGATTGCCCATAGCCCATCTGGTCGATCGAGATCGTGAAATACGTATCTGACAGGCCCGACATTTGATGATGAAACCCGTACCACGTTTCTGGCAGCCCATGCAGGAAGATGACGGGCTCGTTCGTTGGATCTCCGGCGGTGACCAGATGCCAAGTCACATCATCCGCAGAGACAAACCAATGTGTCGCCTCAACTCCGCTCGGAAGCACTTCAATTTCGCCGTGCACATTGGTGGAGCATCGCGGCGGTTTGCTACCTTCATACAGAATATTGGTTGCGAGCGTCGGCGTCCCACTTGGCGCATCACAATGCGTCTTGCGCTCACCGGACATCATCAGCTGAAGTCGCTCTGGTGGGCTCATCTCTGCGAAAGACTTTTGCGGCGCGGCTGAGGTCTCAGCCGCCGGGATTGTCGCTGTATCCGTGTCTGCCTCCGGCACCGCGGCCGGGGCACCGCAGCCTGCTGCGGTCAAGCAGAGTGCGCTACAAAATCCGATCATCAGTTTTGAGGTCGATATCATTGGAAGCTTCCCTATTCGTATCGATTGAAAGTGCGATTGATCACGTCACCATGCGGCGGAACGCGTCTTTGTGCTTGTCGATGAATTGATGTTTCAGCGCCCCGACAATGTGTCCGAGGAAGACCAGATAGAAGAGGTAAGGCAACGCCACTTTGTGCAAGAAGCCCGGCAACCTGACCGCATCAGTGCTCGGCTCGACAATCAAGGGCAGATCCCAGAAATAGAAGTGCGAAAGCTTGCCTGCGAATGTGCCGAGCCAGAAACCCGAAATCGGAAACGCGAACAAGAAAAAATAGAGCGTGTAGTGTGCCCCGTGCGCGAGAAATTTCTCCCACCAACTTAAGCTGGAATCCAGTTTCGGTGCTGGATTGGCGATCAACCAGGCGACACGCCCGACGGCCAAAATAAGCACGGTAAAACCAAGCGATTTGTGAATCACGTAAAAAGCCTGATGATATTCCAGATCCTTAGGGATCATTGATGTGAAAATGCCCATCGGAATGAGCAGGATGAACAGGATCGCAATGACCCAGTGGAAGTAGCGGGCGCGGCGCCCATAGCGCGCTGGTTCATTACGGGTGCCCAGGGTCAGCACATCTCTTCGCTTAGCCTGCCCCATGGCAACCAAAGCGAGGACGATGCCGCCGACGGCGAATAGACCAGCCATCACGCGCATGAATGTGGCATCCAATTTGTCAAAGGGCACAATTACCGGTGCGGTTCGGTCAAAGGCGCCAATCGCTTGCAACCAGATGATACTGGCTGCAATGGCGAGCGACCCAATCGCAGCGCCCCAGATTCCTGCGACGCGCATGCCTGGGCGGGAATGGTTCATCAACACCGCAATGACTAACGAATAAGCGAGCAGTCCCAGAGCGATGATGCTGTCTAGATGGAAAGGCATGCGATGATCGTTGACGCCGATCGGACCGAAGACAGGGTGGATTTCAACTCCGTCGACAATAGTGGTTTCTTGTCCGAAAGCTGGTAGCGTCGCGACGGCCAGGATCGGTAATCCGATACAGACTCGCCGGGTCCATTTAGCGGCAATTCGATTATTTTGTTTGTTGTGGGTCATCACAGGCCTCCTATCCCGCTGGACTCATGTCAGGAGTGGTTGAACGGAGCCTTTGTGGCTCTTCTATTCCGAACAAAACCGTGATCAGGCCGAGCACCGCAGCGATCAGCATGATCAGAGTTATCGATTGAATACCGTTCGCTTCAGCAATGAAGCCGGTTAAGAACGGGCCGCCAGCGCCGCCAAAAATCTCACCCAGACCCGTGACGATTCCGGTCGCGGTTGCGGCAACAACCACAGGCACGCTGGCGCTGATCACGGGACCAATCAGGATCGCGATGGTTCCGGATGCGGATGAGGAGACGGCGAAGAAATACAAGGCCAGGATTGGCGGCGGTGTTTCTGCCGTTGCGGTTTGCATAAAACCAATCGCGATAACCTGAATCAGCAGAGCAACGCACATGACCGGTTTTCGGCCGACAGCATCTGACAAGGCCGGAAGCGCGATCATGCCAATCAACCCACCAGCGCCGAGACATGCGGTGACCAATCCCATCCCTTGATCGGACAACTTGATGTAATCGGTGAGATAAGTTGGACCGAATGTCGAAAGCGCATTCAGGGCGACGAATATAAAGATGATCGTCAAGGCGCCGAACACTACGTTTCGGTATTTCAGAGCTTCTCCAAATGAAACCTTTGGAACGTCCACCGTCTCCGAAGGCGCAGAGTCTGTCAGTGCCGGATCATCTGGTTTTACTGTTTTCAAGACGAAATAAGCCAGAACGAACCCCGGCAACGCGATGGTCGCAAAAACCCATTCCCAACCAGGCAAGACGGCCAGAAGCCCAACCGCAATAATCGGTCCAAAGCCCAATCCAAACAACGGCGCAGCCATTTGTTGAACGCCAAAATTCAGACCGACGCGCTCCGGTTTCGATACGCGGATGGTCTGGACGATGCTGGCTGGCACAAAACCACCTTCAGCCAAGCCCATCAAAGCGCGCAAAATGACCAGGCTGATCAATCCATTGGCTAGTCCGGTACAGGCAACTAAGGCCGAGAATGCTATGATAGAAACGATGGCGACGCGTTTGGCACCGATCTTGTCTGTCAAGTTGCCCGAATAGATTGCCGACAGTCCCCAAGTGAAGGCCAGCGCTGCGGAGATGAGCCCCAGGTCTTGATAGTCGAGGCCAAGGTCTTCACGGATCACAGAGAAAAGTGGAAAGATGATGTACCGATCAAGCCCGACCAAACCGAACCCAAGCGCCATCAGGGTGACAACCCGGTATTCATAGCCGCTATCCCAGCCGCTCTCGTTTGGCGCCGCCGATGTTTGGCTGGCCTCCATCTCAGTCCTCCGATTTATTCATGGAGCGCTATTAGCTTCGCTCTCTCCCTATTGGATCAAGCGGGAAAAACGATTCCCGCCTCCTTTTGTAAGTCTTCTTGTCTTGCGAACGCCGTCTTGAAGCTGGGTCGTTCGCTCACCCGTTGCATGTGCGCTTGAACCGCCGGGTAATTTTGCATAGGCACCAATCCAGTGCTGGCCGCCGTCGCCGTGCACCAAAACGCATAGACATCGACAATCGACCATTCATCCCCCGCCCACCAGGTCTGGCGGGACAAACGCGTTTCGTTGCGCGACAATATCTCCTCAAGAACGAGGCGTCCCTTCGCCTGGATGGGCGCATGATCTGTGTCGGAAAAGTGCCGGGGCATCCGCAGCATGCGCGCGGTTGGATGGAACGTCGAAGAACACCAGATCAGGTCTGAATAGGCTTTGGCATCTCCAAACGGTGATCCATCGCTGGCCAGTAATTTGGCATGTGGCGCAATGGAATCCAGATAGATCAGAATGGCCGCGTTTTCGGTAAGCGGCACGCCATCGGCAAGCAGTAGCGGAACCTTACCATCCGGGTGCATCTTCATGTAGTCAGGCGCCTTCTGCTCCTTCAACATGATATTGACAGGCCGCAACTCATATCTGAGCCCGGCTTCTTCGAGCGCATTCATTGTCACGAACCCGCAAGCGCGTGGCATATGATAGAGAATGAGTTCCGTCATGTCCGCGACCCGCTCCGACTAGTGAATAATGGTCGACGCTTGTTCGCGTTCGACTTTGTTTTCGATAAAACCGATCTCGTCGATCTCGACTTTGCAGACCTGCCCTTCCTTCAACCAAGGCTGGCCCTCAGCCCATAAAGCGACACCGGATGATGTGCCTGTTGCGATGATATCGCCGGGAAGAAGCGTGAAGGCCGTCGAAAGGTAGTTGATCGTCTTGCCGATATTGATGATCATGTCATTGGTATTGAAATCCTGACGGATCTCGCCATCAACCCAGCACTTCACTTGCAGGTTTTCCGGATCAGACAGCTCATCCGGCGTGACCAGCGCCGGGCCCATTGGGCAGTGCGTATCAAAGGACTTTCCGACGGTCATTGTCGGCGCGGCGCGCTGCCAGTCACGGATCGTGACGTCATTCAGCACCGTGTAACCGGCTATGACCTCTTTCGCGCGATCGACCGGGACACGGCGGCATGTCTTGCCGATAACAACTGCGAGTTCCGCCTCAAAATCGAGCTCCGGCGACTCAGGCGGCAGCGCGATGCCATTATAGGGCCCATTCACGGTCGTGGTTTGTTTGTTGAAGACAACCGGCGTCTCTGGCGGCTTTGGAAAACGCGCCTCACGAATATGCGCTGGCAGTTCCAGATAATGCGCCATGTAATTCAAACCGACGGCAAGGATGCGCCGTGGTGTATCGACGGGCGCTTCAAGCGTCACGTCTGAAAGGGTTACTGATGCTGAACCAGATTCGGCCGCCGCTTTGGCTTTCAACATCATGGCATCTCCGCCTTCCAGCAATGCAAGCATGTTCGTCGGCAAGGAAGCATCCGTCGCGTTCAGATCTACAATATCGTCGCCGCGCAGCGCGCCAATACGCGTCGCCCCGTTCTGCGTATAAGTCACTAGTCTCATCTGGATGTCCTTCTTGTATGTCAGGCGCTCGCCGCGCCGGTTTGTCTTATTAAGCTGACGCCGCCGATGGCTCAGTTGAATTGCCGGAATCGTCTTTCATCGGTGGCAGTTTGTATTTCGGGTCGCCGAATAGGGTTTGACGCCAGTTTAGGCTGCGCACCATGTCGACGGTGAAGGCGCGTGCCGCGCCAAACCCGGTTGTTTCCGCGAGGTGCGGAGATGGCGCATAGGCGCCGGGCCACTCGACAACGGCACTGCGGAAGGATGGACGCTGGAAGGCGCGTTCGGTATACTTGGCGACGGACGGATTTTGGCCATTCGCCCAATTATCGCTCATGCCGAGCCATTTCATGCGCCAAAGGCTCTGTGTCCAGACGATATCCGCGAGCGTGAACTGCTCCCCGAGAACCCAGGGGCCGGCGGTTTGAGACTGCAAGAGGTTTTCCAGGTCAATGACATGCGCCGCCATCTGCTTGTGCGCCTCCCGCATCTCGTCGGGGGTCTTTACAAACTCGCCAGCTGCGAGCTCTTTCGAAATTTTGCTCTCATAAGCCGCGCGGAGTTCGGCGTCATCGCCAATATGGTTGATCAGTGTCTCGAGCACGCGAATCTTTCGCGCGTGAACGCCTGCGATGCGATCCCGAAGGCCGGCGGGTCGTCGGTCATCGTCGGGATGCGCACCATAAAGGACGGCCACGTGCGGCGCGCGATCGACGAGGTCGACCTGGGTTTGAATGTCGGCTTTGAGATGCTCCGGAATCAAGTTCGTGCCCGTGGATACATTTGCCGCGATGTATTCGCAGATCGCTTGTGAATCGATGACCACGCGCATCGCTTCATGATCGACCAGTGTCGGCACCACGCACGGATCAAACCCTTGCTGCGTGACCGAGGATTCTCCCGTGTAACCGGAAACCAGTTTCGCACCCGGTGCGCCACGCAGGCGCAGACGGACATATTCAGGTCGATAGTTTTGCGGAATGAACTTGCCCATCGGCATGATCACCATGTCGTGAGAAATGTATGCAGCTTGCTTCTCGGCCAGCGTGGTGCGCACTTTGTGTGAGCACAAGGATGGTGCAGAATGATAAAGCTCGAAACGAGCCTCACCGCTTCCCGTCAACTTGTTCTTGTAACCGTTTCGCAGAGAAGCATTGGCATCACTTACAAGCTTGCGAAACGCGGCGCATTCGGATTCTGTCGGCGCACTCATAATGCCCCCCTTACCGTATCGATTATTGTTTTTGCTGCGCCGGAGTCTGGCGCACGATTGCCCCGCCAGGCGACATGCTGGTCCGGTCGGATCAAGACCAGGTTGCGATCATACAAGTCCTTCGCGACGGGATGGTCGACGGCGAGTACTTTTAGCGGGAGGCCGGCATCTTGCGCCGCAGACGCCAAGCTGTCCGATGCAGTTCCATTGAATGAAACGAGCGTGAACTCACGCCCAAAGTGGTCGAAAAGTGGCGCGCCATCATCGAGGAAGACGTTTGGCGGTCGTCCGCCGGGATAAGAAGACGGATCATAGTCCTGCCACGCATAGTCCGGGGCCGGGCTCTCATCGTAACAAATGACGGGCGACGTTTCGTATCTGTATCCCCATTCAATGCCCCAGGCTTCATTCTCCAGATTCCCGAGGTCCTGAATGTGCGCCCCATGCTTCGCGCGCGCGTCTGCCCCGCGATCACTGTCTTCATGGATCGTCTCAGAATAATCGGCGCGAATACGCATTCTCAGATTGGCATGGCGGAACGAAGCATGCCGATTTCGCTCTCCGACATGTCGACGCTCCACATCATACGCTTCGAACAAGCGTGGTCCGCCCCACCCATTGATCTGAGCCGCGAGCACCCAGCCAAGCGCGGTTGCATCGCCAATACCTGTATTCATGCCATAGCCGCCGGTCGGGATGACCTGGTGCGTCGAATCCCCGGCCAACCAGACGCGGCCTTCGCCGTAACGCTCTGCCAGGCAAAGTCGCGGCGTCCATGGATTGGCGACATTGATCTCACATTCAATCTCGCACCCCAGCGCCTCGAACAGCACCTGTTTCGGGTCCCAGGTGCTCGGATCGTCGCCGGGCCGCACGGGCACATGAATGGTCCAGGTGTTTACATCGTCCTGCGCGATGAGCGACCAGCCAAGCGGCGACTGAAGATGCCATGCCGGACCGAATTTGTTGATCCGTTCAATTTCCGGTGATGTGAAATGGATCATGTAAAGCCGGCGAATCTGCGCCGGGTCGCTGCCATCGACTTCGATCGGCTCATCTGAGTGGATTGTGTTTGGGCCGGGCTGTGAAATCGTGGACAGCGGGATGCCAAGCCCTTTTCTCGCAACACTTCCCGCCCCATCGCATCCCGCCAGATAATCCGCGCGAAGCGTTTTGGTTTCGCCGCTTGTCGTCGATTTGATTTGGACCGATACGCCATCATCGTCCTGCTCAAACCCCTCCAGGGCCCAGCCAAACATCACGGTGACATGATCACAATCGTCTTCCAACCGTTTCTTGAGCACCGGTTCGAGGAGAATTTGCGACACTCTCATACCCGGCTCGAGGGCACTTTTGCCGTCATTGTCCGCGCGCAACTGGGCGCGTTTGTCATTCACGCTCGGATAATCGAACGTTGCCAGCTTCCAGCCAGAGAGGCGGTCACACCAGATCACCGAATAAGGATTGTCTGGCGGCACAGCCTGGGCGCGCAAAAGATCCGCAACGCCAAGCCGGCGAAACAGCTCCATGCTGCGCCCATTGGTTATGTCCATTTTGGGATGTCGCGTCGTGGTCGGATTGCGTTCGAGCAGAATGCAATCGACACCATGGTGGTTGAGCTCAAGGGCAAGCGTCAAACCAACCGGGCCGCCGCCGGCAATTATGACCGATGCATCCGTCACGAAGCGTCACCATCCGTGCCAAACTCAACTTTTGACAGCAATAGCTCGGCGACCATATGCGCATGTCGGTCAACGACTTCTTCGGATGTCACGTCAATGCCGAACAGCTTCTGTGCTTCTGGCGCCATCGAGAACATGAAGGCGCCAGCGCCCACATATATATAATACCAGTGACAGAATTCCTCGCTGCTCAGAGAAAGGTTTGCACCCACCAGATCTTTCAGATCGAACACCATCTGGCGCAAGAACATGTCGAGGATGTACCGCATGCGCCAACTGTCGCGCTTGCCTTCCTGCGCCATCAGACGATTGAGTTCCGGACGTTGCGCGCTGTATCTCACGAAACTTCGAATGCGGAAGCCCAACCGCTCGCGCGGCGATAGATCCTTTTCAGTTTCACGACGAGCCCGGCGAAACTCATGAATCTTGCCCAGGACTTCATCGACCACCGCCTTATAGATTTGTTCCTTGCCGCCATAGTGATACTTTACCAGGCCTCTCTGGACATCGGCGAGCGTTTCGATGTCTTTCAGGGTGACACCATCATAACCGCGCTCGGAGAATTCCTGGATTGCGGCTTCCAAAAGTTTATTCTTCGTGACGTCGCCGCGTTCTTGCTGACTTCGTCTCCGTGTCCTGGTTGGTGATTTTGCGATTTGATCAGTCATTTGTATTTTCATTTTATTGATTGAAGCGGGCGACCTTGATCGAAACAGGCAGGTCCGGATTGTTAGGATTGACCGGGCATATTGTGCCCCCATTGAACGGCCAGTAACTTGTCGACAGGCTCCAGGTTTGCAGGAATCTCGGAGGTGAACAGATCTCCATCGGTATAATGTTCGACGACATTTCCGAACGGATCCTTCCAATAGTCAAACACCTGGCTGCCCAGAATGTGTTTTCCGACGCCCCAATGGGCTTCATGTCCATTATTTTTCAAATGATCATGACCAAGCATCACGGTGTCCCAGTCATCGACTTCGAACGCGACGTGATTGACGCCTGGTTCGCGACCACCAATCAGGAACAGCGTGTGATGATCAGTGGGCGTGTCGCCCAGGTCGCAGCGCATGAAGGCACCAATCGCATTGGTTTCTTCGCCCGCGTAGATTTCATCGGATGTGAGGAAGCCAAATCGGTGCTTGTACCAGCTCTCGCTGATACGAAAATCACGCACTTCCAGGACGCAATGCCCGACGCGGCGCACGCAGGCGGGCCCGGCCTTGAGCCGCACCGGCTCTTTCAAGCGGCCTTTATGCTCCGTTGTGTTCATTGGCGGCCGAGGGTCTATCAATTCGATTGGATCAAACGGCTGCCCAAACACGGCATCTACTTCGATTCCGTTTGGATCGATCAATCGAACATATTCGCCACCACCAGGTCCCTCTATCGGACGTACTTCACTGGCCCCCTCAAGCCCAGAGAGCAGATCAAGTTCCTCCCGAGATGACATCTGAAACCCGAGCCCAATAAATTTTGGCGCGCCGAGTTCCGCTTGATAAAGAAAAGCACGTCCGCCCCGCCCGCGTGCGAATAATTTTGTGCCGTCGTCAGATGAACCGTCAATAGTGGTCATCCCAAAATCGCTCAGAAAGTCTCGTTGCAAAGCGAGATCCGGAACGCTGAAACGGACATATGCAACTTCAGTTGCGTAACCCAGCACGTCTCTTGTGTTGCTCACGTTGCTCTCCCGATATCTTCGCTGCTGCTCGTCTTTATTCGGCAGTCAATCTGGCCAACGTCTACCATCTTTTTGCATCAATGCAAATTTTTATTGAGAATTATTTGCCATGTTGAGAAATTTTCAAAATCTCTGGAGTGTGATCTGGAAACCATTGTGCGCTTGGAGAAGCAAATTCATTACCTTGATATATTGTTATTTTTTGGACCTTCGAATGTAAGTTTCGAAAATCCAATCCTACCGTTTTTATACGTAAAACCCCTCATTAAAAATTTATTTTTGTTGACGCGCAAATTTTAATACTCTTATTTTGCGCACAAGCGAAACCGCTGACCGATGAGTCGAGACCCTGAATAACGGTTCGCAAATTGCCTTGGGAGGAGGCAGATATGAAAAACTCTACGAAAGCTATTCTGTTTTCCAGCTGCGCTTCGCTCGCGCTGGTATTCAGTCCTTCAGCCTATGCCCAAGATGAGACGGCTGAAGAAGATGGCGCACGCAAACTGCCCACCATCACGGTAACATCTCAGAAGCGCGAAGAATCCCTTCAAGACGTCCCAATTTCTGTCACAGCGATCACTGGTGAAACGCTTGAAGATAATGGTGTCGACACATTTGAAAATCTCAGTCGACGCACACCAAATTTGCAAGTTCAAGTCGCAGAAGGTGGGCCCGCTACCATTGTCGGAATTCGCGGCATCGCCTCGGGCTTCAACCGTGGATTCGAACAATCCGTCGGCATCGTGGTTGATGGCGTCTATAATTCGCGCGGGGAGTTTTTCCGCAATGGTCTGATGGACATCGAACGTGTCGAGGTTTTGCGCGGTCCTCAAGGAACGCTGTTCGGGAAGAATGCGACAGCAGGCGTGGTAAACGTCATTACGGCAGATCCGACGGACGAATTTGAGGCTTTCATCAAAACGCGTGCCGGTACGGATGATCTTTATGGTGGCCAACTGGTCATTTCAGGACCGATTACCGAAGGCCTTCAGGGACGCCTCGTTCTCGATCACTTTGAACAAGGCGCCTATGTCGAGAATACAGGTGGCGGCATTGATGGCGGCGAAGTTCGCAGAGACAATATCCGGCTGAAGTTGCTCGCAGAACCAACCGACAATCTGACCCTTCGCATGACCTATGAGCACCTTGAGAACAGCATCGAGGGAACAACGCAGGAAATCATTGGAGTCAGTTCGAGCCCGACCGCAGGCTTTTTTGGGTATGATCCGTCAGCGAACCCTTATGACCCGGGCAATGGCGGCGCCGGATTCATTCCCACCTTTGGCATTTCGGCAGAAGACTTCCTGCTGGGATTTGATCCAGACGCTGATTTTGTTGTGAACCATCGGCAGTCGTCCAATCTGGACTCATACTTTGACACGACGTCAGACAATTTACGCGTTCAAGCGGATTATGAGTTTGCAGGTCACACCATCACTTATGTTGGCGGCTATACGGATCTGACCGACTTCAATCTGTTCGATCCGGATTTTTCTGCTGCGCCTTATCTGTTTGGTCCGGCAGATGTGCAGACGGAACAAATAACGCATGAGCTGAGAATTCAGTCGCCTGAAAATCAACGATTCACGTGGACGGCCGGTCTCTACAAGTTCGATCTGGATATGGAGAATAGCCCGGACGCATTCACCGTGGTGCCACCGCTGGGAACGCCGCCAACCTTCCCACCGATTGGCGCACCGCCATTCTTCGTTCGCCCGCCTCTTCCGAATCCAGACTTTGCGGCCTACCAGGCGGGTGTCGAGCGATTTGGCATTCGCGCGACTTTGTTCGAACAGGAAACCGATGCATGGGCTGCTTTTGCTCAAGGGACGTTTGAGGTCACAGATCGCCTCCGCGTCACGGTCGGCGGTCGATACACCGATGAAACTAAAAAATCTGATCAGTTCATCACGAGCGAGGCTGGCACGCTTAGAACACCAGCGGGTGATGTTGGCGTGACACCCATCGTCGTCGGTGGTGTTTTGAACCCCAATCCAACACCGGCAGAGTTTGCAAACAGCTTCGATACGACCGTCGTCCCATATTGTCTCTCGGACGCACCACAGCCTCGGTATGATGCTGCAGGATTAGGTGATCCATGCGGTCCCGGTCTGGAGCGCTCAGAAAGCAAATTCACACCGATGGTGAATTTCCAGTACGACGTCTCCGACAATATCAACGGCTATTTCAGTTGGTCGGAAGGCTTCAAGGGGGGCGGTTTCAACGGTCAGGCCCGACAGCAGTCGGCGCTGGAATATGAAGAAGAAACGGTTGAAGCCTTTGAACTTGGTTTGAAATCCACGCTTTTTGACGGCACGATGACCGCGAATGTCGCTGCATATCACTCCACTTATGAGGATTTCCAGACGACGCAATTCATCAATCAGGTCTTCATTGTTGGCAACGCTGGCGAGGTCACGTCGCAGGGCATTGAGGCGGACATATTGTGGCAAGCGACCGACACGCTCAGACTGGGCTTTTCGGGCGCCTGGGCCGATGTCCAGTATGAGGACTTCCCGAATGCGGCATGTACCAATGCGCAGCAAACGATCCTCAATCCTTTCAATGGCGAACGCGCCATGTGTACCGCCAATGCGATAAATGACCTGTCCGGTCGAGAAGTGGAGAATGCACCTGAACTCTCAGGCAATCTCTTCGCCGTGCTGGATGTCCCGCTTCCAAATCAGGGCTTTGATGCCCAGCTTGGCGCGGACATCAGCTATACCGGCGAGCATTTCTTGTCTCAGAACCTTGATCCTGATCAGTTCCAGGACAGCTACTCGCTGGTGAATCTCCGCGCCTCCTTACTGGATAAGGATGAGAAGTGGGAACTCGCGCTGCTTGGACGAAATGTCACGGATGAAATTTATCTTCTCACCGCAGCTGGTGTACCAGCACAATTTGGCGCGAACTTCGGCTCAGTAAGCCGCGGCAGCGTTGTGGAACTCCAGTTCAACTGGTTTTTCCGATAATTGTGCTGTTTCGGGCCGGGCACTCCTCCGCCCGGCCCATATTTTGATGAGCTAGAACAGATGCATAAATACGATGTTCTCATTATAGGATTAGGCCCGGTGGGTGCTATTTTGGCTAGCCTGTGCGCCCGATCGGGGTTGTCCGTGAAGGTCATCGAGCGCGACTTTGAAGTCTACAAGGAACCGCGTGCGATTGTTCTGGATCATGAAGTCGTGCGTCAACTGGGCTTGATTGATTGTGCTGAAGATGTCCTGGCCTTTTCGACCCCTGGACAGGGATATGAATTCCTGAATGCCGATCGAGAAGTTCTCACGGCACGCGAGGCCCCCCCGGGACCAATGCCAACCGGTTACTGGCCGGCCAACCTGTTCCATCAACCCTCCATGGAACGTGTGGTTCGCGAAAAGCTCGAAAAAATGTCGAATGTCGACATAGAATTGGGTGTTGAGTTCCTCGGGCTTGAACAAGACGATCATGGCATCAACGCCATCGCCCGTCGCGCGGACGGAACACTTGCCGAATTTCCTGCGCGATTCGCAGTCGGGTGCGACGGTGGTCGCAGCCTGGTCCGTCGCTATCTCGATGTTCAGATGGAAGATCTCAACTTCAACGAACCCTGGGTCGTTGTCGATGTGAAAGTGCTCAGCGAAGACTCCGGCCTGTCCAAGAATGGTGTCCAACTTTGTGATCCGGCCCGTCCGACCACCTGTGTGCCGTCTGGTCCCGGCCGACATCGCTGGGAGTTCATGTTGAAACCGCATGAAACCGCGGAAGAAGTCACATGCCCGGAAACGCTGCGCACCTGGATCTCCGCCTGGACCGATCCAGACAAGATCGAACTTGAGCGCAGCGCTGTTTACCGGTTCCATGGACTTGTCGCGAAGAAATGGCGCGGCGGTCGCGTGATGATTATCGGTGATGCGGCCCACCAAATGCCGCCTTTCATGGGACAAGGCCTGTGCGCAGGAGCGCGCGATGCATTCAACCTGGCCTGGAAACTGGTCAGTGTCGCGAATGGCGAAGCGCCCCTTGAATTTCTCGACACGGTTGAGCGAGAACGCAGCCCGCACGTGAAGGAAGTTACCAAAGGCGCAATTGCGATGGGCAAAACCGTTTGTGTCACCGACCCGGAAGAAGCCAAGCAACGCGACAAGAAGATGATGGAAGATCACAAGGCCGGAAAAGGCTTCGCTTTTCCTGGGGTGCCTCGAATTGAGTCAGGTGTTCTAGACGATGCGCTGGCCGGCAGCGTGTTTCCGGAACCCTTCACGGGCGATCCCGCAATCCCGTCTCGCTTTGACTATTCGTCGGGCTATCGCCCCCTCCTTGTCTTGAATGATGCAAACACGCTGTCGGAAAGCGCCAAGAGCGCACTCATGACGGCGAGCGATGCATTTGCGATCGCGGCCCTACGCGGCGCCCCATCAAGTTACGCACAATTGCTGGATCCAAATGGGTATGTCGCAGAGGCATTGGGGGATGCACAAGCGATGCTCGTCAAACCTGATCGCATCGTCTTCGGTCGCGGCAGCGTCGACCACTTGCTGTTTCATTGGGACGAATATCTTAAACATGGCGTTGTCTCTACCCAGATCTCGGGGTGTTGAGATGACTGCCTTTGAGAGACCATTTGTAGGCATCTGGGAGCTGCAGGACTGGCAGGTCACAAACCTCTCGAGCGGCAACATAACCCCCTATTATGGCGGCCGCGAACGCGGGTTCATCATCTATACGGCGGACGGCTGGGTGTCGTCTTCGATCACTGATACGGGCCGCCCCGTAAATACGAATGATCGAGAAGCACGACTCAACCTTGTCGATGCGCTCACCGATTCAGGCAGCGCGAATCTGACGCCGGACCAATATGAAATCCTGACCCCGTTTGCCCTCTCAGCGCTGGGCTATCTCGGCTATTGCGGCCCCTACACTGCCGACGCAACGCATGTCCATCACGAGGTTAAAAGCGCCGGCCGCCCGAGCCATATGGGTCTGACCCTGACGCGTTCCTACACGTTTGCAGATGACACACTGACCCTGTCTGGTGATGCGTTTGGTTTTCGCGATACGCTTCTATGGAAGCGGATTACGCCCCACCCGGATGACGGAGCACCGTCATGAAAATCCGGACGCTTTCTGATATCGAAACCTTCGAACGGGTTCCTGCAGAAGAGCGATGGCGAGGTCGCACTGTGTACGATCTGATTGCCCGATCCGTCGAAAAATATGCAGACCGCCCTGCCCTCAAGTTTCAGGCTACAGCCGACCTGGATGAGACGCCGCGTATTATCTCATATCGCGACTTGCTCGCAGCCATCCACCAATGCGCCAACGCGCTTCATAGCGCGGGCGTCAGCGTCGGCGGCGTGACTTCGGTGATCATGCCGAATCTGCCGGAAACGGGGATTGGCATGTGGGGCGCACAGGCGCTGGGAATCGTCGGACCGATCAATCCGATGCTCGAACCAAATGCACTGCGTGACATCATGATGGAATCGGACGCGGAAGCCCTGATCGTTGAAGGCCCGGTCGAGGGCAGCAATATCTGGGAAAAAACGATTTCAATTCTGGATGACGTTCCGGGGCTGAAAACCGTATTCTGGGTCGCGGCTGAAGGGGGAGAGGCGCATGTTCCCGAGGCCACGCCTGGCGGTGTTCCACTGCTAGAATTCTCCGAGGCGCTTGCGGCGCAAGATGGCACAAGGCTCGCCTTCGAGCGCGATGTCGGGCTTAATGACATCGCCGCCTATTTCCATACGGGTGGCACCACAGGGCGGCCGAAGATTGCCCAGCATAGTCACGCCAACCAGATCCATACCGCCTCAATGATGGCCGATATGTTCGATTATGGCGAACACACCGTTGCGATTGGCGGGTTGCCACTTTTTCACGTCAATTCATTCTTCAATGCCGGACTGAACCCGCTGGCCTGTGGCGGTCATTCTGTTTATCTGAGCTCCGCCGGATTTCGCAATCGCGATGTTGTCGCGAACCTTTGGCCGCTCATCGCAAAGTATAAGGCTACATATTTCGCAACGGTTCCGACGGTTGTCTCGTCCTTATTGGACGTTCCGCTCGGCGATCATGACCTTTCTAGCATGGAATTCATCATCTGTGGCGCCGCACCGATTGCACCGCAAGTGTTTAGTCAGTTTCAGGACCTTGTCGGTATTACGGTGCTGGAAGCTTATGGCATGACCGAAGGCAGCTTGTTCAGCGCCGGTAATCCGCAATTTGGAGAGAAACGGGTCGGTTCCATCGGCATTCGCGTTCCGTACCAGTCGATGAAATGTGTCATCCTGGACGAGACAGGACGCTTTGTGCGCGACTGCGGCACTGACGAAATCGGAACAATCGTGTTCAAGGGCCCAAACGTGTTTCTCGGCTATAAGCAAGCAGAGAAAAACAAAGATGCTTTCATCAATGACGAGTGGTTGATCAGTGGCGATCTCGCCCGCGAGGACTCGGACGGCTATTTCTGGATGACGGGCCGGTCCAAGGACCTGATCATTCGAGGCGGTCATAATATTGATCCCAAGGGTATCGAGGACGCGCTTTCGGCCCATCCAGCCGTCGCCCTTGCCGCAGCGGTTGGACAACCCGACTCATATGCGGGCGAGCTGCCTTGCGCTTATGTGACACTCAGCGACGAGACCACACGCCCGGCGCCGAGTGCGGAAGATCTGAGACAATTCGCCAAAGCCAATGTGCCGGAGCGCGCTGCGGCGCCAGTTCACGTAGAGATCCTCGAGAGCATGCCGACAACCGCTGTCGGCAAAATCTTCAAGCCGGATATTCGCAGAATGGCGACGCGGAGAGTGCTGGAAAGCGAGGCCCGCAAAATCGTCTCAGGCGCTGATATCATCGTCGAGAAGAGTGGCCGTCACGGATTGCTGGCTCGAGTTTCGGGAGTCTCGATCGATCAACAGACCGCCGTCTCCGAAGCCCTCGATAGATTTGCCGTGGCGTTCGAGTTTGATCTCGATGGCAATCTCAAAACAGTTTCAAATGAAGGAGAATTGGCGTGAGCGTCCGTCTGATCCCGATCTTGAGTGCAGGCCTGATTTGGCTTGTCGCCTGCTCAAGTCCAGCATCCCAATCAACCGCGACGGAAGTCATGCCACCGACCGATGACCGTCCCAACTTTCTCATCGTCGTTGCTGATGATCTCGGCTGGTCGGATATCGGTGCCTTTGGCGGTGAGATTAATACCCCAACCCTGGATGCATTGGCCGAAAACGGCTTGATGATGACGCAATACTATGTCGCGCCGACCTGTTCACCGACCCGGTCCATGTTGATGACGGGCATGGACAATCACCCAGCGGGGGTTGGCGCCATGGCGGGCATACAAGCCCCCAACCAGGCCGGAAATCGCAATTATGCGGCGCAACTGCACGATGATGTCGTCACCATCGCCGAGGCCCTGAACGCCGACGGGTATGCGACCATGATGTCCGGCAAATGGCACCTGGCTGTCGACGATACTCAAACACCGGACAAACGTGGATTCGATCGATCCTTCACCATGCCCGAAGGTGGCGCCAGTCACTTTGCGGATAGAAAGCCGATCCATCCCGGCGATCTGCCCGAATATCTGGAAGATGGCACCCCCGTCGAGCTGCCGCCGGATTTCTATTCTTCCATTGGGTATAGCGACAAGATTATCGAATACCTCGACCAGGCGGGATCAGATCAGCCGTTTCTCGCTTATCTGGCTTACACAGCTCCGCATGATCCCTTGCAGGTTCCGGATGAATGGCGTGAGCGTTATGATGGCACCTATGATGCGGGGCCACGCGCGATCAAGGCGGCACGGCTCGAGCGCCAACAAGAACTCGGGCTCATCCCGGACGGGATCGCGCAATGGCAAGTGCCGAACTTCCCGCCATCTCTCCCTCTGCACAAGCGACCGTGGGAACAGCGCAGCGACGCGCAAAGAAAACGCGCGGCGGATACAATGGAAATCTACGCGTCAATGATCGAGCTTATGGATGAGCAACTCGCGCGCGTGATTCAGAAACTCGAAGACATGGGGGAGCTGGACAATACGTACGTCATCTTCTTCTCAGACAATGGCGCAAGCGCTGTCGCGCCATTGGTCTACCCCAACAATTCGGTGGAATGGATGGCCGAGAACTGGCCGACAACCTATACCGATATTGCGACCAGGGACGCGTTCACCGTCATGGGTCGAGAGTGGGCGAATGTCTCGAACACGCCATGGCGGCTGAACAAGGGTCAAGTCGCTGAAGGCGGCACGCGGTCGCCGATGATTGTCAGCGGACCAGGCATCACACCCGGAACAAGGTCGACCGGCATCTCACATGTTCAGGATGTTACGCCGACGCTTCTGAACCTGGCGGGCATCGAGATCGAGAATAACCCGATCTATGATGGCAAACTTGTGCCACAAGGGGTCTCCCTCGCCTCGGTGTGGCGCGACGGCGCCGACAGTCCACGCACCAGCTATGGCACCGAACTTTTCGGTAACGGCGCCTATCGCGAGGGCGATTGGAAAATTACTCTGATTACGCGACCACAAGGATCCGGGGCATGGGAATTGTTCAATCTCGCATCCGATCCTGGCGAGACGAACAATCTCGCCGCCAGCGAACCCGATCGTCTGGCGCAAATGATCGCGGCATATGACGCCTTTGAAGCGGAAAATGGCGTCATTCCACCCGACGTGCCACCCCGCATTCGTCTGCGCCAACTGTATACAGAACCCTGTGACGCGACATGCGAACAAGCATTCGAAGATTTCGAAGCAGCCCAACGCGCAAGAATGTCACAGCAATCGCCCTAGAAAGGACCCCGGCCATGCAACCCTATGCCGAAATGATCAAAAGCGTGAAAGACTATATTCGTCTGCCTTTCGTCTATGAACATTGGTACGTGGCGGGCACAGGCGATGAGTTCACGAACAAGCCGGTGAGCAAAACGCTGCTCAACCGCTCTCTGGTCTTCTATCGCACATCAGGCGGAGATGTGGCCGCGATGCAGAACCGGTGCTTGCATCGATCGTTCCCACTCTCGGAAGGCTTCCTGGAAGGCGATAATCTGGTCTGTCGATATCATGGCATTCGCTATACGCCCGACGGCAATATCGCCCGCATTCCGTGCCAATCTCAAACTTCGGACAAAAAGCTGCGCACCTACCCGACAAAGGAGCTGGGACCGTATGTGTTTATCTGGATGGGCGATCCTGACAATGTTGGTCCTTTCCCCGAAATGGGTCACCTCGCAGATCCCAATTATCGCACCATTCATGACTTCATGACGCTGGAAGGAAACTACCTTCTACTGATGGAGAATTTGAATGATCTCACGCACTTCGCATATCTCCACAAGGAGACATTTCCATTCGATGACGCATTCATGGACTTGCCAACCGAAGTCAAAGTGATTGACGGGCGTGTCTGGTGTGAGCGGGTTGACACAACAGAGACGGCGCGGAGCTTCGTCCCGCCAAGCTTCATCCAGGCCTCAGAAGGAAAGTATGTGGAAAGACGTGATGGCGGGATGACGCTCACGCCGGGTATCTTTCTTGGAAATGCACCGATCATTGTCGGCGAAGAAGGCGACCCGGACCGGCGCGCCTTCAATCAACGCATCGCACATTATGTGACGCCAGAAACGGAAACAACCAGCCATTACTGGTGGTCCATGTCGCTCGACTTCGAACAGGATAATGACCCGTTCTTTGAGGTCATGAAACCACATCTTGGCAAAGGTTTCGATGAGGACAAATGGGCGATCCAGCACATGCAGAAATTGCTCGACAATGACAAGATCGAATTCGACGAGATGATCATTGCCGGCGATCAGGCGGGGCTGCTGTTCAGGCGCGTAATGTTGAAATGGGTGCAAGCCGAATATGGCGATGCGCCAGCAGAACTTGAACCTGCATAATTCGGAAGGATGCGACAATGCCACAACTGCTCGAGTCCGACGTCCAGACCAAGGAAGTGCTCGACTGGAAGGGGGTGCACCTGTTCCACTTCATGGGTTCATCCTGTTCACAGAAGACGCGCATCTTTTTGAACCTGAAAGGCATTGATTGGAAATCTCATCATGTCGACGTCCCGGCGCATGAAAACTATGGTGAGCGCTACATGGGCATCAATCCCCGCGGACTCGTCCCCGCGCTCATCCACGATGGCAGTGTCATTATTGAAAGCAATGACATTCTGGAACATCTCGAGACGTGCTTTCCGGATCCACCTTTGATCCCGGTCGGCCTGGAGCAGCTAGCGCACGATCTGTTGGCGCAAGAAGATGATTTGCATCTCGACCTGCGCGCATTGTCCATGCGCTACGTATTTGGCCCCGGCGCGGGTAAACGAAGCAAGGACGTGCTCAATCAATATCAGACCAGCGGTTCCGGCACTGTTCAGGGAGAAAGCGACTCTCATAAACAAGTCGAGCTTGAATTCTTCCAGGATTTGGTGGCGAATGATGGCATCACCGATGCTCAGGTCCGCCAATCTGCCGGGCGTTTCAAAACGGCCTTCAATCAACTCGAAGCACGATTGGAGACAACCGATTATCTACTTGGGGACTCGCTCTCCGTGCTGGACATTGCCTGGTATATTTACGGCGCGCGACTGCGAGATGGCGGTTATCCGATCGCTGCAGAACATCCCCGCGTTGGCGCCTGGTTTGCCAAGCTCGACGCGCGACCAGAATTCAATCGCGAAGTCCAGGCACCGCCTCCACTGGTCGCTGCGCGCGAAGCCATGCACGCTGACCAGGCCCAGAAAGGACAATCGCTCGCGCAAGTTGCAGGTTTGCGAACGACGTGATCGCTGCCGTGCGGCCAACAATTTCAACCTACAGGAGACAGAGTCATGAAACCCATCGCAAAGCGGATTACGCAAGCATCAAGTCTGCTCAGTTTAGCTCTGTTCGGTGTCGCCTGTGCAAGCACGAGTGTCGCTCAGGAAGGGCCGCCAAAGCTGCCACCGGAAATTCAGGAACGCGTTTCCAAGTTCCTCAACATGGAACTGTATATCTATGAGACGCGGGTTGCCGGTGATCCGCAAAAAGTCGTCGACAACCTGACCGCCCATCTGGACTATCAAGTTGAGCTGCAAGACGCGGGCATCATGTTTGGGGCCGGGCCGTTGCAAGAAGAGGGCGCCCCGCCCTTTCCTCCCGTGGCCGGCATGATCATCATTCGGGCCGCCTCGTTCGATGAAGCGCGTGCCATCGCTGACGCCGATCCAATGCATTCCAGCGGCGCCCGAACCTACACATTGCGCAAATGGACCATGAATGAGGGCTCGCTGGATCTAACCGTCAAGTTTTCCGGACAATCCGTTGAGCTAAAGTAAGGAAAAAGACAGTGAGCATTCCCGAGAGCCAGATCGACTTGTTCAGCGATGATACGCTGCAAAATACGGAACGTGTGTATAAAACCTTGCGCGACGCGGGCCCGATTGTCAGGCTGCCGGTGAACGACCTTTATGCTATCACGCAGTTTGCCGAGCTTCGCGCAGGTCTGCGGGCCGATTCTGTCCTGATCAGTGGAAACGGCGTCGCCGCGAATGATTTCATGAATGGCATTCCTTCGCACACGACCTTGATCAGCGACGGTGCGCTGCACAAGAGACGTCGCGATATTCTGATGCGCCCACTGGGGCCTGGGGCGCTACAGTTCGTGAAGGATCGAATCGAAGCCTCGGCAGACGCGTTGATCCTGGATCTCGTCCACCGCGATCAGTTTTGTGGAGTCAGGGATTTTGCGTCACATCTGCCTGTTTCCATTGTTGCCGACTTGATCGGGCTGGAGGAGTCCGGCCGGGAGAGTATGCTCGACTGGGCCGCCGCAACCTTTGACGCACTCGGTCCGATGAATGGCCGGACCGAACAAGCCCTGCAAACGGCCATGGGTTTGATTGGCTATGTGCAAACCCTGAGTCCGGAAACGGTCAGACCCGGCGGGTGGGCTGAAACGATTCTGAACGAAGTGCCGTCCGGCGTCCTGGCGCCAGAAGAAGCGGCCATGATGGTGGTTGATTATGTTGCGCCAGCGCTCGACACCACCATCCTT
>ERZ1740062.286-NODE-286-length-34219-cov-14.269816_pt1 | contig 34219 bp, 26 predicted proteins | sample MGYA00581741_ERZ1740062 | MGnify/ENA primary metagenome ERZ1740062 (study PRJEB43018, sample SAMN04849747) | marine metagenome | isolation source: floating plastic debris | place: Pacific Ocean | collected 2008-09-01 | study: EMG produced TPA metagenomics...
AAATCTACAAACTAATCAAGGAGAATCGAGTTCTAAACCTGTAAATAACAACTTTCATCAAAATCCAGAAACCAATTCAACTCAATCAAACTCTTCATTTCTACAGTTGAAATCAGATGAAACTGGTTTAGAAACCTCAAATCTACAAACTAATCAAGGAGAATCGAGTTTCAAACCTGTAAATAATGACTTTATTCAAAACCAAGAATCTGACTCTCCATCTTTACAATTGAAATCAGATGAAACTGGTGTACTAGAAAATAAGTTTGTTTCAAAGTCATTAGAAGAATCTAATTTAGACAAAAACCTCAATAACAATCTCCATAAAATTCCTGATATTCAAACTCACTCAGATAGTAAAAATATCTCTTGCGTTTTTCACAACAATAATAAACAAAGCGATCGCTTTACAGAACCCCTTTCTCCTAAAAGTCATCAAAATGAGCAAAATCCGGGTAGTATATCAAAATCTGTAGGAAAAATATCTGTTATTGAACCTCTGATATCGAAGTCTTCAATATCAAGTACTCAATCTTTATCAAGGTCGATTCAAAAAAGTACTGACCGAAATTCAAAGTCGGTCTCAAATAAAACGATCAGTTCTACTAAGACTATATCTAGTCCTCAGTGGTCTAGTTTTAATGATTTGGTGGGGGGACAAATTACTCCTACACGAGGATTGAGAAGTAGGATAGGTCGAAAAATTGATTCTAGAAATAATCTACAAGATAGTATACAGGCAAAGTCATTTCAAGTCGCTCAAGTTCAGGTGTCGCGAAAAGGTGATTCTGGAAGTATTATTAATAGTGATGTATCTGAAAATACTAGCGATCGCTCTTTAGAAAATCTTGCTCAAGCAGTATATCAGCAGCTAAAAGAACGATTAAGATGGCAGAAAGAGCGTCATGGTGGTTATGATGGTCGTCTTCGGTGGTAATACTTTAAGGACTTTGTTCAGTAACTGTTCTATTGTAAGTCAATTTACTATTAACTCTATTAATACTATTAGATATGTCTCTAGTGAAAGCGCAATTAATTTCTAATGATGGTGGTGGGACAATTGAATTTATGTTTAATCCAACTCAGTTAGATTTTTCCCATAGAATCAATTTAACTAAAAATGAGGGTGCTCGTACGGGTAGGGGTTTACCGAAGGTGAATTTTGCTTATCCTGAACCTTGTACTCTCAATATTAGCGATATTGTCCTTGACACCTATGAGGAGAGTGGTGGTAAAAGTGTTTTAACTTATATTCAGAAGTTTGAGAAAGCGGTTAATTTTGCAGAAAGTGGTAGTGGGAAGGAAAAACGTCCTCCAACATATGTGTTTACTTGGGGTAGTTTTCAGTATATTCGTTGCTTTATTACTAGTTTGTCCTATAAATTAACGATGTTTTTAGCTGATGGTACTCCGGTGAGAGCAAAGTTAGATTTGAGTTTAGAAGAAATTGATGAGTCTACTTCTACTCCTGGGATGGGGAGTCCTTCTCAACCAAATCGTAGTGGTGATAGTCGAGGAAGTCGTTTGAGTCGATAGGGAAACGAAAATGTTTATGCTTATTCTAAGTTAAGTCTATCAGTTTTAAAATCTGGCGATTCCCTTCTTTGTGTTAGGCTAAATTTTCAATGATATTGTGTAATATCGTTTTCGTTTGTATCAGAATTATTGAAATTTCCTCTCTCTTTCTCTTTCTCTTTCTCTTTCTAAGTGTTTTTTGCCTCTATGGGGTTTTTTATCATTCCGGTACAATCGGATTTGATATAACTCATTTTAATTTAATTTAACTTAATTTAACTTAATTTAATTTCTTTAATCAATATACTATCAGCTAGACGTGTTAAGTTGGTAGGCGCAATTAATATAAAATCCCTTCATGAGTAGTAATTATCCTCAAAACTTTATCCCTACTCACTTTTCGGGGACGACAATTTTTCCCACCCACCTAACTTCGTTACCGAAGTATTACTTTTTTTATATTTTTTCACATTTTCTGTAAATTCTTTCCAATTCGAGGTTTTTATGTCTGCGAAGTATATTTCTCAACCTATTCTGAAAATTGATGGGAAGACTGCTAGTAAAGATTTATTGGAAGATATTCTTCAAATTTCTGTGGAGGAAAGTCTACATTTACCGGGAATGTTTACGTTAATTATTCGTAATGATTATTTGAGTGGTAATGATGGGGAGAATCCTTGGTTACATGATAATACTTTCGCGATTGGTAAGTCTATTGAAATTGGTTTTAGTTCTAGTACCACTGAGGATAGTAGCTTTAGCGAATCAGAAGAAGAAATTTTGCTGGAGGGGGAGATTACTGCTATTGAAGCACAGTTTAACTCCGAGTCTCAAGCGCCAATTATTATCCGAGGTTACGATGTGAGTCATCGTTTACATCGAGGACGTTTCAACCGTTCGTTTCAAAATATGACGGACTCGGATATTGTTAAACAGGTGATTGGTGAAGCTGGTATTCAAGCTGGTACGGTGGATAGTACGGGAGGTCCCTATGGTTTTGGTGACCCGGTGGGATATATTTTCCAAGAAAATCAAACTAATATGGAATTTTTGAGGGAAAGGGCTGCTCGTAATGGTTTTGAGTTATATGTGCAGGATGGTAAACTAAATTTTCGTAAACCTGTAGCGGGAAAGTCTTTAAGTTTAAAGTGGTTGAAGGATATTTCTAGTTTTCATGTCCGGGTTAGTAGTGCAGAACAAATTAGCTCAGTGGAAGTCAGAGGATGGGATTATCAAAATAAGCAAGCGATTGTTTCTACTAAAAGCAGTCAAAATTCGGAAATTATTACATCTACAGAACATGGTAAGGGTAAAACCACCAGTACTAAATTTAAGGTGAGTCCGAAAATGACGGTGGTTGATAAACCCGTATTTTCGAGAAAAGAATCTGATGCGATCGCTCAATCTCTTTATAATGAGCTGTCGGGAGAGTTTGTCCAAGGGGATGCGAAGGCTGAGGGAAATCCGGAGATTCGTCCGGGGAAGGTGATTAAGTTAACTGATATGGGGAAGTATAGTGGTACTTACTATGTGACTGAAACTAAACATATTTATCAGGGTCGAATTTATATTACCGAATTTAGTATTCGCGGTTTGAGGGGGGATGATTTATTTACTTTTAATTCTTCTCAAAGTCGTTTAAAACCTGGTCAAAATATGATGATTGGGATTGTGACAAATAATAATGACCCGAAAAAATGGGGTAGGGTGAGAGTGAAGTTTCCTACCCTCACTGAAGAACATGAGAGTGATTGGGCAAGAGTTGTGTCCCTAGGTGCTGGGAAAAATCGTGGGTTCGATTGTTTACCAGAGGTTGATGATGAGGTGTTGGTTGGATTTGAACATGGGGATATTCATCGTCCTTTAGTAGTGGGTAATGTTTGGAATGGGAAGGATGCACCACCGACTAAGGTTGATGATTCGGTAAGCAATGGTAAAGTCAGGTTACGAACTTTCAAAACTCGGATTGGACACACTTTACAGTTTGTTGATGAGGATAAGGATAGTAGTAAGAAAGGAGTTTATATAGATACAAAAAATGGTAATTATTATCATATGAATGACTCTGAGAAGTTTATAGGTATGAAAACTGCGGGAGGTCATCAAATAAAATTAGACGATAAAAATAAAAATATTCAGATTAAAACCAACGGTGGAAATACTTGTCAACTGAGTGACCAGGGACAGGAGATTGAGGTGAAAGCTAAGGCTAAGATTAATCTGGATGCACCTCAAAATATTAAATTAAAGGTTGGAGGAAATAGTATTGAGATATCTACGACCGGTATTACGTTGAAAGCAGGTAGTAATCAAATTGTACTAGGTCCATCAGGAATTGATATCAAATCTAGTGCCATGATGAATATGAAGGGTGCAATGACTACCGTCAAAGGTGATGGAAATATTACAATATCTGCACCGATGATTTCTATGAATTGATTTATAATATGATGTCCGGATAATTCGTTGCTATATAACCCACTATGAAAATATGTCGGTTATTACCTATTAATCATCACTCATTACTCATTACTTAGCCCCCACAGATATGATAACTGTTTAACCGGACATGATATAACGCAAATTCGGCACCCTAGCTGTCACAAGTTCATAAATACTAATTTATTCACATTTTATTTGAGTGTTATTTGGCATTGTCGCGCCGCATAAGTTGGTAAAATTAAGTTTGATTCCACTTAGTGTGGCACCTTTTAAGTTGGCGTTTCTCAGGTTTGCACGGGTTAAGTCTACGTTGCTCAAGTTTGCATTTGTCAGGTCTGCACCACTCAAATCGGCTTGGAATAGATTAGCGTTGCTTAAGTTTACTCCTTTTAGGTTTGCTGCTTTTAGTTTGGTTCCGCTCAAATTAGCATTGCTGAGATTGTTACCGCTAAGGTCGGTATTATTTAAGTTAAGATTGCTTAAGTCTGCTCCTTTTAGGTTCACGGAAGTGAGGTTTGCACCTCCGAGTTTAATTTTATCCATTTGGGAGTTACTTAAGATAGCAGTGCTAATATTTGCACCTGTGAGGTCGGCTTTTTTTAAACCGACGTTGTTTAAGTTTGCTCCCCTGAGGTCGGTGTTGAAAAAGTTGGTATTATCTAGTTTGGCTTTCTCGAGGTTGGTATTTTGTAAATAAGAAGTAGCTATTTGTGCTTTATTTAAATTACTGTTAATCAGTTGAGTTCCTTCGAGGTAGGTTTGATTTAGGTTTGCTTTAAATAGATTGGTCTGATTGAAATTTGCTCCTCTGAGGTCTGCTGCTTGGAGAGTAGCTTTTTCTAGGTTGACCTTTTGAAAGTTGGAATGTCTAATATCGCTGAGAAATAAACTAGAGTCTTTTAGGTTAGCATTTTCAAAGTTAGTTTTGCTTAATAATGCCCCTTCTAAACTTGCTCCTTGTAAATTCACCCCAGTAAAATCATAATTACGTAGGTCTACATCGTCAAAGTTTGCTCCTGATAGGTCTGTCTGCATAAAATCAGTATTTTTACGGTCTAAATTTGTAACTTTTTGATTCACAATACTAAAAATTCGCTGCCATTTCTTTGCAAGTACGGTTCTATCGTTTACAACTGTATTGTGTAACTTTACTCTGTCTAATTTGGCGTTTTCTAAATTAGCATTCTCTAGATTGGCATTTCTTAAGTCAGCATCTACTAAGTTAGTGTCCCTGAGAAAGGCTCCTTTTAAGTCCGCACCATTCAGGTCTGCTCCTTGGAGATTGGCTCCTTTGAGGTTTACTTGTCTTAAGTAAAAACCCCTTAATTTAGCATTTTTGAGGTTGCATTTTTCACATTTTCGGGTTTCTAGTAAACGCTGGATATGTTTAGGATTTGCTGCATTAACGGCAGTTGACGAGAGTAAAGCTAAAAACAGAGTAAGTGACAAAATTTTCATGAAGCTGTTGTTAAAGGAAATGTTATCAACCAACCATCCTACACTCACAAATCTAAAAATAGTATTTAGGGGGACTCATTTTTGTTGGATTAGTATTTTAAGTATTTTATTTTTATCTTTAGTTACAAGTAAAACTGATGCTTCAGTGGATTTTGGTAAAGAAGAAAGTAATATAAAAGAGAATAATCTGAAAAATAATATCAACTCTACTCCATCACATTTTTTACTTGCTCAAAAAGGATTAGCAGAAAACCTCAAAGACTTTCAATACTGGTTGGATTTATGTAGTATTCAAGCAGAATCTGGGAAATATACAGAAGCTCAAACCGCTTGTGAGGAAGCTATTAATCTGCAATCGAAAAATCCTTTAGCTTGGTCAGAACATAGCGGAGTATTGCTAAAACTCAAACAATATCCAGAAGCGATCGCTAGTGCAAATCGGGCTTTAAAGTTTAACTCTAGCACTTCTTTGGCTTTGACTTATAAGTGTATAGCTTTTCATCTTCTGGGAAGGAATGAGGAAGGGTTGGATAATTGTAATCAAGCTTTGAAGGTAGATGGAAGTTGGGGAAAGAAGTCACCAAAGTTAGCTTGGTTGTACCGGGGAATTATTCTGAGTCAGGAAAAACGGTATGAGGAAGCGACTATTGCTTATGATAGAACCATTTTATTGGAACCAAAAGATTCTCTAACTTTAGCTTATCGCTGTGATGTGCTGACAAAACGAGAGCAATTTCAGAATGCGATTGCAAGCTGTAGTGATGCTTTAGCTGGTAATGGTAATTGGGGTGAGAAAGATGCCACTTTTGCTCTTGCAAATCGAGCTTTTGCATATCGTCAATTCGGTGAATTCAAGGCTGCGATCGCTGATTACGATCGGTTGTTAAGTATTGACCCGACGAATGGTTTTGCTTGGGGTGAGCAAGGTATAGTTTTAGAAAAGTTGTTTCAGTATACGGAAGCTCTCAATTCTTATAATCGTTCTATTGAGTTGAATCCCAAGTATTCTTTAGCACTGGTAGGAAAGTGTACAGTTCTGAATAGATTGAAACAATTTGAAGAAGCCGAAAAAAGTTGTACCGCAGCGATCGCGGGGGATAATAATTGGCAGGGATTGGGGGTCGCTCAGGGCTGGAATGAGCGTAGTGCAGCTTTAACGGGGAATGGTAAATATAAGGCTGCTCTTGCATCGGTAAATCGCGCTCTGGGAATGCAGCCGGATTATTCAGAGGCTTGGAATAATCGTAGTGTGGCTCTTTGGCATTTGGGTAAGTATCAAGAGGCACTAATATCAGTTAAAAAGGCAATCAAATATAAGCCTAAGTATGCAGAAGCATGGTTCAATCAAGGTGTAATTTTAACCAGTCAAAACAAGTATCAAGAAGCATTGCAAGCGTACAATCAGTCTTTGAGTACAGAACAAAAAACCTATGAGGTTTGGAGTAATCGTAGTGTCGTATTATGGCATTTAGGTAAATATAAACAAGCATTAACCTCAACAGATAAAGCGATCGCACTTGATGGGAATGCTTTTGAGGGATGGTATAACCGGGGTTTAATATTAACTAGTCTGAAAAGTCCTCATCAAGCATTAGAGGCTTATAATCGTGCTATAAAAATCGACCCAGAAAATGCTAATGCGATTACTGGTAGGGGAGTAGCGCTATCTGAACTCAAACAATATCCAAAAGCGATCGCAACACTACAAATAGCTTTAAAAATTGACCCGAAACAGAGATTAGCGAAACAAACTTTGAAGGAAGTAAACGAAAGGGTGCTCAAACTTGCAGAACAGAAAAGAGAAGCTCAAAAGAAGAAGAAAGAAGAGGAAATGAAAAAACTTGCTGAAGGGAAGAAAAGACGAGAAGACAAGAAGACAGAGAAAAAATAAGTAATAGACCATCTAGTAATTATACTAAGTATTTATATTGAAACGTAATGATATTAAAACGTATTCCTAAAGCTGTTCTGAAAGTTTATTTAAAACGTTATCCGCTTAAACTAAGACTTTCTAAATTAAATCGTTTGAAGAAATGGAAGCGATTTGAACCAATTTTACAAGAATTGCGTGGGGAAGTCTTTCCAGAAAATGAGGAAGGGGAATTAGATGAAGAATCTATTACTCTGACAAAAAAAGTCGGTGTACAGTCTTTTGATAATCCTTACAAGCGTTATCCTTGTGGTAATGGAGATGCTTTAAGTTGCTCGGGATCTGTGGGGAATCCTGGAGAGGACGTAAGAAATAATATTTGTGCGGAATGTGGTTTTCCTTTATTGCTGCCCCAGCAGGCTAAAATCAAGGGGAAAAAGGGAATTTATCGAATTGATGGATATATAGGTAGACGAGGAGTCGGAAGACTTTATTATGCAACTCTGACTGGAATCAATCAACCGGTGGTTATTAAGGAGTATTTATTACCCAAGCGGTATTTTAATGAGGAGCAGATAGTACAGCGCAAAAAGGTTTTTCAGAATCTAGTCGGTTTAAATTTAGCAGATGGTAGAGTCCAAGATTCTAGACTTTTACAACCTCTGGAAGCTATATCTGATGAATTACAAGAAAGATGCTATTTAGTTATGGATGAGCGCAATGCTTATCCTAACCTCAATCATTATCTGATAGATGGTGCAATGACACCAATACAGGTATTCCGAGTCTTGGATCGGGTTTTACAAACCTTGGAGTTTTTACATACCCAGAAGTTTCAATTTCCTGGCTCTCAAATCCAAAATGGTATAATACATGGTAATTTAAGTTTAGATAATTTATTAATTGGTAGAGAAAATCATTTATCTTTAGAAAAGTCTGATTTCTTTATTTATTTGTGCGACCTGAAAATATGGGAGGATTTATTTAAGTCTCCTTTAAATGTATCTGGATCTAAATCTAAATCTCACTCTAAATCTAAATCTAAATCTCAAAAACAATCCTCAGACCTAATTGATTTAGGTTACATCGCTTTCTACTTACTTACAGGTAAAGTAGTTACAGACTTGGGAGAACCATTAGAACCAAGGGATGGGAAAAATTGGTCAGGTGTGACATCGGAACTCAAACAATTTATTTTACGTTTGATGGAGTTAGAACTACCCTTTGAAAATGCATATTCTGCTCGTAGGGAATTACTCAGTCTGCCTGGAAATAACTGGTCTGTGGAAACTATCGAGCTAGAAATAGAACCGGAAGAAGAAACTAAAAAAAATCCTATAAACTTACTATTACTATTCATAACTACCCTGGGTCTGGGAATTATTGGTAGCTTCCTATGGATATTATTTATTAAACCACAGTTTAGTAACGCCTCCTCCAAAGTACCCCAACCCTGCTGTATTAAAGATATAACTACCATCCCTCCAGGTAAATTTACCTACACAGCCCCAGAAAAAGGTATTTGGGAATATGTTGCAACTCAACCGAACCTAATTCGTAAAGGTGAAACATTAATAGAACATCTGCGAAATTCTCAACCCAAGTTAAGTTTAAACTATACCCCAGCCGAGTCTACAGATAATGCCATCTTGAAAGTTGTGGAAGGGGAAGCAGCATTTACAGTAGTACCCTTAATCAAACCTTTACCTAATTCTCTCACCTCAGAAATCATCGCTTACGATGGAATAGCCATATTTGTTTCATTCAGTTATGCTCGGAGAAATAATGGATTACCTCAAAAGCTAAAGGGTAAAATCAGCTTAGAGCAACTACGTCAGATATATACCGGTAAAATCAAAAACTGGCAGGAAATTTCCCGAGCACAAATACCTTTAAAATTATATGCTCCCATAGACCATGAAACTAATCAAGTCATGGTAGAAAGAATTCTTCCTGATACAGATAAACTCACTTCCAAAAAGCCACTACCCCCATACCCAACTCTTCCATGGCAAAACACCCAAAACCTGACAAATAATCTATTCACAGAAGATATTCAAAAGCTCCCCGACATACCCATGCTCAGAGCAATCATCCAAGACTTTGAGTCGAGACAAATCGGCAGTATTGGCTTTAACTCCATTTCTAAAATAAAAGGACAATGCTCAATATATCCATTAGCACTACAACCAGAAGGTAAACCAGCAATACAACCCCTAACCATCAACAAACAGCAAAAAATCGACCCAGAAACCGACCTATGCGATCGCAAAGGTAGCATTTATGTAAATTCTGAAGTCTTGAAAAAAGGTGATTATCCTTTAGCCTATCCTATTGCGGTAGTCTATCCACGAGACAACAATCGTTCTCCCATTGGTGAAAAGTTTTCCCAGATACTCAAAACCCGCGAAGCACAGAGATTATTAGAAAAAACTGGCTTAGTACCTTTGAATCAAGAAGATATAGTGAAAGGGGAAAGTGCGAAGGAGAAAAATTAAAGCGGTACAATCCCCGTAGGATGAATCAAAATAAATTCGCATTTCCTTGAGATTTAATTAACCCATCAATTTGCCAAAATATTTTATCTTCTTATATCTTGCACCAAGATATATGAATGTAATTTAATAACTCAGCATAAAGCTTATAATCCTAATTTCGCCATAAAAATCAAGTTAAATAATGTAGCTTTATCGCGTATATTTTAAACTTATCGTGGTTTATACGGTTAGGTGCAAGATGTGAATCTTCTGGATTTATAGTTCTCTAGTTTAGTTTGATTGCAAAATATAATTTGTATTTCCACAAAGCTTATTTGCGGGGAGAGCTTCCACTATTTTCTTTGGTACGGGAAGCTTGAGGTTATTCATGAATTCTATAAATTCATCCCGATTCTTATTGGTAAATCGCGGATTACATCTTTTTTCTTCCCCAATTGTGGATACTGTATATCCATGATAATCATGGGCTGGATAAACTAAAGTTTCTGGGGGTAAACTAAAAAGTCTTTGGGTAACAGAATTATACAATATTCCAGAATCCCCTCCTTGAAAATCTGTACGTCCACAACCACCAATCAATAAAGCATCCCCAGTCAATAAATGGTTACCATTAACTAGATATGCCATATGACTGTCTGTATGTCCAGGAGTTGCGATCGCTTTTATTTTTATTTCTCCCACCTGTAAAATTTCTTCATGTTTGATGAACTTATCAGCACATTGGACATCAGTATTTTCTGGCAAAATACTTAAGCAACCAGTTTTTTCTCGAAGCTTGCTGGTAGCAGTAACATGGTCTGCATGGAGATGTGTTTCTAAACAGTAAGTTAGATTTATTCCCAAGTTATCAAGTAGTAATAGGTCGCGATCTATTTGTTCCAATACTGGATCTACTAAAATAGCTTCTTGGGTGGTTGGATCGGCAATTAAATAAGTATAAGTGCTGGAAACTTTATCAAATAATTGGCGAAATAGCATTATAAAAGTACATCCACAATCAAGTTTATATATGGTTTATTGGGGAAAGTAAGAGAATAAGAAGTTGGTTATTGCTCTTACATCTGTGCAAAAATTAGAAATTCTCTTTTTCCTAATGCTTTCCCAAGATTTAGAAGTGTTTAACTGAAAATAATACTAGCTGTTTTACTCTTGAGATATTTAGGCTACAACAGGAGAATCAATATTATCTAAACGACTTTTAACACCTCGTTGTCGGCGAATTTCTCCCCAAATCCCCGTAGCTGCGATCGCACCATCAGAAGCTGCAACTACGACTTGATTCAGTCCTAATTTTAAATCCCCAATAGCAAAAATTCGGGGATGGGAAGTGCGACACATCTTGTCTGTAACTAAATTTTCACCCTGAAGTTTTAAGTCTAACCCAGAAAGATAACCAGAATGGAATTGCGAACCCATAGAAATCAATCCAGCATCCAACTCAATTACCGAACCATCCATGAGTTTTACACCAGTCATTTGATGATTTTCACCAATAAACTTGGAAATCGGTTTTTCCACTAACTTATAATCATATTCCCACAAGCGATCGCGAAATTGGGAGCTAATTTCAAACATATCTTGGGTGAAAAGGGTAATATAAGGTGTAAACCAACCTAAACTAAAAGCGACTTCTAAACTGCGTTCGTTTTTACCAAAAATACCAACTCTTTTATCTGCCATCTCATAACCATCGCATATTAGACAGACGTGCAAATTATACCCTGCATAGTCATAGACATTCTGCATATCGTCTACAAAAGGTAAATTATCAATAATACCGCTAGCTGCAATCAAGTACTTCGTGCGAAATGTTGTATAGGTGCTGTTTTGACGACCTACTTTTACTTTAACTTCAAAGAAATCTCCTTTATCAAGGACTTCTTCTGCATAACCGTTAAGTAAATCACCACCTAAAGATAGGTAATGGTCTTTACCATGTTTTAATAAAGTACGACCATTGGTATCTGGAGGTAAACCCAGATAATTGTGCAATTCTTGCATCCAGAAGGAACGGGCTTTACCTTTGTCTATAATCAGACTATCTAAAAGATATCTTTGTAAGTATATTCCAGCAGATAAACCACCAACACCCCCACCAATAACGATGGTATCGTAAACCTTGTCGGTACTTTGTTGTAAATCTTGTTTTGATAATTGCATAAAACCTCTTTATAGATTAGATTATGTATTGATAAATCGAGCCGAAGTTGGAAGTCAGAATGAAGAATTTAGAATTTAGAATTTAGAATTTAGAATGAATAAGTCCTCATGAAACAATTTTTTCATCACCAATTATCCCGCGTCTGATTGTTTTTCCGATTGCCGATTACAGACTTAGAAGTCGGAAGCAAGAAGGATTTCAACCCCAACCCAATTCTTTCATCGTATGACAGGAACCACTAGAAGGTGGGGAATTCAACCCATATGTTTGCTTGAAGAGTTATGTCAAGTCCCGTTAATTAGTTAAGATATAAACCCATTGAAAAGATGGTAGTTACTATCTCTACTTTTTAGTTTTTACTTCCTATAATCGTATTTACTGAGTAGCTTGTTGGGCAAGCATTTTTAAAGCATTACTAACTCTCGATAAAGCTTCATCTGCACAACCTTTTAATTGATGACGAGCTGACAGATACTTAGGACTATTATAAGCAAGCCAAACTTGTCCTTGTTCGTCTTCCCAAATCAGAGCTTTTTGAGGTAAATCAATTCCTGTAGTTTGATTACACTGCATTAATGGGGTACCAACACGGGGATTACCAAATATAATTACTTGTGTCAGACGTAATTCTAAACCAGCAGATTCTGCTCCAGCTTGGTGATTAACTGTACCAAAAATATTTAATCCTCTTTCTTTAGCAATCGATTGAAAGCGCTTAACTGTTTCTTCTACACTATAATTACTCCTTACTCTGATAAGACCGTCTCTTCTTGACCTAGCATTTCTAGTTCTTCTAGTTCTAGCAATCTCCTGCATCGAGTTTTCTCTAATTCCTTGAGTTGCATAAGCAGGGAGAATAAATAAGCCTAATGCTGCAACGGTTAATAATGCTTTCTTCATTGTAAGTCTCCAATAATTGAAAAGTGAAAAGTTAAAATAGAATTGAGAATTTATGTACACAAATTTACTGTTTACCCAAGTAGATTATATGATATCCGGATAATTATTTACTATATAAACCACTATGAACAGATGGCGGTTATTACCTACTACTAATAACTCATAACTCATTACTCATAACTCATAACTCATTATTTATTACTTAATCACCAAAGATATGATAAATGTTTAACCGGACATGATATTACTTGTTAATAGAAAGTCTTGATGAGACTTAAACTAAGAACAGAAATAAATATCCAAGAAACAGCACCTAAATATAGAGGTTTCATTCCACTTTGTTTGATTTCTCGAATGTTAGTTTTTAAACCCATTCCTGCCATAGAAATTGTTAGTAGAAAATGGTTGATTTCAGTAACTGATTTCTTGACTTCTTCAGGAAAAACATTAGCACTATTAAGTAAGACTAGAGCAATAAATCCTAAAACAAACCACGGTATAGGTAATTTCTTAGATTTATTACTAGATTTATTTTCTGTGGATGAATTCTTTGAAGATGGTGATAAAACTCCCAAGGTTAATACCACTGGAGCTAAAAAGATAACTCTTGACAATTTGGCAACTGTACCAAACTCCCCGCTAACTTCTCCACCTTGAAATGCTGCTGCTATTACCTGTGCAGTTTCGTGGATGGAAATACCGCACCACATACCAAACTCTTGGGATGTTACTTGAAGAAAAGTAAATAATAGAGGGTAAAGTAACATGGACATGGTGCCGAAAATAGTTACTATTGCTACTGCATAAGCAACATCTTTATCCTTACTTTCCACTACACCATTAGTAGCAACGATAGCAGAAGCTCCACAAATAGAAGTACCTGCTGCAATTAATTTAGTCAGTTTTGGATTCACTCCAATTTGTTTACCAAACCAACAAGTAAACACAAAAGTACTAACTAAAGTAACAAAAACAATGATTAATCCAACCGGACCAACTGCAAGTATTTGAGGTAAACTAAGGCGTAATCCTAGGAGAATAATAGATAGTCGCAGAATCCGTTTTAAAGAAAAAGCAATTCCTGGTCTGAAAATTTCAGTTACTCCCACTGTGTTTTTGATTACTATTCCTAAAATAATTGCGATGATTAAAGAACTCAATAGTGAAAGTGAAGGAATTTCTTTTAAGTATTCCGCTAGAATAGCAACTCCAGCAGTCAATAATAACCCTGGTATTATGGCATGAAACGGAAGACTTTTAATCAAAGATGCCTTTATTTTCTGAGGTGGAGTTTCCATTGTTAGAACTACTAATTAATTAACAGTAAAAATTTCAATACAAGGTAAGCAAATTAGTACAAAATGTAGAGACACAATGCAGTAAGTAAGTGGGTGGGTAGGAAAAATCGTCTTTGTAAGAGTGAGGAGTGAGGAGTGAGTGGTGAGTAGAAATAAGGTTTAAAGGCTACTTAATACCCTAAGATAAGTTTTATATTTAATTACACCTATCTACTTTAATTACACCTATCTACTTACAGGACTTCGCAAGTATATGAGGCACATTCCCCCTGCTCCCTGCTCCCTGCCTTATAACGATATAACCTGTACCTCACTAAGATGAAATATGCTGTATAGAGCGTCTCCATCGAAATTAGATGTAATCTAACTCTGGATTTTGAGCCATAATTTCTGAAATTTCGTCATCTTCTGAAACTGAGATATGGAAAACATCTTTCATGAAGCGATAATATGTGGTGTGGACTTGAATAGAACCTTCATCACTTTCCACAATAAAGAAAGGTGCAGAAGAAATTTGATGTTTTCTAGCTAAGTTAAATCCTTCACTCTCGGACTTTTCCCGTTCATCTGCTGCAATAATCTCATCTATTTGTTCGAGTAAGTTTAATTCTTTCAAGTTTTTTAAAACCCTTGCAGATTTGCGACAGGGATTACCATCTAACTTGATTTTTTGAACTAGTTTGATATTCATTGTTCTAAGATATTTGTAATTACATTGATAATTTTGATTTCCTAGAGATGTAGAATTACTACATCTCTAAAGTTTTTGCGATGGCACATGGGTGTCCGACGTAGGCGATCGCTTAACTTCCAGGTATAGGTTTTAACCATTGTTCTGAGTTAAATTGATTTCGTGGAAGCCACATTCCTTATCAGCAGATTCTTCCCACCACCAACGACCAAGACGTTCGTGTTGATTTGGTAAAACTGGTCTTGTGCAAGGTTCGCAACCGATGCTGATGAAACCTTGATTGTGTAACTTGTTGTAGGGAACTTCATTAGCACGAATGTATTGCCATACTTGAGCAGAAGTCCAATTTGCTAGGGGATTGAATTTGATTAATGTATTTTCATCAGAAGAGAAAGCAGTATCAATTTGAATGACAGGAACGCTATTTCTGGTTGCAGGATTTTGGTCTTTGCGTTGTCCGGTAATCCAAGCATCAACTGTCTTCAACTTCTGACGCAAAGGTTTTACTTTACGGATAGCACAACATTCTTTGTGTCCATCTTTATAGAAGCTAAATAGTCCTTTTTCTTTGACTAATGCTTGTACTTCTGCTGCATCGGGAGAAATTACGTCTATCTTGATTCGGTATTGCTTTCTTACTCTATCGATAAATTGGTAAGTTTCTGGATGTAAGCGACCTGTATCAATAGAAAAGACTTGGATGTTTCTGTTGATTTTTGATGCCATATCTATCAAAACTACATCTTCTGCACCACTGAAAGAAACCGTAATATTGTCAAACTGTTTGAGGGCAAATGCAAGGATATCTTGAGGACTTTTTTGGGAGTATTCGGACTCTAATTTGTTGATATCTTTAACGATGGAAAGTGTGTCAGCTAGTGTCATGATTCTCTCTCTTTTTAGTTAATTAATGGATTAATTGATTGATACGTATGTGTGGAGTTTAAGGTTAAACTGTAGCTAGTTTCATAGAAGAAACCAAAATATCTGCAACCTCTGGACGTGAGAATTCTGGTGGTGGAGTTTGTCCGTTTCTTAACATTTGACGCACTTTTGTACCTGAGAGGTGAATCCTTTCTTCCTTATTACTGGGACTAGTTTTACCAGTTGCCATTGATTGACTGCGAGTACAATAGAATGCGTGTTCAAATTTTAAAGGAGTAATTTTTAACTCTTCTTCTGTAAATTCATCAAAGATATATTGTGCATCGTAGGTGCCATAATAATCACCAACCCCAGCATGGTCCCGTCCGACAATAAAGTGAGTACAGCCATAATTCTGACGAGCGATCGCGTGCATAATTGCTTCCCTGGGTCCTGCATAGCGCATAGCAGCGGGGAATACGCTCAAGCATACGCGATTTTGCGGATAATATTTTTCCATAAGTACTTGATAGCACTTCATCCGCACGTCCGCAGGGATGTCATCTGACTTTGTTTGACCTACCAAGGGGTTGATTAACAGTCCATCAACCAATTCTAGAGCAATTTTGGTGATGTACTCATGGGCGCGGTGAATCGGGTTTCTAGTTTGAAATGCTACAACTGTATTCCATTCACGTTTGGCGAACTCAAATCTAGTTGCTTCGGGAGTCAAGCGGTATTCTAGAAAATCTTGGTAAGGAACTGAGTTGACAATCTTAATGGGACCACCCAAGTAAACTTCCCCTTCCCGACGCATAGCTGTAACACCAGGGTGTGCTTCTTCAGTAGTGCGGTAAACTTGTTCTGCTTCAAAAGTTTGGTCTGGCTTAAACTTACTGGTAACGGTCATTACTGCAAGTATGTCACCGTCGGGATTTGCTAAAGCAATTTCGGAATCTAATTTGTATTGTTCTGCGATAGATTCAGATACTTGTAAAGTAACGGGAATACTCCAAGCTAAACCGTTACTCAAGCGCATGTCTTTAACGATGGAAGTATATTCTTTCTCGTCAACAAATCCTTCTAGAGGACTATAAACACCTGTAGCGATACATTCTAGGTCCGCAATATTACGAGTAGAGAGGGTAAGAATAGGAAAGTTAAAGGCTCTTAATAGAGTTCCTTGACGTTCTTGTTTGGACAAGTAACAGTTGGTGAGTTTACCACCGTGGGGTTGAATTAAGCTTTTTACTTGAGACATTATTTTACTCCTTGATAAATTTGTTAATTGGTAATTGTTAATTGGTAATTGGGAATAGTAAAACAGGTGGAGAGCGGTTCATAATATCTAATACCTAAAATTTCAAAGTCCATAGAAGAAAATAATTAATGGGGGGACAATTATTGTCATTAGGAGATTAAGAGGTGTACCGACGCGGATGAAATCTGTAAATTTATAACCTCCAGCTCCGTAAACCATCGTATTTGTCTGATATCCAATCGGTGTGATAAAGCTGTTAGAAGCTGCAAAGATGACGGCAAGCATAAAAGCCAAAGCATTGAAATCTAGTTTCTCAGCCACACTTGCTGCAACTGGTAACATTAAAACTACTGCGGCATTGTTGGAAATCATTTCTGTGAGTATGGAAGTAATGATGAAGAAAAATGTCAGTATCCAATAACCAGAAAGGTTTCCTCCCAAAGCAACTAGATTATCAGCTAACCATTGAGTTGTACCAGACTTTTCCATTGCTATACCCAAAGGTATTAAACCAGCTAGTAGAAAAATAATGTCCCAACGTACCGCGTCATATATTTCTCTTGGTTTGAGACAACCAGTCAATACCATCAACACTACACCAACCAAAGAACTGATGAGGATTGGTAGTAAATTAAACGCTGCAACTACAACAACTCCTAAACCGATACCTATAGCGATCGCGGCTTTATCACGTCGGAGTGTTTCTAAATTTCGTCTTGTCAGTACTAATAAGTTGCGATTGATTTCCAAGCCGAAAAGGCTTTGTTTAGGTCCTTGTACTAAGATGACATCCCCAAACTTTAATCGGATTTCACTGAGACGTTCTCGTGTAATTTCTTGTCCGCGATGGACTGCTAAAACTGTGACATTATAGCGTTGACGAAAACGTACTTCTTTGATTGTGGAACCGATGAGGTTGGAATTAGAAGGAATAAGAATTTCAGCAATACCTTCGTCTTCATTACTCAGTTGTGCTTGTAAAGATTTTTTATTGCGGATGAATTCGGGTAGGATTTCAATACCTTCTTCATCTTTAATTTTGAGTAAATCTTCTCGACTACTTCTAACTAAAAGTACTGAACAAGCTGGTAAATTTTTATCTTCTAGAGGTTGATGGAAGCGGGTTTCATTAGCAATAATTTCTAAGACATCTACATCAAATTTATGCTGTAGACCAGTAGAATCTAAGGTTTTTCCTACTAGGTTAGAACCAGGTGGAATTAATATTTCACTAATATAATCCTTTAAACCATAATCTTGAGCAACAATATCATCGGTATGTTTTTTCCTATTTGGTAATAACTTTGGCGCTATTACTGAAAGATAGATTAAACCGATACTAAATGTAACTAGTCCTAATTTAGTAAATTGGAATAAGCTAAAAGTTCCATATCCTAATTGCTCGGATAAACCGCTTGCTAAAACATTTGTAGAAGTACCAATTATCGTAATCATACCGCCTAAAATTGCAGCAAATGATAGCGGAATGAGTAATTTAGAAACTGATATTTTTTGTCTTCTACACCACTCTTCAACTATGGGTAAGAATACAGCGACAACAGCAGTATTATTAATAAAAGCAGTTGTTGGTCCTACAATAGCCCCTAGAGTAAAAATTTGCTGACAAGGGCGTTTCCCTCCTAACTTTAGTAATAATTCGCTAACGATTTGAATAGCTCCAGTACGTGCTATACCTGCACTTAGGATAAACATTGCCATTACCGTAATAGTAGCAGAGTTACTGAAACCACTTATACTTTCTTCAGGAGTTATTAAACCCAGAATCGTTAAAAGTAGGGTAGTAATAATAGCAACTATATCTGACGGAAACCATTCAGCAACAAATAAAACTAATGCCAAGACAACAATGGTAAGTGTAAGGAATATTGTCATATGGTTGCTGTCTTATAGTGCTTTTATTGCATATCGTTTGACTGAAAAATATCATTGCAATGCAATGTTATGGAGGTGATTTTTCAGAACACTTTCTATATCTTTCTCTATTGGAATTGCAAACAACATCAGGCACTCCTTTAAGTTCACGATTTATTTTAGAGGTTTGATTATTCTTAATTTAATTTAGTAGTCTGAGAAACTCTTGATGAGAAAATGAGATTTTCCTGAGAAATTAATTAATTAAAATAAATTTTATAGAACTAAAGCACTTGGAGGTTGCCAATCTGGATTTATCTCCTTTTCCTACTCCCCCTTGGCAAAAAAGCAATTTGTTTAATCTGTCACGAATGGGGGGTAAAGGTATGAAATCCTACTACTTCAGTGCAGGATGCTGACGAGAGTTAATTGCTATTTCTAAGGTTTCTTTGAGTTTTATAGTCGCATTTTCCCAGGTTAGAGTTTCAGTAAATTTACGGGCATTAAAGATCATTTCTGCACGTTTATCATCTTCAAACAATACCTTTTTAGTAGCTTCGATTGCTTCTTGAACATCCCCTGGATTAAACAGCAAACCAGTCTGATTATTTTTGATAATATTTTGCACACCTCCTGCTCGACAAGCAACGACAGGACAACGACTAGCCATAGCTTCTAGTACAACATTCCCCAGAGTCTCAAATTCAGAAGGAAATATAAAAACGTCTGCACTAGTATAAGATGCTGCTAATTCTTCTCCATGGAGATAGCCCATAAATCTAGTCCGATTTTCAGGGAAAATTTTTTGTAAATTAGCTCTTTCCGGACCATCTCCTACTATAGCCAAGTTCGCTTCAGGAATCCCCTTGAGAATTTTAGCAATGAAAGCTATATTTTTTTCTGGAGAAAGGCGACCAACAAAAAGCATTAAAGGCTTCTTGATATCTCCCTTACTCAGATTAGTTCGCATTTTTTTCGAGCTTTTATTCTCTAAGAAAGATTGACTAACTCCCGATTGCCATAAGTATATAGATTTAAGACCAATATTTTTCAATTCATTTAAAGTATGCTGAGAAACAGTTACTATTAATGTCCCTTGTTTGTATATGTAAGATAAAATTTTCCAGGCTGGTTTTTCTAGCCATTGCATTCCATTAAGCTTCGCATATAATGCCCAATTAGTATTGTGTGATATTACTAATGGAATCTTCATTTTTTTGGCATAATAGATACCTCCTAAACCCAAACATAGGGGGCAAATTACAAAAATAACATCAGGATTAAATTCTTTCAGCTTATTCTTAATAGTTGGTAGAGGTAAAGCCATTTTATACCCAGGATATAGCTCGAAAGGTATACTGGTAAGCCCAAAAATTGGAGCGCCATAATATTCTGTAATTTCTGAATTAGCAGCAAATATAAGAACTTCATCTCCCATTTGTTTCAAGCATCGAACTGTATTTAAGGTACGAGTAACAACTCCATCTATCTTAGGTAAAAAGAATTCAGCAAATATAGCAATACGCATTGTTTAAATTTCAACTATACATATATATAATTTTCAAGGGTCTGAGGTCATAAAAATAATTTATTTTGTGATTTTTCTAGCAAGGGCGATTTCGATACTTTGGTTATCGTGGATAGGGAATAATAAGATATTAATTATTAAGGAAAGCATTTTTGAGGCTTTATGAATCCCAAGTTGTTCAATGAAGGGAGCAAGCCAACCATTGTAGTATCCAAAATCAAGAAAATCGTCCAAATTGGCAAAATCGATTTTGGGTTCAAATGTCTCTATCTGGGAGATTTCAAAACCATTTTCCTCCAAAATTTCTATGACTTCGCTATGCCCTTCAGGACAAGACACGATATCATAATCCAACTTAGAATTTCCAGAAATCAAGTAAATCAATTTACTTACCAGAGAATCTTCGAGTTTTCTCAGGTTGGGGTAGCTATTCATCGTTTGACCAATCAATGACCAATATCCTCCCTCATCAAGTAAGTTCCAAATTTTAGGAGCTAGTTCCCTCATTGGGACATAACCTGTTACAAAGTGACTACAAATGAGATCGAATGACCGATTGGTATAATGTTTTTCAAGATTGGTTGCGTCATCAACGATAGTTCTAAGGTTGGGAATTTTCTTCTTTGCAATTTCAAGCATTTTCTCTGAGATATCCACACCAAAGGGGCTGAATTCGCCTTCACATAGTAAAGCTATTTGCTCCAAAAATGAGCCTGTACCAATACCAATATCAAGAACTTGCAAAGGTGTTTTAGATTGTAAAAGATTTGTATTTTGGAGTTGAATAATTCCTTTTTGATAAGTAGAAGCATATATACCTCTAGCATCTATATCAAAATTAGGGGCAATTATTTCATCGTATTGGCGCTGAATTATGTTTTGATTATATGTCATTTAATTTCAATTTCCTTAATGTTTACTATTGGAGTTTAAGTAATATTTGATGCCACTATTAGAGAATATATAACTGCGATCTATTAAATTATTGCATTGATAGCTGAAGCAAATAGCTGAATGAACGGTTTATTCAATACCTGTGTAATTGTGGAACAAATCTGACTCAGTTCTTCTGGTGTTGTAGTTAGTGGTGGAGTAATTTTAAGTACATTGGTTTCACCCTGACAAAAACCCACTAATACTGGATAGGAAGAGTGTTTGAACATACTGCTAATGTACAGCAAAAACAGTTGTTTGCGAAACCAGCACTGAGGTAAATTGGTATCATTCAACTCTATTCCAATTAACAAACCGAACACCCGCACATCTCGGACAGATTTACAAGAAGCTAGGCGATCGCACAAAAGCTTTTCCAGCAGTTTTCCTGATTTTGTTACTCGTTCTTCAAGTTTCATTTCTTCAGCCTTGTGTAGCACATTTAATACCGTGCGATAGCCAACGGGGTAGTTATATCTTTCTTGAATCTCTTTGATTAAGTTTGACCCCAGAGCGTTTAATTTCTGCTGAATATTTTCTGTATATTGCACAATACTAAATGGAAACATCATGTCAGAAGTTCCTTTACCTAAAACTAATAAGTCTGGTTTCAACCCCTGTAAGAGGAAGCGAGCAAATAGTCCTGTTCGGAACATCCCCGTTTGTACCTCATCAATCAACAACAAATAGCCATATTTTTCCCGATGTGTCTGGAGATATTTTATCGTTGTCTCTGGTATTGCTCGAACACCACTTACACCTTGTATTAACTCAATTTGAACTACCGCTATGGAATACTTCTGCATAACTGCATCTAGTTGTACCACTGCATCTTCGGCAAATGGATCGATATAAACGACATCAGGATATAATGGATTGATGTTCTGTTTGTATAAACTGCTCCAAGTTCCTGTCAGTGCAAATAAGGTCTTGCCACCAAAGCCACCTTTTAAGACAAGGACATGTCGCCGGGGATGTTGAGCTGTTAACGCAATTCTGAGGGCGTTTTCTACTCCAGATGCTCCGCTGACAGCAGGTAATATATTCTCTATTCCCGTATATTGGTATAATAAGTTAGTAAGCTCAATTCGCTCATCTTTGTCTTTTATACCTTCTTTTATACCTTGTAGTTCTTCTACATAACTTGGTGGATTATGACCTCTAATGCTACAGGCAACACCACTGACGCAATCGAAAATTTTGTGACCTCCGGAATATATAAATCCACCAGAAGCCTCAACATCTGCGGTCATAAATTTTAGCAGCGCGGAATTGTATTTATTACCAAATACTTTGGTGCGAAATTTAATATTACTGTGTATTAGCTGCAAATCTTCGGCAATTCTGTTAAAGAAAGTAGCATCTGCATATTCAAGACAACGCATAAAGTGCAGACTAGAAACAGTATTAGGTTGAAAAGTTGTTGAGTGGAATGTTTTTTTGTTGGGTTGATTCCAGTAGTGATAAAGCTTTTTTTGGGCTGTAAATGCGCCGAAAGGAACTTCGTTATTCACGAATGATTCATCGAAAATTGTGATATGTGGGCTAAGTTCCTTTATCTTTTTGGATTTTGAATCTCTTAGTTGAGCAAGGCTCTCGCGATTCACACAGGTGATTATTAAAGTTTTATCATGTTCCACTAATTGAAGTATCTTTGTGACTGTATCATCGCACAGTGTAAGTATGACTAAGAAACCGAAGCTATCCGAAAATCTATCTATTTTTTGAAGTTCTTCTATACTATTAATTACAGTAAGACCGGGCATAAAATCAACATACTCATCCTTAACTTTGGTTTTGACGAATGGTCCAAGCCTATCCATAGGATCGAAAATCAACCCACTTGTCGATCCCTTAGCTAAACTCAAGTTATAACGGGCAAGTTTGATTGCACCACTTAGAGCCTCATCAAAACTATTGGCAAGAAAAGTCTGGTAGTCTTTCTGTTGATTCCATGTAGTTCTCACATACTCGCTCAGGCAGAAACAGGTCTGTGCAACATATGGGTTCAGATAAAGTCTGTAGAAGTTGGGCAGTCGATTACGGATTATTTCCTCAAATGTTTCGTTTAGGGAAGGCTTATGCATATTTATATATATATATTATTTATTTATTAATAATGTTTACCTAGATGGTAGCGGGGTACCGCGAAATTATTTTTAATATACTCCTTAATAACTTGGCAATGTTTTCGAGAAAGCATAAAGTCCACGGCTATACAGTCGCAATCGGGAAACGGCGAATTAGCGGAACTGCTGCGTTTGACATAGCGTATTTCAATCTTACGAATGGGCAGTGAGCTATGAGTTTCCCAAAACGTTATAAATTCCTCCTCAGTCAAGAAAAGTTCGATATTCCAAAGCAGATACCTAACGGGAGTATGCATCAACCAGGAGGTAATCGGTTTCTCTTCAAGCTTATCCCATAAGCCCCCTATGGAATCACGAGGAAATTCAAGTCCCTCAGACTTTGTTTTCTCCTGGGACTTACTATAATATTTATTAATGTAAACAATCTCACTGTCTGCCTTTGACTTGCGGATATCAATATTACTGATAGTATTGTCACAGAAGGCATCAAGTAAAACTTGACTATTTGGTTGTGACAATTTCACTTTAGACGGGAAATAGCGAGCTTTCGGTTTAACTTCCAGGTACATGCGAAGTAATATAACTTGGCTTGTCGTATTAAATATATATTGCTTGAAGGTGGTTTCTTGACGGGAAGTAATGATGAATCGCTCTTCTTTAGGGTCATACAATACTACCTTGACGATACTCTCAGCAATGGTTGTATAGTCAAGGGCATTTCCATGAATGGGCACGAAGAAAGCTGTCCCCATGCAGATATGTGAGTAATTCGGGATAGCATACAGTTCCTGTTGTTTCGGTCTCAAGAAATCCAGAGTCTGAAGAATTGTTGCACCGCAATCGACTTTAATAATATTTTCAGATACGCGAATAATGCGATCGCAATTCACTGTTGAAATGACGGTTTTTTCTGGATAGCGAGAACCTAAGTGATTTACACCATTGTTGTAACCCACGACTTTCACATACTTAAGGTTATACTTGTTGACAAGTGATAATAACTCCCGTGTGGAACTTGGCTTTAAGGTGTCGAAGCTCCAACAACGAGAGATAAGCCCCAATTTTATTAACCAATTCAATAAGAATGCAGCTAAATGACCAAACAATAAAAAACTAAGTACAAAGCAAAAGTTACGCAACAGTACTTGTAATATGTTGTCACTCCAATAATCTTTCAAAAACTCTTGCCAAGGGCGATTTGCTCCCAAAAGAGTAATAATTCGGCTACGTCGTGATGAAGAATTTTGTTCTGCATCAATCGCCTCAAAAACTTCCTCTCCACTGATACAGCAACTTCTGAGACTGCTTGGAATCAATGGTGAGGCAAACGCAAAACGTCGTAAATTCTTTTCTGTTAACGAGCGATCGCTGATTATGTGTCCGCAACAAAAAATGACTCCGCAAGAGCCTACTTCTTTTAAACGATGTAGAAATATTTCCTCAAGTTCAATAGTCTCAAAATTATTGTCGAAATACGATTGAAAAGTAGTAATAATACTGATATTTTTAACACGATATCTTTTGACAAGCTCAAGGATTGTATCAGTTTTTTCTGGTAATTTACCGTGAATAAATACAGTCATATCAGTTACTTGGCTGGATGTATTCGCCAATTTCTCCGCATCTGAGAAATCCTGAATTAAACAACCCCTTGATGCTAACCGTTTGATGTAGTCGGCAGATACTGGATGACCAAAATCAACAATAATTGTAATTGGGTACTTTGCCTCAGATGATAAATTGGTTTGAGCAGTATGCTCAAAAAAGCTAACTGTAAATTGGTTGTCCATATTTAACTTTCTCGTTTGGCGAAATTAATACAGATTGTCTTCCATCTTGGGGGGGGAATAGCAAAATAACTGTCGAACCTAACTCAAATGTTGCGAACCACTCACCTCGGTTTACTGGTATGGGAGAACATAGGTTTTTATTTGTGATGGAGTGACCTACGGGCTTAAAATCAGGAATTGCAGGCAAAGTGATATTGCCGACACCAGAACCAGCCACCATCACCAGAATACATGAGCCAATGGTCGTGGAGAACATAAAAATCATACGTTCGTTGAGCGTGTAAACTGGGAACTCAGGATTTTGGAACGATGGGGTTACATGTAAGCGCGCACCGGGAACATGTATAATCTTTTCAAGTTGTCCATCCTGGGGACTGAATACACGATGACAATCAATCGGTGAGAGATAAGTAGTTATGTAATTCCACCCCTCAAAATTTTTCATTTCCACGCTGGGTAACAGTGATGCGGGTAGATACTTAATGCCTTTGAGAGTTATTATTTGTCTTTGTTCAATACGTCCAACATCCTGAATGGTTCCATCGCAGGGACAAAGAACCTCATGCTTTCCTCTTGAAATAGGGCGATACTCAGATTTGAGACCTCGCGTAAATAAAGCGTTTAGCGATGAATATTCATATACGGGAAATTCAGCTTCTTCTTCATTTATCCCAGGCGGGTATTTGTTGTTAAATATCTGATATAAAAATAGGCGAAGTCTTTTTGTTGGCAACCATAATCGTGAAAATTTAATACCAATTTTGACCAACAAGTAGCCCCACAGACCACCATTCGCGTTCTTGGCTTGTCTATATTCTTCACGCCGGATCTCATCTTTAGGAAGAATACTCATTTTTTATTTTTTATTCCTCTTTCCTTTGAATTATGTTACATAAGTATTCAATCCACTTAAATGCTGGGTCGTTTTTCTTCGGTATTTTGTTACAATCTGATATTACATTAGTACGAAGCTTAGCAAGGAAGCTTGGTTGATTAATTAATTTTGTTAGTTTCTCTATCAAGTCTTCTCCGTTCTCCGGTTGATATAACACTCCATTAAAATTTGGTGTAATTAAATTTCTTGTCCAATCGCAATCTGGTGCAAGTACTGGAGTCCCAGCATACAGAGATTCTTGTACAGTCCGTCCAAAAGTTTCTTTTAAAGAAGATGTAACATGAATATCAACATTAGCAAGTAGGCGTAAAACTTTATCGTGTGAAACTTCTCCCAACATTACTGGGGATAGGTTTTTTTTCAAAAAACTAGAACGTATAAAAGCCTCAAGTTCTCCTCTGCCAGCTATGATGATTGTAAATTTTTTAATTCCCAACTGTTCTTTTAATTTGGGTAAATATTTACAGTTAAATTGCCAATTTTTATCTGGAGAAAGCCGACCAAGAAAGAGTATTTTCACGGTGTGATCAATTCCTGGTAAATCATAAAAGTCTTGAAAAAAATGTGCACATTTCATGATTTTCGGATTTTCGACTAATGATGGTCCAATAACAGGAGCATAATTTACATTATCAATTCCCCATGATTTCAATCTTTGCTCAATAAACTGGCTGCCCACAAGTGTAATGGAGTACTGATTGTAAATCCATCGTGTTAACAATAAAAGCGCAGGTTTAACTAAGTTTGCCACCCACCGAGGGATATAATCCTGGATGTAATCAATAAAATTAGTACGATATGAAGCAATATAAAGTATATTGTGGCGTTTAGCATAAGATAGACCAGGTAGAGTAAACATAGTAGTCCACAGTCGCTCTGGTTCTTCTACTTGAATTATATCGGGTTGGAATTCTCTCAAAGCATTCTCAATAATGGGTATTGATTTTTGTGTAGGATTTCTCTCCTGTTTTACTCCCATCCATTGTTTGCTAGGAAGGGGAACAACTTCAACATTGTCGAAAATACAACCAACATAGTCAGACCAATTAGGATAAATATCTTCTAATTCCGAATAGTTAGAAACTAAACATAAAGCCGAGTGACCTGCTTCTGATAACTTTTTTAGACGCTCAAATAAAGTAATACTAACTCCATCATGTGAAGGAAGAAAAGTACTACAAATGATAACAATTTTCATTATTTTTAATTTTATATAACTTTATTAGTCTTATTAGTTATTAAGTCAAATCTAATCTAAAATAGTTTTTATCTTTTAATATAATCAGGAAAATGGGATAAAAAATTGAAATAAAATTATTGAATAATCACTTTATTATCTATATAACTAACTATGTAATTTCTTAACAATTAGATCAAAATACCAATTAATTATTGGAGCTAATAAACTATGCCAAACTCGTAATAATTTAATTTCTAATCCTGGTGTAATTGCAAAATCTTTTCTCTTAATACCGCGTAAAATTACCCTTGCGACATTCTCTGCACTCCAAGTTTGAGCCGTACCTGTAATTAATTTAGTTTCATCCGGTTTTGTCAAATTTTCTGTTGCTAACTGTGGAGTATCAGTGTCGGGAGGATAAACAATTGAAACATGAATCCCCAAGTTTTTTAGTTCTCCCCGCAATGATTCAGCTAATCCACGTAAAGCGAATTTAGATGGACTATAAGGAGTATAGCCGTAAATACCAATTAATCCGGCAGCAGAGGATATAATGACAATACGCCCTTGCTGCTTCTGCATCATTGATGGTAAAACTGACTTAATTGCATAGAGAGTGCCAAAATAATTGATTGCCATTGTATCTTTAAAAACTTTCAAGGGAAGTTCGTGAAAGTAACCTGGATGAGCTATTCCGGCTGAAGTAATTAATAAGTTCGGTGTACCTATTTGCTCAATAGCTGTGTTGATTGCTTCCTTTATTTGATCGAGCTTTTCCACTGACGCAGAAACAGAAATAATACGTTGTTCTGGATATACTCTTGCTGCTTCTATTTCTGCTTTAGCTGCTAAGAGAATGTCTTGACGGCGAGCAATTATGGATATATGTGCTCCTTCTTTGACTAACATAATTGCAGTTGCTTTACCAATACCACTAGAACCACCAGTTATAATTGCATGTTGTTTATAAAAATTCATTGCGAGTTCCGAAGAGTAATTTTATAAAAGCAGAGCTTTCAGATTATTCCGCTAACGTTGGTAGTATTTTTCTATTTGCTGGGGTATCTGGTTTTATAACTTTTCTAGCTCTTTAAAAGTCGCGTCTACAGTCAACTTAATTTGCTCTTCTGTATGCTTGGAAGTTATGAAAAAACGCAACCGAGCCATGTTTTCTGGTACTGATGGGTAAATCATTGGCTGAACATTAATACCACGCCGAAATAAAGCTTGAGAAAGTTTAATACATTTTAATGAATTACCTATAATAATAGGAATAATTGGTGTATTTTGACTAAATCCGGTATTCAGTTGATATTTTTGTGCAAGTTCTAGAAATAGCTTTGCTCTGGCATGTAATTTTACTACACGCTCTGGTTGGGCTTTGAGGACTTGAATTGCCGCCAATGCAGCTGCTGTATTTGCTGGAGACATTCCTACACTATAAATAAATCCTGGAGCGGTATATTTGAGGTATTCAATTAAAGCACTACTACCTGCTATGTACCCACCACAACTAGCAAAGGATTTACTGAGAGTTCCCATCCATATATCTACATCGTTGGGATTAATTCCATAGTATTCGCCAATTCCACAACCTTGTTTACCTAGCACACCAATTGAATGAGCCTCATCAATCATTAAAAAAACTTTATGACGCTTCTTCACCTCAATAAATTTAGGTAAATCAGGGATATCACCGTCAGCGCTATAAATACCCTCAATGACAATTAATACCTGTTGAAAATTGTGTCTATGAGTTGCTAATAAATTGTCTAATGCTTGCCAGTTATTGTGAGCAAAAGGAAGTATTTTAGCCCCTGAGAAAGAACAACCTTCTGAGATACTGTTATGACTTAGAGAATCACACAAAATTAAATCTTTCTCGCCAAATAAATGACTAATTGTAGTAACATTTGTAGCGTGCCCTCCCACGAAAACTATACTTTCAGAGACTCCTATAATATCAGCAATTTCCCTCTCTAATTGACGATGTATGGGTTTTTCTCCAGATATTATGCGACTTGCAGAGACAGAAGTCCCGTACAAATCAATTGATTCTTTCACAAATGAGTTGACTTTGGCATCACCAGATAATCCTAAATAGTTGTAACTTGAGTAATTTATCAATTCTTTTCCATCAATTACAGTATTATTGTTACTTATATTTTCATTTACTTTAAAATATGGGTTGCCACCACCTTCAATAGCCTCTAATTTATGAATTTCTTTTTTTAAATTAAGATAATTTTGATTCAAACTAAAATTATAGTACTCAGGCAAAATATCTATTAATTGTTGTTTTTTGGTCGGTATATTATTTGAAAATTTTTCTGATGTAGATTTTTGATTAAATAAATATTTTGCGAGGGATTTAATATTTGGATAATTCCAAATGATTGTAGGTGAAATTTCACTCTTTAAAGACTTTTTAATATCTTCTACTAAACTAACTGCGGTTACAGAATCAAGACCGTATGTAAAAAATGATTTATTTTTATCAATATGTTCAATTTCTATTGCTAATTTATTACTTACCCTGCTTTTTAGCCAATTTTCAATTGATAATAAATCTTCTACCCCTTCTAAATTACTAGCATTTTCATCCACACATTGATCGAGTTGCTCTCTTAAGACTCTTAAAAAAGATGCTGAGTCATTTTTCAGAAAAAAATGATCGCCCTCAAACATTTGTAGTTTGAAAGAATTATGTGTCTGGTAACGCCAATCATTAAGTTCATTTTGGCTAACTACCGTGTCTTCCGTACCTCCAAATGCAGATATTGGACAATCAAGGGGTTCCTCGATGCAGTATTGATAGGTATCACCAAGTACAGCATCTGCCCGTATTGAAGGTAAAAAAAGATTCATTAATTTCGGATTTGTGAGAATTTTCACCGGAGTACTATTGCCACGGCGCATTTTTTCTATAAACTCCTTGTCCGGTAAATTATAAGAAGGAGTTCCAGATGCAGGTAGTTGAGGAGCGCGACAACTGACAATAAACAGATGAATAGGACTATGTCTGCATTGTCTACGAAGCTCACGAGTCACCTCAAAGCAAATCAGACCTCCTAAACTATGACCTAAGAAAGCAAAGGGCTTATCCATGTAGGGCAGAATCTCTTTTACAATTGCATTCACAAGGGGTTTCATTTGAGTGTATGGAAATTCTTTAAGCCGATTACCCCTTCCAGGAGGTTGAATTACATATAAATCAATTGTTTCCGAAAGTTCTTTGTGCCAGTCTCTAAATAATTGTGGTCCTGAACCACCATGAGGAAAACAGAATAAGCGAATACGTGCTTTGGGGTTCGCTTTGTAAGAAACGAGCCATGGGTTGTCAGCAAGATAATTTAGCATATATTACTTTCCATACATTTAAGCAATGCGGTTTTATTTACGACTGGCGCGAAGGAACATACACCTGTTCCATAGGATTAGGTGTGGACTTCCAGCTAAAAAAGTAGCTGTATCTTGATCTTTGAATTATCTCTGCGGGTTGGTCTTAGGTGTTAAATTAACCCATAATCGAGAAGAACTAGGGAAGAAAAAAAGTATATTATTTTTTCGTATGTGTGCTATATTGCGGAATATGGCTATATGAATACTAAAACCAAGCAAAGAATCATAAAACCGCAGTTTCAGCTAGTTTTGGGATTACTTTCAGGTATTAACTGTGTAATGATTGAAAGCGTTAATCTTTTGCATCATACTTGTAAAAATTCATTTCTCAACAAGGTAGTTTAATAAATTACAAGATTTGAAATAGATGTTTGAAAATATTAAATTTAGGAGTGTTATTAATGCAGTTAGATAACACGAAATTAGTTAAGTGCAGAAAGACCATAGTTGCTGATAGTAAACTGAAAAGTTTACGACTATTTCATGTGTTACTCATCACCTTGATACCTTTCATGGGGTTTGTCATAGCCCTGATTTGGGTGATGGGAGGAAATCTTATCGAACCTTTAGATATAGGACTTTTCTTAGGTATGTGGTTCGTAAGTGGAATCGGTATTACGGTTGGATTTCACCGCCATTTTGCTCACCATAGTTTCAAAACCAGTAAAACTCTAAGAATTGTTCTAGCAATTATGGGTTGTATGGCTGCACAAGGATCTGTAATTTATTGGATTTCGCTACACAGAAGACATCATGAAAACAGTGACCAAGTTGGAGATCCTCATTCACCCCATTTAAAGAAAAAAGGCATTCTAAAACTATTTCGGGGTCTATGGTATGCCCATATTGGTTGGATGTTCAACCATGAATTTCCGAATCCGTTTAATTATGCTCCAGATCTTGTTGGAAACAAAACTATCTCTTGGGTGGATCGGCTTTACTTTTTCTGGCTTTTTCTGGGATTAGCTATCCCCACTTTTATGGGAGGTGTAATCAAGGGGTCTTGGAACGGAGCATTTGACGGATTTCTTTGGGGAGGACTTGTAAGATTGTTCTTTACTGAAAACTTTATCTGGAGCATCAATTCTATCACTCATGTTTGCGGTCACCGTTGGTTTAATACCAATGAGCAAAGTAGAAACAATATTTGGTTAGCCATCCCCACTATGGGAGAAGCTTGGCATAACAACCATCATGCTTTTCCCAAATCTGCGAAGTTTGGGTTGAAATGGTGGCAAATTGATTTTGGCTACTGGTTCATCCGAACTCTGGAAGTTTTTGGCTTAGTCTGGGATGTCAAAATTCCTACCGCAGGAATGATAGAGGCTAAAAAATCAGCGTAGTTTAATTTTAGTAAATTTCTAATACAAACTAAGGAGATTTAAAGAATGGAAATCAAAGCTACTCAAATCCACCAATTATCAACTGTTTGCGAAAGTCAAAAGAAAAATACTCAAGGAGATGAGAGTAATGAGTAATAATCCTAAAACAGCAGCAGACATTCAAAAATGGTTAGTTTCTTATCTAGCAGTGTCTTTAGAAATTGAACCTGAGGGTGTGGATCGGACAATTCCCTTTGAAAACTATGGTTTGGATTCCTTAAAAGCTTTAGCGCTAACAGGTGATTTGGAAGACTGGCTCGGATATGAAGTTGATCCGACTCTAATGTACGATAGCCACACTATAGAAACTCTAGCACAGCATTTATTAGAAGAGGATGAATAGATGATACATAGAAATCATGAGGTATTTACTCAAGCTACAGATCAAGATTACAAGGGCACATCGGCTGAGGCTATCCAGTATCATTACGACGATGGTAATGATTTTTTCAAAGTCTGGTTAGATAATACTATGGCTTATACTTGTGCTCGGTGGGAAAAAGGAGAAGGGCTTGAAGCTTTAGAAACAGCCCAAATCCGAAAACTGGATTTCCATATTAACCAAGCAAAAGCTAAGGGAGCCAAACGAGTTTTAGATATTGGCTGTGGCTGGGGTTCGCTCTTAAGACGTTTGGTAGAAGTACACGGTGTTGAAAAAGCAATCGGTATAACCCTGAGTAAAGCTCAGACCGAGCAGGTTAAATCTTTCAGAAACCCTAGGATCGAGGTTTATTTGGAAAATTGGGCAGACCATCATCCTGAAGAACTTTACGATGCTATTTTGGGGATCGAGGTCCTTGAACATGTTGTACAGGTAGGTTTACCTGAAACCGAGAAAGTAAAGGCTTATCGCAATTTCTTTGAACACTGCCACAAATGGTTGAAGCCTGGAGGTTGGATGTCTTTGCAAACTATAGTATATGACAACATGCGCCCAGAAAACTTCAACGAGTTTCTGACTAATGAGGTATTTCCAGAGTCAGATCATGCCACCTTGGCGGAGCTTGTCAAAGCTAGGGAAAGACTTTTCGAGATTGTTGCGATTCGGAATGACCGCCAAGACTACGAACTTACCTGCAAAGCTTGGCTTTCAAGACTCAAGAAAAATCGTACTGCTGCTATCAATGTTGTCGGCTCCGAAGTAGTTGCTCGCTATGAAAAATATCTCAAGTTTTCTATGATTGGTTTCCACACTGGAAGTATTAACCTGGCGCGGATTGCAATGCGTCGCATTGACAAACCATGCAAGTAAACGTAAAGTTCGCTATCCAATAGCCAAAAAAATCACAACCAATTACAATCAAATGTTACAAAAATTATTAACTTATTTGCTTGATTCTCCCTTCAAAAAATATTTTTATTTAATTTTGTATAACTTATTGACATCAGTAGTTGGAAACAAGCAAGTTACATTCATGAATTACGGATATGTCGATTTGTCTCCTGATGTCAAAATTTTAGAATTAAGTGCAGAAGACCAGGAAGAAATTTATTGTGCTCAACTTTACCATCATGTTGCAAATACTATTTATTTAAAGGGATATGATGTTCTCGAAGTTGGATGTGGTCGTGGTGGTGGCTCTTCCTATATTCTGCGTGCTTTGCAACCAAAAACCATGACTGGGGTTGATTTTTCAGAAAAAAATATCGCTTTTTGCCAAAAGTTGGAGGTGATTCCAGGACTAAATTTTCGTGTTGGAGATGCAGAATTATTACCGTTCGCAGACTCTTCATTTGATGTGGTTGTAAATATAGAATCATCCCATTGCTATGCTGCAATTGAAAAATGTTTTGATGAAGCATTTAGAGTAATTCGTCCTCATGGCTACTTTTTATTCGCTGATTTTCGTCCCAGTAATTTAATTGACGATGTTCGGAAGTCATTAGAGATGTCTGGTTTCAAAGTTATTAAATATGAGTTAATTACTGAAAATGTTCTCAAAGCAATTGATTTAGATAACACAAGAAGATTAACTGTGATTAAGCAAGATGTTCCTAAATATCTTCAAGGTATAGCCCGATGGTTTGCAGAATCCAAAGATTCTCCCATTTATGAAGAATTTAAAAATCGAAAATCTGAATATTTTTACTATGTTTTACAAAAACCTTAGAGGATATGTGGAAGAATTCAAATATATTTATTTATTTATTTATTTATTTATTTATTTATTTATTTATTTATTTATTTA
>ERZ1740062.287-NODE-287-length-33943-cov-4.141673_pt1 | contig 33943 bp, 26 predicted proteins | sample MGYA00581741_ERZ1740062 | MGnify/ENA primary metagenome ERZ1740062 (study PRJEB43018, sample SAMN04849747) | marine metagenome | isolation source: floating plastic debris | place: Pacific Ocean | collected 2008-09-01 | study: EMG produced TPA metagenomics assembly...
GGCGTGAACGGCATTATCCTCATACTCTAAGGCTCGAAGCGCGGGATCTCTAAGTCGGTCGAAGCGGAGACAGAGGCCTACGAGATTGCAGCGAGTGCCAATGATAAGTTGTTCATGGCGACCGGCCTGTCGCAGCTGGCCCGTGCGCAGCGCCAGGCGGGTGACTTGTCAGCGGCCAGGTCAGCGTTCGAGCAAGCGCAGGACATTTTTGTCGAGATAGAGGACACCTCGCGAGCGGCGCAGGTCGGTATGCGACTGGCGCGCATCGAGTGGTCAGCCGGCGACACCGGCGCCGCTAAACAACGGCTGACAGCAGTGCGTGATCTTGCGGCGCGTGACGGATTATCGCAGCCATACATTGAGACGACGGAAATGGTCGGTGACCTCGCGTTTAGCGAAGACCAGCACGTTGAGGCGATCACGGCCTTCGAAGAGGCCCTGGCACATATCGAACAAAGCGGCTTTATCGCAGGCCGCGAGCGAATACTGACCAAGCTTGGCCAGGATTTACTGGCGACAGGTGATTTGACGGCGATGCAGTCGGTGGTCGGGCAGTTGCAGGGCCATGAGTATGTCTCCGCCGGCAGCCTGCGAGTACAGGCCGAGTTTGCGGCGATGCGTGGCCTGCACGCGCGTGCCGTCTCGACGCTGCAAGAGCTCCGTGAGATACATCCCGAGGACTGGCGCGAATCGGATGACGCGCAACTTGAAGCCTATCGCGCACAGGTGGTTCGCTAATTGGTCTAACGCGTTGCAGGCATCTGCATCGTGTGTTGTCATGCGCAGCAACTGAGACAAACAACGAGCGCCGAGATGACCGATTCTGTTCTGTTTTCCCCCTTCAAGGTAGGTGATCTGACACTGCCAAACCGTTTTGTTATGGCACCGATGACGCGTTCATTTTCGCCCGACGGTAATCCGACGGATGATGTGGCGAGCTACTATGCGCGGCGGGCGGCGGCCGACGTCGGTTTGATTCTGTCCGAAGGTGTCACGGTCGATCGACTGGGCGCATCGTCAGATCCTCGTGTGCCCAACATGGTCACGCCAACAGCGCTCGCCGGTTGGCAACAGGTGATCGACGCAGTACATGCGGCCGGTGGACTGATGGGGCCGCAATTATGGCATGTTGGTATGACGCGCAAGCCGGGCCAGGGGCCGCATCCTGATGCGGCTTCCGATGGACCGTCGGGTATCACGCATACCGGCAAAGCCGTGTTGCCGGTACCGACCGAGGAAGAAGTCGCCGATATGGCCGCGGCGTACGGTCGTTCTGCTGCGCATGCGCGCGAGCTTGGTTTCGACATGCTCGAAATTCATGGCGCTCACGGCTATCTGATCGATCAATTCTTCTGGGCGGTCATGAACCAACGCGATGATCGGTTTGGTGGCGATTCGCTGACAGATCGAGCGGCGTTTGCGGTGGAAGTGATTCGCGCTTGTCGTGAGGCGGCAGGCGACGCGATGCCGATCTTTTTGCGCATCTCACAGTGGAAACAACAGGACTACGCCGCGAAGTTGGCGACCACACCGACGGAGCTGGAAGCGTTTGTGGGTGTGCTCGCCGATGCCGGGGTCGATGTGTTTCATTGTTCGCAGCGTCGTTTCTGGGAGCCGGAATTCGAAGGCTCGGATCTGAACTTCGCTGGCTGGGTCAAGAAGCTATCCGGCAAGCCGACTGTGACAGTAGGCTCTGTGGGTCTCAACGGCGATTTCTTCAAGTCGTTTCAGGGCGAGGGCGCCGACGCGTCTGGTCGTTCGGGCATCGATGATCTGGCGCGACGCGTCGACGACGGAGAGTTTGATCTGATCGCAGTGGGCCGCGCGTTGTTGCATGACCCGGAGTGGGTCGCCAAGGTGCGCGATGAACAATTCGATGCCTTGCAGGGATTCGATGCCGCGTCGCTGGGCCGTCTGACTTAGGTTCTGCGTTAAGGGCGGACGACACGCCCGCGCAGTATCACGGTATCGATACGGCGTGTGTTTTCGATGTCGTCCAGCGGATCCGCAGACAGCAAAACCAGATCGGCATGTTTGCCGATATCGATCGTGCCGGTCACGTCTTGCAGGTCAAGAAATCTTGCGGGTACAGTGGTCGCCGCCGCAAGCGCTTGCAACGGTGTTAAGCCAGCATCCGCCAGGATCACCAATTCATTGTGCAGGCTGTAGCCGGGGATTGCATACGCGATTGGCGTATCGGTGCCAGCGCCGATGGGTACATCCGCCGCCAGCAGTTTCGGCACCATATCGACGCTCCACTGCCCCAGTTTGAAAAACGAGGGGTTGATCTGTGTCGTCAGCCAGACCGGCGGCTCACGCCAGCCGTCGCGTACTGATTCGGGCAGTGCATCGACGGCATCCTGCCAGTCGTCGCGGGCCATCGGGATATGTTGGTTGATCGCGTTCAAGCGCAGCGTTGGCACCTGAATCGTTTGCCTGAGACTCGTCAGCACTGCGTGACAGCGGGCATCGGCCTCGCTATCGATCGCATCGTCGCGCTGCACACCATGAATGGACTGGCGCAACTTTAGCCCGGCGGTGTCATCGCGCATTCTGGCGCGACGCAGGATCGCGCGGCGTGTTTGCAGCAGCGTCTCGTGACCCGCCGCGCAATCGAGTTCGATGTTGCGCAGATGTTCGAGCGAGTGAACGCGTGGGCCTGCATCGGATGCCAGCATACTCAGCGGCACGTGTGCCGCGATCGGCAGATCAAGTTGATTGGCGGCGGCGACCAGTGCGTCGAACACATCGGGCTCGACCATCTCATAAATCTTGATGAAGCTCGCACCGGCATCCCGCAATGCCGTGACACGTCGCAACGCATCGGAGGCCTGATCGATCGCCGTGCCGATTAGCGGCACGTTGTCGCCGTCGTAGACCACCGGCGTACTGTCGAGCAACGGCCCTGAAAAATACACCCGTGGTGCGACGGCATCTGGCTCGCGCATCCGAGCGATAACGGGCAACAGGGTGGGCAGTGCCCCGCCGGTGTCACGCACGCTGGTGCTGCCGTAGCGCAGGAAGTCGCGCGGCATCGAGGGCGTGAAGCGGTCGTCATAGGTCAGATGGACATGCATGTCCCACAGCCCGGGGATTAGATACAGACCCTCGCCATCGATGTGCTCGTTCGCCCGATCAATCCGCGTTGTCGCTACCGCCGCAATATGGCCATCACGTATCGAGACATCGACGCCGCTGCGAGCGCCATTCACCGCATCGATCGCGGTGACGTTGTGTATGACGAGATCGGCAGGCTGGCCCGCACACGCCGCTAACGATAGTGCGGCGACTATCGTCAGCCAGCGTTGTCGGAGTGGGTCAGCCAATGCGTTTGACGATGTCGCCAAGCGTCTCGGACAACGCCTTGGTGCGACGGCGGTCGACACCATCAACGTCGGCGCGTTGCAGCTGCTTCGCCATTTGCCGCAGTTGCCTGGCCAGCGCCCGATTGGGCGTCTTGCTCTGCAGCTGTTCATCCACGGCAATCAGCAGCCAACTGAGGTCTCGCAGCATGTCGGCATCGACAGCGTTGGTTCTGGACAGTTGCGTGATGTAGGCGCGGGCGACAATCGGATCTGCGGGCCATGTCACCTGGTACTGCTGTTGCGGGTTAAAGCGCTCGCCCTGGTCGGCGAGTTTGGCCGCCGCAATCTCCTCGGCACTGAGATGCTCGCTCGGTAGTAGTGACCAGACATCAATGCCGCGCGCAATCTCGGTGCCGTACACCTTCCCGTTGTACCAGTAGGTGGACCAATAGCCACCCAGAATGAGGTGTTCCTCATCGACGGGTCCACGGTCGAAGTAGGCGATCTCGACCGGGTTGGCGGAGTCGGTGAAATCGATTAGAGATAGTCCGCCCTGATACCAGGCTTGCGCAAATATATCGCGACCGGGTACGGGCACGATCGACCCGTTGTGGGCGACGCAGTTTTCAGTATCGCTTTGCGGCGCCGGGATTTTGAAGTAACCACCGAACTCGAGTTTGCCGTCGACGATATCGTAGATGGCGTCGGCGCCCCACGAGAGTGGATCGTAGGCGCGGCAACGCGGACGGCTGCCACCACCCCATTCGTCGGTAAACAGGATCTTGGCGCCGTCGTTATTGAACGTGGCCGAGTGCCAGTAGGCGAAACCGTTGTCGACCACTTCGTCGATACGCTTTGGCTTCAGCGGATTGCTGATATCGAACAGGATGCCGTTGCCAGAGCAGGCGCCTGCCGCGATCCGCTTTTCAGGAAATACCGTGATGTCATGGCAGTGATCGGTGCGATTGGTTTCCTGTGTGTCATCGCCGTGGTCACCGCCGCGCCACAAACCAGCGATGATGCCGTCGTCAGCAAAAACCGCTGGGCTATCCACAATACGAGCACTCGCTGGATCATCGACGGGTATTTCGATCACATCGATTCGGAACAGTGCTGTTCTGGAGTCGCCGGGTACGTCGCCGATGCAACCGCGCAGTTCTTCTTCTTCACGAATGCTTGATGTGCCGGAGTTATAGACGATCAGCTTGCCATCGCGGCCAGGTCCAGATACGACGGAGTGCGTATGTGAGCCGCGGCAGGTTTGTACGGCGCCAACCTGTACGGGACGCTGTGGGTCGCTGATACTAAAAATGCGCAGGCCGCGAAACCGGTCATCGCTGATGTCTTCATCGATGCCTTGCAAGCCACAGTCCAGACGACCGCGGGTTTGCTCGACCGACATAATCAATAGATCGCCAATGACACTGACGTCGCCCTGACCACCCGGGCAGACGACCGATGCCATGTGCACCGGCACACCGGACTCGGGCAAACGGTACATATTGAAACCGTGGTAGCTGCCGGCAACCATGACATCGTCAAAAAAGGCCATATCGGTATTGGCGAAGCTCAGCAACGGGTAACGATCATAGGGTTTCTTTTTCTGTTCGGCTTCCGCATCGTCCTCCGCAGTATCGGCTTCTGATGTTTCGTCTTCCGGTTTCTCCGGTGGCAAACCGGCAGGATTGGCTGGGTCAAAAAAACCGGTAGGTTTCGGTAGGGAGGCCACCAGTGTCAGATTGCTGATCGCTGCACCTGCATTGTCGAAGCCCGCGGCGAGGTCTGCACGTGGGTCATCGGACAAGCCAAGCAACATACCGTTCATTCGCTCGATTTCAGCGGTCTGGTCATTAGTAATATCGCTGGTGAATTCAAACAGCACAGGGTCGTAGGCGGCACCGGGGCTTTCCAACAGGCGTTCGACCATATCGACCGCGCCCTCGTGGTGACGAATCATCAGTTGTAAAAACAGGCGATCAAAATCTGCGCCCTGCAGTGTCGCGAGCTCAGCCATCTGCGCCGGTGTTGCCATGCCCATCGCGGCCATGGCCGCCATGTCCATGCTGTGGCCCTCATGCATCGTCATGACGGGTTCACCCCGACTGGTCAGCCAGTCCTTCATGAACGCGATCTCGTCGGTTTGTGCGCTGTCGATCCGGCCGGCGATGTCGCGCACATCGGGCGAGTTGGTCCGGTCATTGACGAACGCTGCCATTTCCACCGCTTGTTGATGATGCGGAATCATCTCGCGCATGAAGGTGGCGTCCGCTGGCGAGTAGCTCGTATCCGCGATTTCAATCGCCTGATCGGCGCTGAGTTCGCGGGTATCACCGCCGGGTGCGCCGGGCTGGACAATGGGTACATCCGCGTGAACGGTCGTCGCCGCCAACAAAAGCGCGGCGGCGAGCGATAACGATGCAGGACGAATGCGTAGGCGATGATCAAAAAAACGCGGCACGGCGGGCTCCCCCAGGACAGATCCAGCCGCAGAGCTTACCGTGAGGCGCTACCCGCGTGCGAGTCGAACACCGGCCGCGTTGCCGGCCACGTTCGTCAGTTTGCTATCAGGATTACGTTAAATGCTCGGCCCATTGACGACCACGCTGTCAGCTGGAGCTCATAAATCCAAGGAGTTTGTTTCATGGTTATTACTGATTTCAGATGCTTAGCTTGTATTCCTGACAAAGCATGACAGAATAGGATCAAACTCCGACGACGGTATAGGAAGACCGGGTCGGCCAACAACGCGCGATCCACGTTCCGTGGCGTCGCGTTCGGGGAAAACTCGAGACTTAAGAAAAGGGTGTGAGCGCGCACGCTTCGGTACTGCGACGCTATGCAAAAGATGGCAGAAAACGACACATCGGCCAGCGGCATTTCACCGGCGCTCACAATGCGTGCCGGCGGCGGTGCACCAGCAGTCGATGCGTTGTACACCCAGGTCGCCGTCAGTTTCCTGTCCCCGCAAACCGACGCAATCATCGAGTCGCTGTTAGGCCCCGTGCAAATGCTGCGCGAAGCCACGGCCGTCGATGCGGTGTTCATAGCGTTGCTCGATGCTGACGGAGATACGTTTTCCGAGGTTATCGCGGCGACCGCGCCTTTCACCCGTTGTCGGCCACAGGTGCTCGAGTCGCGAGTGCTGTCCGAATTACCGGCGCTGCGCCAGCGGCTTGCTGGTTTACGTACGGTCGAGCTGTCCGCGGATTTACCTGCCCGACACGAACTCAAGTCGGCAGCCGACACACTGAATGCGATCCATATGGGCACGTGCCTACTCGCCGGCGTCGAGGCTCGTCGCAGCAATGGCGATGAGACGCAACTGCGGGCTGTGCTCGGTTTCGTCAAGGAGTCAACCGACGGTGCCTGGCAAACCGATCTCACCCTATTGATGAAATTGCTGGCCGCGAATCTTAGCGCTGGCCTTGCCAACGTCGATCAGGCGCTCGAACTTTACGATCTGCACCAGCGTGACGAGCTGCTGCATGTTACCGCCAATGATGGCGTTTGGGATTTCGATGGCGAGACCAAGAAGGTCACGTTCTCGCGACGCTGGAAAGAGATGCTCGGCTACGACGTGGATGAGGATGATATCGCCCCGGATTGGTACCGTCTCGTACACCCGGATGACATGTCATCGGTACAGTCGAAAATGCGCGCGCACCTTGAAGGTCGTAGCGATATGTTTGTCAGCACCCATCGCATGCGTCATTGCAATGGCGACTGGCATTGGGTGGAGAGTCGCGCTCGCGGCGTAATGGATGCACAGGGACGCCTGCTTCGCTTGATCGGCGTCGAAGTCGATATCAATGAACGCAAGCTGTACGAAGAAGCGTTGTTCCGTGAAAAGGAGAGCGCCCAGATCACGCTGCAGTCGATCGGTGATGGCGTTATCACGACCGATGAAAACAACATCGTTGAATACGTGAATCCGGTTGCCGAGGAACTAACTGGCTGGAAAGTCGATGACGCAACGGGCCGACCACTCGACGAAGTGTTCCGCGCGTTTCACGAAGAAACCTGTGAACCGCTTGAGAATCCATTGGCGGTCGCTGTGCGTCGCAGTCGCGCCGTTAAATCCAATCGCCCGATTCTGTTGATCCGCCGCGATGGCAATGAGCTTTACATTGAGAGCACCGCATCACCGATCCGTGATGGCAACTCAATGATTACCGGCGGCGTGCTGGTCTTCCACGACGTCAGTGAGGCGCGTGAGCTCAACCGTAAGCTGAGCTATCACGCGAGCCATGACTTCCTAACCGGTCTCGTGAATCGACGCGAGTTCGAAAAACGCGTCGAGCGCGCGTTAAAGAGCAGTGAGCAACGCGATGTCTCGCATGTTGTGTGTTACCTCGATCTCGATCAATTCAAGATCATCAACGATAGTTGTGGACACAGTGCCGGCGATGCGTTGCTGAGCCAGCTAGGGGCATTGCTGAAGTCGAAGATTCGCTGGCGCGACACACTCGCGCGGTTGGGTGGCGATGAATTCGGTGTGCTGCTGGAAAGCTGTACTATCGAAGAGGCTATGACCACAGCCGATGCATTGCGCGAGGCGGTGAGCGAATTCAAATTTGTCTGGGACGAGCGCAGTTTCCGTCTGACCACTAGTATTGGTGTCGTACCGTTGAACGCGACGCAGGAAGACGATGTCGCCGGCGTGTTGTCGGCGGCGGACAGTGCGTGCGCGGCGGCGAAGGATGCTGGACGCAACCGACTGCATTCGTATCACGAGAACGATATCGACATGATGCGGCGCCGGCGTGAAATGCAGTGGGCCGCGCGCATCAACAATGCCCTCGAAGAAAATCGTTTCGAATTGTTCCGGCAGACTATTTTGCCGCTGCAGGAACAAGATGCCGGCGCGCACTATGAGTTGCTGTTGCGAATGCGCGATGAGAACGGTGCGCTGGTATCGCCAGATTTATTTATCTCTGCGGCCGAGCGTTATGGCATCACGCCAAACATTGATCGCTGGGTTATTCGCTACGCGCTGCGTTGGCTCGTGTCAGAAGCCGACGAACGTGCGCGGCTGTCACTGTGCTCGATCAACCTCTCCGGGCAAAGTCTGGGCGATGAGAAATTCCTGCCGTTCGTGGTCGAGCAGTTCCAGACGAGTGGTATCTCGCCCGAGAAGATCTGTTTCGAGATCACCGAGACGGCGGCGATTGCCAGTTACTCGCAGGCCAACCGTTTCATCAATGCGCTGAAAGAACTCGGTTGCAAGTTCGCGCTGGACGATTTCGGCACCGGCCTGTCTTCGTTCGGCTATTTGAAACATTTCCCGGTGGACTACCTCAAAATCGACGGCAGTTTCGTTAAAGAGATACTGCATGATCCGATCGACCGTGAAATGGTCCGATCCATTAATGAAATCGGTCATCTGACCGGCAAGCAGACCATCGCAGAGTTCGCCGAGAATCCAGAGATCATCACCATGCTGCGTGGTATGGGTATCGACTATGCGCAAGGCTACGGCGTTGCCGAGCCGCAGAAAGTGATGCAGGCGATCGCCTGATTGAACACCCAGGCCTCGCGGCCAGCACTGCCGTAAAAAACCTTCTGTTGTTCTCCTGAGCGGCTGGCGCCGAGCGGTGCTGCAACTGTGCTGCGAAAAGATATTTTTCAAAAAGTGAACCTCGGCGAGGTCCCATGTCCTCTTAGCGGATAACTCACGAGTCGTTTAGGCATTCGTGCGTCCAATCCCCTACGGAGAACATCATGAAAATCAGAAATTTGTTTGGTGGGGTCGTGACTGCGGTGGCATTGGCCGCCTGCGATAACGGCACGACCATTACACAGAACGCTCCCGAAGCCGAAGAGATCGCGACGATTCGCGGCATTGCCGATCAGGCGCTGCCGTCGGCCGTTTTACCGTCCGCCTCGTTGCCGTCTGCGAGCTTGCCGTCGCAGTCGCTGCCGTCGGCATCATTGCCGAGCGTTGAGCTGGATGAATCCCCTTCGTCTGTCGAAGTGCGCACGCTCGAGGTGACGTTGGAGGCGCGGCAGGAAGTCACCGACACACCGCTGGCGCCTGGCAATGAAAACTTGACCGCCGTTGGTCGTAGCGTCGCGGACGAACCAACACTGGACTATCGCGCTTCCGTGACGGCCAGAGGTCTCGATGATGGTGACACGATTACGATGGTGCATATCCACTCAGGCTTCGCCGGTGAGAATGGTGGTGTGTTGATTGGTCTAGCCGCCACAGCCGATCCATCGGTATTTGAAGTTACCGGGTCAATCAACGATTTTGCGGGTATTCCCGGCAATGATCTCGAGACTTTTCTCGCAGGCGGCTGGTATTTCAATCTGCACACCGCGTCGAATCCCAGTGGTCAACTTCGCGGTCAGATTTTCACTGACGACGTCGATGTAGTGCGGTTACAACTGGAAGGCCAACAAGAAAATCCGGCCGTGATCAATGCGCCGGGTGTGTCGGGCGTCGCCTACGTGACCTTTGATGAAGACGATGAGCAGATCGTCGTCAATAGTCGCGTCGAAGGTTTCACGCCGTTCCTGGATGCGCCGATCGGTCCTGTGCATCTGCACGCCGGTTTTGCCGGTGAGAACGGTCCAGTGCTGTTGCCGCTGCAGCCGGTCGGTCAGTCGGATACGATCTATCGCGGTACTGAAGCAGATATTTCAGGTGATCTCGATTTTGCGGTTCTCGCTGAGGGCGGTGTTTACGTCAACATTCACTCTACCGCGAATCCGAGCGGTGAGCTGCGCGGTCAGATCGTGCCGCGCGGTATCGACAGCGTTCGCATGCAGTTGCAAGGCGCGCAGGAAAACCCGGCGATCGATAACGCCGACGGTGTTGCTGGTGTCGCGTATGCCACCTTCAACGCGACGGAGTCGCGTATCGTCGTGACCACCGCGGTAGAAGGGTTCGTGCCATTCCTCGACGCACCGATCGGTCCGGTACATCTGCACATGGGCTTTGCGGGCGAGAACGGCGGCGTACTACTGCCACTACAACCGGTCGACGGATCCGAAACGGTGTTCAGAGGCACTGAAGCTGACGCAATCAACACGCTGAGTTTTGGTTTGATCGCGGACGGCGGTACCTACATCAATGTGCATTCCGAAGCGAATCCGTCCGGTGAGCTGCGGGGTCAGTTGGTGCCGCGTGGTATCGATGTCGCACGCATGGAGCTCCAGGGAGAACAGGAGAATCCCGCGATTTCGAACGCACCGGGTATTTCCGGCGTGTCTTACGCGACCGTCAACGTGGATGCCGAGCGCATTCTGATCAACGCCGCTGTCACGGGCTTTGTGCCGTTCCTTGATGCGCCGATCGGTCCCGTACATTTACACAGCGGTTTCGCTGGTGAAAACGGTCCGGTCTTATTGCCGCTGAATCCGGTGGATGGGTCGGAAACCGACTATCGCGGTAGTGAACTCGACGCGGTCGCAGCGCTCGACTTCGCACGCATTGCAGCAGGTGGTACCTACATGAATATTCACTCTGCCGAAAACCCGAGCGGTGAGTTACGTGGTCAATTGGCACTGCGTGATATCGATGTTGTGCGTATGGTGTTGGAAGGCCAACAGGAGAATCCGGCCGTCGCGAATGCGCCGGGCATATCTGGTATTGCTTACGCGACTGTCAATGCGAGCGAAGAGGCACTCGTTGTTAACTCAACCGTCGACGGGTTTGTGCCATCACTGAATGCGCCGATCGGTCCTGTGCATCTGCACGCGGGCTATGCTGGTGAGAACGGTCCGGTATTGCTGCCGCTGCAACCGGTCAATGGCTCCGATACGCAATACAGTGGCACGGAGGCGGACTTGATTGCCGAGCTCGACTTCGATCGACTGACCAACGGTGGTACCTATCTCAATATTCACTCCGCTGAAAATGCGGGTGGTGAATTGCGTGGTCAGCTGACGCCGCGTGGTGTCTTTGCCAGCCGCGCAGAGTTGCAGGGTGCGCAGGAGAATCCGGTCGTCGTCAACGATGCAGGCATTGCCGGCGTGTCGTACCTGACCGTGAATCCATACACCCAATCGGTTGTCGCTCTAACGACCGTGGAAGGCTTTGAGCCTTTCCTCGATGCGCCGATTGGACCGGTCCACCTGCACGCCGGATTTGCTGGAATCAACGGTCCTGTATTGCTGCCATTGCAGCCTGTCGGTTCCTCGACGACACAGTATCGTGGTACAGCGGATGACGCGATCGCCGAGCTGGATTTCAACCAGATCCTCGAGGGTGGTACGTATGTTAATGTCCACTCTGCGGCCAATCCAGGAGGCGAGGTGAGAGGTCAGATCGTTTCTGAACAGAGCGCGGTGTTCCGCGCGGAAATGGATGGCAGCCAGGTGGACCCTGCGAACGCGACGAGCGCGACCGGCATCGGTTACGTGTCGCTGCAGGATCGCTATGACGGTCGCTTCGTTTCTACCGTGCGTGTCGTCGGTATTGATGCGAGTAATGTGACGGTCAATGTGACGTCGGCGAGCGGCGGTGCGGAGACGGTTGTCAGCCGGTTGCTGGCAGATCCCGAGGTCGCTGCGCTGTTCATTAGCGAATCGGCGATCGCACCGGATGTCGATGACATTCTCAATGGCCAGTACTCGTTCATCGCGCAGGAATCCGCGACGAACTAGGTTAAGCGGCTGGGCGTCGGGGTGATTCAACACCCCGGCGCTCAACGCACTGACCGATCGATTAACTCAATACATTTAACCAGACGGGCAAAGAAGGCAGCATGGCAGGCGAAGCCACAACGGAGCAGCAAAAAGCTGATGACGAGCGCGAGAATCGCGTTCTGTTGGTGCGCGTGGCCGAGAATCGCGATATGGCTGCCATGGAGCGGCTCTACCATCGCTTACGCCCCAGACTCGTGCGCTTTATGCACCGACTCACAGCCGATATGGCGTTGATCGAAGAAGCCTACAACGATGTCATGTTAATCGTTTGGAACAAGGCGGCGCAGTACGAATCGCGCGCCAAAGTGTCCAGTTGGGTTTTTACGATCGCTTATCGCGCTTGCTTGCGACTCGTTAAAAAAAGCCAGAGACGAAACGCTATGATTCATCTCACCGATAATGAACAGCTCGATGCGGTGTCTGCCGACAACGCGGAGCACAGGGAGGATAACCAGCACCTGGCTGCCGCTGTGCATCAACTATCCGCCAAGCATCGGATGGTTATTGAGCTGTGTTATTTCGAGGGCTATTCAATCGAAGAAATCGGACACATTATCAAGTGTCCTGCGAACACGGTGAAGACACGCCTCCACCATGCGCGCAAAAAGATCAAGGCGATTCTGGCCGAGGCCCAACGATCGCTGGATGCAGATACCAATAGAGGGTCAGTGTGATGTCACAACTGCCGAACAACCGCGAAGACAAAGCGATGGATATGCTGGAAGACTACATTAATGGTCATCTCAGCGACGACGATGCGCACTTTATGCAGCAACGCATCGCTGAAGATGCCGAGCTCGCCGCTCAATTCGATTTTCAGCGGCGTTTACAACAGGCGCTGCGAGCCGAGGCTGATCAAGTCGCAGAGGTGACTGCGGCGGACGCCGACGGTCGGTTCCAGTTTGCATCGGTCGCTGCCCGTTTGCAGGAGCCCCGGCGACGCCCTCGCATGCCGGTGTTCTGGGCCGTTGGCGCTACCTGCGCTGCCGTCATGCTGATGATGTCACCGGTGGTTCAAGACCGTTTCGGTGGCGACGATAAACCCACTGTCAATGAATTTGAAACCGCGTTCGATACTGGCCAGACTGCTGGCGGCCAGCAATTGCACGTGTTGCTTCGCACGCCGCTGCCAGAGCACGAGAGAGATGTGCTGTTGCGCGACATGGGGCTTCGCCTCGAGTACGTGGAGCAGGGCGGTACGTTGCTGGTCGTGACAGCGATTAATACCGAGAACGAATTGCAGGCGATCGCTAACGCGCTCGATGCGCGGGATGTCGTGATCGGGACAACCGTGGTTGGTAAGCCCGAATGAACAGCGTACGGTTCTGGCTGGCGCTCGCGCTGATGCTCGCGAGCGGTTGTGTCACGACCGGCCCTGCGACGTTTGGCGATCCGGTGCCGGAAGGTACGGAGGCGATCGTCGTTGTCCTCGACGACACACGACCGGATCGGCGCAAGCGCAGCGCATCGATTCCCGGTTATGTCGGTTATACCGACTACGCGAACGACCCGGCGCTGCTGCGTGTCGCGAAGCGGTTTGCTAAAAAACACGATGTCACGGTGTTGACGCAATGGCCACTGCAGAGTCTGCCGATCCAGTGCATCGTTATCGAGAAACCCAATGCCTCGACGCTGGCAGCGATTCGCGCCGAGCCCGATGTTAAGTGGGTGCAGCCGTTCGTCGATTTCACGACGATGTCGATGACGGCGCCCACGCCGAGCTGGCCGAAACCCGCCGGCGTCACCGTCGGTAGCGGCGCTGGCAGCGGCATCACGATTGCGGTCGTCGATACATCGGTCGATCGGACGCACCCAGCCTTGCAAGGTACCGCTTTGCGGCAGCGAAACTTCGCGGGCAATCTCGGTGATGTCGATGGCGAAGCGCATGGCACGGCAATGGTCGGCCTGATCGCTGCGAGGCCACTGCCGGATGGTGACATGGTGGGCATCTCGCAAGCCGCCAATATCGAATTGCTACGGGGCTGCTGGCAACCGAGCGATGCCGCGAGTGGGCGTTGCAATACGCTGACACTCGCGCTGGCATTGGATGCCGCCGTCGCCTTGCAGCCTGATGTGTTGAATCTCAGTATCACCGGGCCACAAGACCGTGTGCTCGACGAGCTGGTTGAGCAACTGACGCGCCAGGGCACGTTGGTAGTCGCGGCGTACGATGAACGCAGAACCGCGTCGTTGCGTTTTCCTACCTATCAGCCTGGCGTGATTTACGCATTCGGCGTAAGCGATGCTGCCGCGACACCCTCCGGATCTGCCGAGGTCGTTGTCGGTGCGCCGCGCCACGCGCTGTCACTGGCGCCGGCGGCGCGCTATGACCTTGTCTTCGGCCATTCGGTGGCGGCTGCGCAAGTGAGCGGATTCGCCGCGCTATTGCTTGGCGTGAGCGATGGCGTATCCCGTGACCAGGTCGTGAAGCATTTGCACAATCTGACGGCGAAGCCCTAAAGTATCGGCACCCGCCGCGACCTCAGCCGACGAGACGGTCGGGTTACTTTGTCGGGGTTTGTGTGGAATCGACTTATGAGGCCTCGCCTGCGTTCGCTATTCGCTTTTTTCGTGGTTGTTGGCGTCGCGCCGGTGGTCAGCGCCAATGACCTCGACGTTACGCTTCGCCTCGAATCCGATTGGATGTATCACGGTTTCTCCGAATTCCAGGGTGCGCCCGCGGCGGCGTTTGCGATCGATTGGCAATCGAACGCGCCGTGGTTCATCGGTGCTGTGATCGCAAAACCACTCGATAACGATGACCTCACGCGGCCGATGAGCAACACCTACTATGTCGGTGGCGGCTGGTCGCTCACGGATCGTATCTTCGCCACCGGCACGTGGCAGCGACGTGATTTTCCGGGTGCGCGCGGTGAGTGGGACTACCAGGAGTTCGAGTTCGCACTCGACTTGGCTGTCGGCGGTGCGACGCGGTTGACCCTGCGTGCGGATTACAGCGACGACTACTATTCGGTGGACGCGGATGCATGGAGTGTTGAGGCCGATGTGCTGCAGCGTCTGGGCGATCGGTTCTACGCGTTGGGCGGGCTCGGTCAGATCACGTTTTCCAACAACGATCGAATCCCGGATTATCAATACGGACAGCTTGGCGTTGGCTGGCGGACGCCGGGTTGGTCTTTGGACATCGCCTGGCGCTTCAACAGTGAGTCGAGTGCGACGACCATTGGCGTCGAGCCGTTCACTCGGGCGCAGTGGGTGGCCAGAGTGAGCTGGCAAATTCTGTAGTGAACCGAGCGAGGCGCTTTAGAACGTGAAACGCATCGAGAAATCACTGGCCCGTACATGCTTCGTCAGCGCGCCGATCGAAATGAAATCGACGCCAGTCTCGGCCACATCACGCAGTGTGTCGACTTCGATACCGCCTGATGCCTCGAGTTCGCAGCTGCCATCGAGATCGGCATTCATCGCGACCGCGGCGCGTAACTGCGCCAACGAGAAATTGTCGAGCAGAATGCGCTCGACGCCTGTCGATAACGCCTGCTCGACCTGATCGAGCGTTTCCACTTCGATTTCGACTGGCAGTGCCGGGCTGCTGGCGCGTGCCGCTCTGACCGCTTGAGCGAGTGAACCTGCCGAGGCGATATGATTCTCTTTGATTAGAATGGCATCGAACAGTCCGATGCGGTGATTGACCGCGCCGCCGGTCGCCGCTGCGTATTTTTGTGCAAGACGTAAACCCGGGATGGTCTTGCGCGTATCGAGCAGGCGACAGCCGGTATCGGCGATCCGGGCAACATACTGCGATGTGGTTGTCGCCGTACCGGTCAGTGTCTGCAGAAAGTTCAGCGCCGTCCGTTCCCCGGTGAGCAGTGTGCGTGCGGGGCCCTCGAGTGAACAGACGAGCTGATCCGGCACCAAAGTGTCGCCATCCTCGGCTTCCCAGCGTACGGCAATTTCCGGGTCGAGTTGTTGGAAGACTTCATCGAACCAGGCGCGGCCGCACAAGACAGCCGGTTCGCGCACAATGACGCGGGCTTCTGCCATCGCGGCCGGTGGCACCAGTGCCGCGGTGACATCGCCGTTACCGATATCTTCGGTCAAGGCGCGAGCGACCGCCTGCTCGCGGTCGGATGCCATTTTCTTGTCGGAAATGCGCGCGTTGAATCGGGATTTCTTGTTGTTATTTTTGGCCATTGTCTTGCGAGCCTCATTGCTCGTTGCCGCAGGGCGCCTGATTATGGCAGAGCCTGTCGGTTCGCGCAGGTGTTAACGGGTTGCTTTCAACTTGTCGTGACGCCGGGCATAATTGAGGTTGGTTCCACGAATCAACAGGTTATCCCGTGTCTCCGCAATCCCCCTGTATCAGTGTTTGTACGCTCGATGAAGACAGTGTCTGCATGGGTTGCTTTCGCACGCTCGACGAAATCATCGACTGGACGATGCTGAGCGATGCGGAAAAAACCGACGTATTACGTAAGGTGGATGAGCGCGCGGCGGGGCGAGAGCAATATGGCTCGTAGCAGCGTTTGGATCGCTTCGGTGTGCGTTTTTGCCATGTTTATGGGCGGTTGCACTGCACTGTTGAGTGGCGGCAAACGCCAGCCTGCCAAACAGGCGGCGCTTGAAACCCGCTTTGATCGCACCCATTGTGAGGGTGAGTCGCCGGTCGTTGCCGGCTTACAGTTTTCGGGAAGGTCGCATGGATATTAACGAACGCATCAAAAAACAGCTCGATGATCACCCGATCATCGTCTACATCAAAGGCACACCCGATTTTCCACAGTGTGGGTTTTCGTCGCAGGCCGTGGCAGCGCTGAAAGCCTGCGGGCAGGAGTTCGCCTACGTCAATATTTTTGACGACCAGGAGATCCGCGAGGGCTTGAAGGTGTATTCCAACTGGCCGACATTCCCGCAGCTCTACGTCAACGGTGAGTTGATTGGCGGCTCGGATATCGTCGTCGAGATGTACAAGAGCGGCGAATTGAAGCCGCTGCTCGAAGGCGCCGTCGCTTAGCGCCTAGTCTTCCGCTTCCAGGCTGTCGTTGTAGATCGGCGCGAAGCGATTCACGATTTCACAGAATAAGTCTGCGGTGCGCTCGGCGTCGTAGGCGGCTGAATGTGCCTGCGATTCATCCCAGTCGATCGCCGCGCGTTTGACGGCACGAGATAACACGGTCTGGCCGAGTGCTACCCCGCCGAGCGTGGCGGTATCGAAGCACGAGAACGGATGGAACGGCGTGCGTTTGATCTTGCAGCGCTCGATAGCGGCGTTCAAAAAATTGAGATCAAAAAATGCATTGTGACCGACCAATATCGCGCGGGTGCATTCATGCTCTTTGACGACCGCCCGGACCTCACGAAAGATGCGCTGCAACGCATCACGTTCGTCGATGGCAGGCCGCAGCGGGTGATCCGGGTCGATGCCGTTGACGGCGAGCGCTGCCGGCTCCAGGTTAGCGCCTTCGAAAGGTTTCACGTGATACCGCCACGTTTGATCGCGCGTGAAGGTGCCATCGTCGTTCAGTTTGATGCTGACAGCGGCGATCTCGAGCAGGGCATCCGTGACGGAATTGAAGCCGCCGGTTTCTACATCGACGACCACTGGCATGAAGCCGCGGAAGCGCTCGCGAAAGGCAAAGCCGCTCACGAGCGTCGCTTCGCTTTGAACAAGTCTGACGCGTAATCTTGTAACAGAGTCGTCGCGAAGCGCACGCCGAAGCCAGTGATCGCTGTATTCACTGCACCGAGCCCGCCTTTGTTTTCGCACGACGACAGATCGACATGCACCCAAGGCACCGAGGTTGGCACAAATTCATTCAGGAACGTTGCCGCCAGGATGTGATCACCACCGCCCGCGGCGGTGCATTGCATGATGTCGGCCGTTTCACTGTCGAGCAGCGACAAAAAGTCACCGCCGATCGGGAACGGCCAGACGCGTTCGCCAGCGGCCTGACCTGCGCGTTTCAGCACAGGATGTAACGCGGGTCGGTTGCTAAAGATGCTGCTGTATCGCGTGGTCACCGCGGTCACACTCGCGCCTGTTAGTGTTGCGAAGTCGATGATTGCATCGGGTTTCGCGCGACCCGCCATCGTTAATGTGTCGGCGAGCACCATGCGGCCTTCGGCATCGGTATGAATCGTCTGGATAGTCTTGCCGGATAGCGACGTGACCACGTCCTGTGGTTTGAACGCCAAAGGACCGGTACGGTTTTCGCTGACCGCGAGCCAGACATCGATATCAAGCGGCGCCGCCATTTCGGTGAGTGCGAGCAAGCTCGCTAGCGCGACCGCGCTGCCGCCCATGTCGATGTGCATATTCAGCATGCCGCCGTGCGGTTTCAGATTGGTGCCGCCCGTATCGAAAATGATGCCTTTGCCGACCAGTGCTACGCGTCGTTTCGCGCCTTTCTGTCGATGGCGAATCTGGATGATGCCGGCATCGTTGTTGTCGTTACCCTGCGCCACAGCGACGAAAGCACCAGCGCCTTGCCGTTTTAGCTTGGCCAGTGAATGGAACTGGTACTGCCAGCCGTACTGATTGGCGAGCGTCTCGGCGACGGAGCGATAACCCTTAGCATCCAGCAGGTTGGCCGGTGCGGCGGTCAGCCAGCGCGCCAGGCAGTTACCACGCGCCGACGCGACCGTGGCGCTGACGCTGGTCTTCGCCGGCTCAAATACAGTGATCTGCGGGGTTGCCGATTTCGGCTTTCGCTTACCGGTGAATTTTGGCAGCTGATACGATGCGATAGTCAGCGTCGCCACCGCTGAGCGGACGACGGCTGCATGGTCGCTGATCGTGTCCCGGTCGATAACGACAGCGATGCGCTCGGCACCGGACTTGACGGCCGCCACGGCGGCGGGTCGGCACGTGCTGTCGAGATCGAAAGTCTCGGCATCCGGCGCTACGCGAGCAGCGATCATCGTACTGGCCAGCTTGTTCGGCAGCGTGATTGACACCAGCTGGCTATTGCCGCTACGCGTCGCGACGGCATCGAGCGTCTTTGCAGACGGCAGCGAGCTGTTGACGAGCGCACCCTTGACGTTATGCAGCACAATGACGGCATCAAACTTCGCCAACGCACTGTCGCTGGCGGTGGCGCGACGACTGACGATTTTTGGTTTCGGCAAGGCGGGTAAATGCAGGGGGGGAGTGGTCAAGAGCAAATCCTTTATCGACAAAACCGTGACACCCAAGCCGACCACTGTATCAGCAGGTGGTTGCAAATTCATCCACCACAATGATGCGTCGCAGCAAAACGCGTGCAGCATTTCTGTCATCGATACGGTGACTTTTTCCACGCATCGCAAGACCCCGGATAGTCCGGCTTTGGCGCCAGCTAAGGTATACTTGGGGACTGCACAAAAAGATTTCGGGGACTACTACTATGTCGCAGCATAGCCGCTTTGATGACGCTGATCCGATCGAGACCAGCGAATGGCTCGAATCCATCGATTCGGTGTTGAAACACGACGGGCCGGAGCGCGCGCACTTTTTGCTGGACAAGATGATCGACTTCGCGCGTCGGTCGGGTGCGTATCTGCCGTACAGCCCTAACACGGCGTACCTCAACACCATCGCGACCGGGCAGCAGCCAGAGTATCCGGGTGACCGTTCGATCGAACGTCGTCTCGAGGCTTACATCCGTTGGAACGCGATGGCGATGGTTGTACAGGCTAACCGAGAGAACTCGGAATATGGTGGCCACATCGCATCGTATGCCTCGTCCGCGACGTTGTACGAGACCGGCTTCAACCATTTTTGGCGCGCACCCTCTGATCAGCACGGCGGCGATCTGGTCTTCATTCAGGGCCATTCCTCACCCGGCATTTACGCACGCGCGTATCTCGAAGGGCGGCTTTCGGAAGACCAGCTCAACCGGTTCCGTAAGGAAGTCGGCGGTGGCGGATTGTCGTCGTATCCGCACCCGTGGTTGATGCCGGATTTCTGGCAATTCCCCACTGTTTCGATGGGCCTCGGTCCGATGATGGCGATCTACCAGGCGCGCTTTATGCGTTATCTGGAAAACCGCGGTCTGATCGAGCCGAGCGACCGCAAGGTTTGGTGTTTCCTCGGTGACGGCGAAACCGATGAGCCCGAATCGCTCGGCGCTATCACGATGCCGGTTCGCGAAGGTCTCGATAACCTCGTCTTTGTCATCAACTGCAATCTGCAGCGGCTCGATGGTCCGGTGCGCGGCAACGGCAAGATCATTCAGGAACTCGAGGCCGCGTTTGGCGGTGCGGGCTGGAATGTCCTCAAAGTCATCTGGGGTTCTCGCTGGGATAGCCTGCTCGCTAAAGACAACAAAGGTCTTTTGAAGCGCGTTATGGAAGAGACCATCGACGGCGAATACCAGAACTACAAGAACAAGGGCGGTGCCTATACCCGCGAACACTTCTTCGGCAAATATCCCGAGCTGAAGGCGATGGTTGCGAATCTGTCCGACGAGGACATCTGGAAACTTAACCGTGGCGGCCACGATCCGCTGAAGGTCTACGCGGCTTACGAGAAAGCGGTGAACCACAAAGGTCAGCCGACGGTGATTCTCGCGAAGACGGTCAAAGGTTTCGGCTTGGGCGAAAGCGGCGGCGAGGGTGCGAACACGACACACCAACAGAAGAAGCTCGACGAAGCGGCGTTGCGTCAGTTGCGTGACCGTTTCAACATTCCGGTCTCCGATGAAGACCTTAAGAACGTACCGTATTGCCGTCCGCCGGAGGGCAGCATCGAACTCGAATACCTGCACGACCAACGCCGCCGGTTGGGTGGCTACCTGCCAGTCCGCAAACACGCCGCGCCGAAGCTGGAGGCGCCCTCATTGATGGCGTTCAAGAACCAGATCGAAGGCAGCGGTGAGCGCGAACAGTCGACGACGATGGCGCTGGTGCGCATGCTGACGACGCTCGTCAAGGACAAGAAAATCGGTAAGCACGTGGTGCCGATCGTGCCGGACGAGGCGCGTACGTTCGGTATGGAAGGCATGTTCCGTCAGATTGGTATCTACTCTTCCAAAGGTCAGCTGTACACGCCGCAGGACGCAGACCAGCTGATGTTCTACAAGGAAGACAAGAAAGGGCAGATCCTGGAAGAGGGCATCAACGAAGGCGGCGCATTCTGTTCATGGCTGGCCGCGGCGACGTCGTATTCGAGCCATGGGCTGCCGATGATTCCATTCTACATCTATTACTCGATGTTCGGATTCCAGCGTATCGGCGATTTTATCTGGGCGGGTGGCGACATGCAGGCGCGCGGCTTCCTGGTCGGTGGCACAGCCGGTCGTACGACGCTTGCTGGTGAAGGTCTGCAGCATCAGGACGGTCATTCACATGTCCTGTCGTCCACGGTGCCGAATTGTGTCTCTTACGATCCGACGTACGCCTACGAGCTGGCTGTCATTATCCAGAATGGCCTGAAGCGCATGGCCGAAGATCAGGAAAACGTGTTCTTCTACATCACAACGATGAACGAAAATTACGTGCAGCCAAAGATGCCGGAAGGCGTCGCCGAAGGTATCCTGAAAGGTATCTATCCGCTTCGCAAAGGCGGGCGCGGCAAGGTGCGCGCACAGCTGATGGGCTCCGGCACGATCCTGCGCGAAGTGGAGGCCGCAGCCGACATGTTGATGGAGGACTTCGGTATCCCGAGCGATATCTGGAGTGTCACAAGCTTCAACGAGCTGCGTCGTGATTGCCTAGAAGTGGAGCGCTGGAACCAGCTGCATCCGACCGAGACACCGCGATTGTCGTATCTCGAGCAGCAGCTCGACGGCGTCAAAGGTCCGTTCATTGCCGCCACCGACTACATGAAAATCGTGCCGGATCAGGTGCAGCGCTGGGTACCGGGCCGTTACATCACACTCGGCACGGATGGCTTCGGTCGCAGTGACGCGCGTGCGGCGTTGCGTGAGTTTTTCGAAGTCGATCGACGTTACATCGCGGTAACGGCGTTGAAAGCGCTGGCCGACGATGGTTCGCTCGACCAGCAAACGGTCGCCGACGCGATCGAGAAATACAACATCGATCCGAACAAGCCGGATCCGGTGACGTTGTAAGGGCGGGGGACACGACGTGGCAAATACAATTAAAATTACGGTCCCTGATATCGGCGATTTCGATGCGGTTGAAATCATCGAAGTGCTCGTCGCTGCGGGCGACACCGTGGATGTCGAAGATGGGCTGATCACGCTCGAGACCGACAAAGCCTCGATGGATGTGCCGTCGACGCATGCCGGTACGGTCGTCTCTGTAGATGTAAACGTGGGCGATACCGTCAAACAGGGCGACGTCATCGCGACGGTTAGCGCCGAAGCAGCGGCGGCCGAACCGGAAGCGGCACCAGAAGAAGCGCCAACGCCTGTTGCCGAGACACCTGCATCGGCGCCAGTGGCCGCGTCGGAATCTGTCACGGTGGTCGTGCCGGATATTGGCGACTTCGATGCCGTCGATGTCATCGAGATTGCGGTCAGTGTCGGCGACGAAGTCGATGTGGACGATGCGTTGATCACGTTGGAAACGGATAAAGCGTCGATGGATGTACCGTCGTCGCATGCGGGCACCATTGAATCGATCCTTGTTGAGGTGGGTGGTCAGGTGAAACAGGGCGATGCGATCGTCACGTTGGCTGCACAAGCTGGCGGCGACGCGCCCGCCGAAGCACCGGCTGCCGAGGCACCGGCGTCACCCGCGCCGAAACCTGAGCCGTCGCCACCACCCGCACCGGCTGCGAAGCCTGCCGAGTCCAAGACGGTCAGCATTGATGAAGCCGGCTATTCTCGTGCGCATGCCAGCCCTTCGGTGCGCCGACTGGCGCGCGAGCTCGGCGTGGATCTCGCGTCTGTCAAAGGCAGCGGTCGCAAAGGCCGGATCGTTGCCGAAGACGTCAAGGGCTGGGTCAAGCAAGCGCTGAGCAAAGGCGGCGCGAGTGCTGCAGGCACCGGTGGCGGTTTACCGGCTTTGCCGAAAGTCGATTTCACCCGTTTCGGTGAGATCAGCGAGTCGCCACTCACGCGCATCCAGAAGATTTCGGGGCCGCGTTTGCAAGCGAGCTGGGTCAATCTGCCGCACGTCACGCAGCATGATCTTGCCGACATCACCGACATGGACGCGCGTCGCAAGGCGCTGAAAGAGAAAGCGGCGGCTCGCGGTATCAAGTTGACACCGCTCGCGTTCATCCTGCGCGCGGTAGTACAGACACTCGCCGAGTATCCGCGTCTTAATGCTTCATTAAGCGCTGATGGCACGTCGTTGGTGAACAAGCATTACTGTCACCTCGGCTTCGCTGCCGACACCGACGACGGTCTCGTGGTGCCGGTGATTCACGATGCCGATCAGATGGACATCTACGAACTCGCCAAGGCGCTCGCCGAGCTATCCGCCGCGGCGCGCGATGGCAAGTTGAAGCCGCAGCAAATGCAGGGTGCGACGTTTACGATCTCGAGCCTCGGCGGCATCGGCGGCACGGCCTTCACGCCGATCGTCAATGCGCCGGAAGTCGGTATTCTCGGTGTGTCGCGGTCCAGCATGCAGCCCGTCTGGGATGGCGAGCAGTTTGTACCGCGCCTGATGCTGCCGTTGTCGCTGTCGTATGACCATCGTGTGGTCGATGGCGCGCTGGCGGTGCGCTTCACGACGTACCTGTCGCAATGCCTCGCGAATGTCGATGGCTTGCTGCAGGCGATTCCGTAGGTCGGGGGCGAAACATGAGTAACAAACAAGCGATTGTCATCCCGGATCTGGGGGATTTTGGTGCTGTCGATGTCATTGAGGTGCTGGTCGAAGTCGGCGCAACCGTCGCTGCTGAAGATGGCCTGATTACGCTCGAGACCGACAAAGCAACGATGGATATCCCGGCGCCGGCGGACGGCACGATCACAGCGTTGACCGTCAAGGCGGGCGATCAAGTCAGCGAAGGTGATGTCATTGGCGAAATGACCGTCGGAGAATCTTCTGCAGCTCAGCCAGCGGAACCCGCTGCAGAGTCGGAGGAAGCACCTTACGAGCAGACGCAGACCATTAATCCGGCGACGGCTGCCGCGGCGATCAGCGACACCGATCAGAAAACGCAGTTGCTCGTGTTGGGTGCCGGGCCTGGCGGCTATGCCGCGGCCTTCCGCGCGGCCGATCTGGGCATGCAGGTCACATTGATCGAAAAACACGCGTCGCTCGGCGGCGTTTGTCTGAACGTCGGCTGTATCCCGTCGAAAGCATTTTTGCATGCCGCGAAAGTCATCGACGAGGCCGAGTCGATGGCCAAGCACGGTATTCGTTTTGCGAAGCCCGAGATCGATACCCAGGCGCTAGGCGGTTGGAAGGCGAGTGTTGTCGACCGCTTAACCGGCGGTCTGAAGCAGCTCGCGAAACAACGCAAAGTCACAGTGGTACATGGCACCGGTGAGTTTATCTCCCCCAACGCCGTGTCCGTCGCATTGGCCGACGGCGGTTCGACGTCGATCGGTTTCGAGCAGTGCATCATCGCAGCAGGCTCAGCCCCGATCCGTCTACCGTTCGAGCCCGATGACGCGCGTGTTGTCGATTCGACCGGCGCTTTGGAGATCGATCCACAGCCGTCATCATTGCTGGGCGTCGGTGGCGGCATCATCGGCGTCGAGCTTGGCAGCGTGTACGCGGCACTGGGCGTGCCGGTCACGGTGGTGGAATTGACCAACGAGTTGATGCCGGGTGCAGATCGCGACCTGGTGCGTCCATTACAGAAGCGACTGGCCGCGCAGTTCAAATCGATCATGCTGAATACCAAAGTCACCGGCATGTCAGTGGCAGACGATGGCATCAACGTGACGTTCGAAGGCAAAGACGCACCGGAGTCCGAGACGTTCGGCAAGGTGCTGGTCGCGGTTGGGCGCCGTGCTAACGGCCAGAAGATCGGCGCGGAAGCCGCGGGTATCGCTGTCGATCAACACGGCGAGATCGCCGTCGACAAACAGATGCGGACGAACGTACCGCATATCTTTGCCATCGGCGACATCGTTGGTCAGCCGATGCTGGCGCACAAGGCAACGCACGAAGGCCACGTCGCCGCTGAAGTCGCAGCGGGCGAGAAAAGCTTCTTTGATGCACGAGTGATTCCGTCGGTCGCCTACACCGACCCGGAAGTCGCATGGGTTGGCCTGACAGAGACCGAAGCGAAACGCGACGGTGTTGCCTATGAAGCTGCGGCATTCCCGTGGGCGGCCAGCGGACGTTCATTGGCGATGGGCCGCGATGAGGGCAAGACGAAAATTTTGTTCGATCCTGCAAACGGTCGCATTCTGGGCGGCGGCATCGTCGGCACCAGTGCCGGCGATCTGATTGGCGAGATCGGTTTCGCGATCGAGATGGGCGCTGACGCCGAAGACCTCGGTCTGACTGTGCATCCGCACCCAACACTCTCCGAAACTGTCGCACTGACAGCGGAAGCCTACGAAGGCACGTTGACGGATCTGTACGTCCCGAAAAAGAAGAAGCGGTAGGTCTGCGATCGGATTTATAGGGATGTTCGCATGGAGTGCGGTGGTTGCTCGTGCGCATGAGTCAGCGTTACCGTGGTCTACGTGAAGTTATTGCACCTACTTATTGTCGCGGTCGTATTCTTATTCGTCGCCTGCGCTGAAGGCCCCTCAGAGACGTCTGAGCCTGCGAATCTCTCCGGCGAGGTCGACCACAAAGCGTCCACTGTTGCTGTGCGACCCGAACTAACCGATTTCGCGTTGGACAAACTGCGCGAGCTGGATCAGCGTGATTTCGACGCGTTATTCGCGATGGTGGAGCGGGCAGGCTATACCCTCTTAACTGTCAACGAGCGCGATCTGTATGCGCGCCGTGACGCCACCAGTCGTGAATACGTCGACGTACCCGATGCGGTGCGTGAACAGTTTCACACTGCGTTGGCAAAGGTCGGGGGTTTTCGACTGAGTAAGATTAAGCAACTGGTTTACGTGGATGTCTCGTTTGTGGATACACAAGATCAACGTAACGTGTCGTTGACGGTGTCGGCCGATGGTGAGCACAATCCGCCACCATGCGAAGGTGTGCTGCCAGAGTCGGGCATCGTTACCTGCCATCTGCTGGATAGCAACATCCGCAACGCGGTGATTACCGTCGACAATCCCGACTAGTCTTGCTTCTGCTTGACGATGTACTCGCTAAGCATTCAGCAATAGGGCACTTTTCGGCAGGGTGCTACTCTAAGCCAGTAGTCATCGATGAGCTTTTCCTATGCAGCGAGCGAAATTTCTCTGGATTATCGGTTTGATAGGTACGTTCGCGGCTGGCTACTGGACACGTGGCGTCGTTGCCGAGCAAGAGCCAACCGACACAGCCGTACGTGAGTTATCGGCGGGAGCGTCAACGCAGCCAATCTCTGCCGGCGGTGACAGTGCGTCCACAGAAAGCTCGGCAACGGAGCAACAAGACCCAACATCATCGCTTGATTCTCTCGGCGCGCCAGCGGCCAAGCAATCCGAACCCAACAGCGCGACGGAAGGCGAGACATTGGGTGAGTTCTTTCTGAACAACGCTGCTCGACGAAATCAACGCGCGGTGTCCTACGCGGAACGTTCGTTGGCCGATTTTTTTGAGCTATACGGTATCGACGATGCGCGGGCTGAGCAGATGATTGAGGAACTGGTTGGGCTGCGACGCGAGCAGACGATGGCGTGGATACGGCAGGAACGTGACGGAACCGGGTCGACACTCGATCGCGCTGAACAACAGGCGGCATTTGCCGAGATTGAGCGCGAAGTATTTGGGGAGTACTACGATGCCTATCAGTCGTACAAGCCAAAGGAAAACATCTACGCGCAGATTCTGGCGTTTTCAGATGTCCTGGATCAGCCGCTGCCGATCTCTACGCGTCAGCAGCTCGCCGACATCGTCTATGAAGCACAAACTCAGCAAGCATTGAACGCAGGTCAGACGACTGCCCCACAGGGCTTCGTACGATCGCGTCCGAATGTCAGCACACTAAGAGACGGATTGCAGCGAACCATCGAGCGACATGACGTGATCCTGGATCAAACCGAGCGTCTATTGACACGTTCGCAGCAACAGGCCTTTGAGGAAAGGCTGGCAAGACAGCGCGAAATGACCGAGCTCAGTATTCGGATGATGGAATTGCGACAAGAGGACGCCGGTACTCTGATGCCGTAAGCGTTGCTGGATCTTTACACCCCTGCAAGATATGGATAGTCGCGCGCCAGCGTGGCGCTTCACGATTGTTTACGCATTAAGTGGCTGTGCGATCGCGCAACTTTCGGGCTTCGTGATACTTTAAGCATCAGTATTGCCGGAAATTTCGTTGGTATTGTTGGAAAACTGAAGTCAAAGACTGGCTTTGACGCACTTCTGACGCCGCGGGGATCGTCAGCATGGAAGACGCTCTAGACAACAAGTCGACCAAACCCTTCTCGCCAGAAATGGCTGTCGTACTCGATCACCTCGAAGAAGGCATCATCATTCTGGATGCCAATCGTCACGTGTTATTTCGTAGTCGCAAGTGTGAGCTTCAGTTTGGGCTGTCGGGCACCGCGTCTTCATTGGCCGAAATCGCACCGGCCGAGCATCAAGCCGATTGGCATCGTGCGGTCGATCTCGCGCTGATTGAAGGCACATTCTGTACCGTCGTCGCTGGCGTGAACGATGCCTTTATACGTTTGCACATCAATGTGCAGACCGATGGCAATATCGTCGTATCGATTCGTGCCGCCGATCCACCGGTGACTCACGATGACGTCTTAGGCGCCTATGAGCGTGTGCTGGCGAAATACAACATCGGGCTTTGGAAAATTCATGTGCCAAGTGGCGAGCTCTGGTGGTCCGACCAGTGTTATGAACTACTGAATCTCGAGCGCGGCCCGATTTGCACGAGCGCGTACATGAAGGACCTGTCAGAACAGGATCGCAATCGTATCAGCGCGCACATCAATCTCGCGTTGTCCAAAAAAGGACAGTACGCGCCGACGTTCCAGATCAACCACGAAGATGGTGTACGTCACATTCAGGATCGCGCGGCCGTATTGCAGCGTGCAGAAGATGGTACGCCGATTAGTTTTGTTGGGGCGACAGTCGATCGCACGCAGATCGTCGATCTGGAAGCGCAATGTACGCGCATGAAAAACCAGATTGACGAGGCTGACGCGCTGCGCCAGACAGGGCGGCTGACCGGTGCGGTCGCGCACGATATGAACAACGTCATTACCGTCATCCTCGGCAATGCCGAGCTGCTGCGTTTTCAAGGCTTGGAAGCGGAGGCGGATCAGCTCATCACGAACATCCATACCGCTGCATTGCATGCCGGTGCGTTGTCGTCGCGCATGCTCGACTTTGTCCGCGACCTGCCGCTGGCATTGGCATCCGTCGATGCTGTGCAGATTCTGGAAGAGTCATTACCGATGTTACGGGCACTGGTCGGTGAGAAAGCCGAACTTACGCTGGAGAACCTGCCGGCGCATGCGTTGATCATGGGTGATCGTCACCGACTCGAACAGGCGCTGTACAACCTGGTCTTGAATGCCGGGCAGGCCGTAGGTGCTAACGGCCAGATCAGGCTGTATCTCGATGTGGAAGACGATGTCGGGAGCTTCTGCATTGCCGATAATGGGCCCGGCAGCGATGATAGTGTACGCGATCAAATCTTCTCGCCATTTTTCTCGACGAAGGAGACAGGCGTGGGACTCGGGCTGTCCAGCGTCAAACGTATCGTCGATCAGCACAACGGCCGCATCGAATTATCCACGCCGCCGGATGGCGGAACTGTGTTCACCATCACCGTGCCGCGCAGCTTTGCGGAACCGGTCACGCGCGCAGCCGCCGTCGTCGACACGGAGGCCGAGTATCGACGCGTTTGGTTGGTCGAGGACCAACTGCTGGTGCGCGTTGTGACCGAACAGCTGTTGAGTCAGGCGGGCTATCAGGTCCGCGCGTTTGCGTCACCAGATAGGCTGCTGCAGGCATTGGCAGAGGGCGAGCAGCCACCTGATCTTGTACTCAGCGATGTGATGATGCCGACCATGTCGGGCCCTGAGCTGCGACAATCGTTGGTCGATCAGTGGCCGGACGTGCGTTTCGTGTTCATGACCGGCTACGCCGACGATTTGCTCGGGCCGTTCTCGGATGTGCTCGATAGTGGTTCGTTATTACACAAACCGTTTCACCGCACAGAGTTGCTGCGCGCCATCGCGCAGTCATTCCGGATTTGACCAGTTGCACGTATCGCACGAAAAACCGCTGCGACCTTATTGATCTATCTGCCGCAGAAAGACTTCCGACGCCAGCGTCTTCAATTGCAGTCCATAAAAGCCGGGCAGTTTGCCCATTGGTGCAACAACGGCGTTTCTGAACGTGGCAAACAGGCCATTATCGGATTGATACAGTGGTGTCAGAAAACGGCTTAACTGACGCACATACTGCAGCTGACGTTTACGCGTCTGCCACCAACGGCCAAGCGCAGCGTCTATCTCGTCGTCGGCCTGCAGAAGGTGGTGCGACAACCAATAGGCGTCCAACAGTGCCATCGTACACCCTTGCCCCAGTTGCGGGCTCGTGGCATGACACGCATCACCGATTGCGACGACTCGTCGATCGAACGGTGTTGGTGTCCAGACATCGCGGTAAGTTGCTGCGATGAAGTCGTCGTGTCCGAGCGGCTCAACAGATGCCGCTGCCTCTGGCCAAAAGTCCGTGATTTCGGATTTGATGGTCTGGGTTTGATCCGCATTGAGCTGAGCCACATCGGCAACTTTGACACTCCAGTACAAGGCGGCTCGGTAGCCATCACCGTCTTTGAGTACCGGTAGAATGCCCATCATCCGGTCCGCGCGTTGGCAGCGCTGGTGCAACAGAGTCGGCGATAACGAGGCTGGCAAATCGATCGTGGTCCAGATGCAGCCCCACGCGTACGCCCGTCGCCGACGTCGCTCGAATAGCGTGTTGGCGAGATCACTGTTTGCACCCGAGGCGATGATGCAAAGTTCGTATTGATCGGTGCGTTCGTTCGCCGTAACCGTTGCGTGCCGTTTTGTTGTCAGACAGTGATCGACCGTGTGCCCCCAGCGGAAGTGGATACCGTCCAACGCCGCTGCGGCACGATACAGTGCGTCATGAATGGTGCGACGTTGCACACCGAGGCCATGGCGTAGTGAGCCCTTGAGATTCCGATAATCCAGCTCCAGAATCGAATAGCCGCCGACGGTTTTCGACTGCAGTCCGAGGATTGGCACCGCATCTTGCAGGATTGAATCAAGTACACCGAGTTGGTCGAGCACAACTTGGCCGGGCGGTTGCAGGAGGAACCCGGCACCGACGGGTTGTGCCTGTTCGGCTTGCTCATAAATCGTGACCGAGTAGCCATGGCGCGCCAAAAAAATCGCTGAGGCAAGCCCACCGATACCGGCCCCGATGATGGCAATGTTGTGTATCGTCATAACCGCTCACCATTGTACGTCAGCCCCAACCGCTTTTGGCGTCTACGGTCTATTACCGGTATCACAACCCGCCGTGGGTCGCATGAGCTATCCGACTTACGACGGATGTGTCGATAGCGGCGATTCCGATACGATGCCACCCGTACATCGTGAACCGTCACAACCACCGAGTCTGCAATGAATTTCCAACGATCAAAATCCGATAAACGTCTCGGTACCAGCGGCGTCGCTCAGCGCGGGGTGTTACTGGCTGCGGTTATCTGCGCACCCGATGCGCTCGCAGAGCGGCTAGCGGTGGCTGCTGATGCATCTCTGCTTCAGCACCTAGGCGCAGCCGCCCTGTTGTACGCACACATTTTGGGCGGCGTCGCCGGACTGCTTGCCGGCACCGCGGCATTGCTCGTCCGCAAGGGCGGTGCATTACATCGTGGCGCCGGCAAGATGTTTTTGTTCGCGATGGCGATTACGTATCTCGTCGGGGCAGGGGTTGCCCCGTTCCTGAATGAAGGTCAGCGGCCAAATTTCGTCGCTGGCGTGCTCGCTTTGTATCTGTTGTGGTCGGGTGTGTCAGCCGCCCGCCGGCGTCCGTTCACGGCGGGTTGGGCAGAGCGTATTGGACTCATCGTGGCGTTAGCTATCACCGCCATGGGCCTGTCGTTCATGCTGATCGGCTTGCAAAGCGCCACGGGCACCGTCGATGGTTCACCTCCCGAGGCCTTTGTGTTGTTTATTGTCGCGGGCTCAGCTGCAGCAGCCGGTGAGCTCAATGCACTGCTTCGCGGTAAGCTTTCACCAGCGGCGCGTATCGCGCGCCACCTCTGGCGAATGTGCGTATCTTTTTTCATCGCATCCGGTTCACTGTTTCTTGGTCAACCACAGGTGTTCCCCGAGTCTTTTAACACGTCTCCGGCACCCCTGGTGCTGGCGCTGATTCCTCTACTCGCATTGGCGTTCTTCTTATTCATGTCGCTGCGGCAGCGATAGCCAGTATCCGCCGCATCGCCGCGGATGATTCGCGTAACCATGAGTCAGAGCATTGATATGGCGAACGCGATACTATGAACACTGCCGAAGTTCGACACGTGGGACCGCGATGTCTTTGATCTGGACAAATTTAAAGCACTTCACCGTGACGTTTCTGCTGCTCATGGTGGCGCTCGTGTGTTTTGGCTTGTTCATTGGCGCGGAAGCGCATTTGTTCGAAGACAGACTGGCTTACGACCTCGACGGTGAGACGCACGTGTTCTTTGATAATGGGACGTTGGTTAAACGCACACTCAACGGCAACAACGATGATGGGTTTTCAGTCGCCGTTGAGACAATCATCGAAGGCGCGACGTTCGATGTTCGCTTCCCCGCGGATGACAGCGTCTTCAGTGTCAGTGTGAGCACAAATTTTTCAACACCACCCGTACGCTATGAGACAGACGCACCGGTCAATGCGATCTCTGATATCGAAAGCGGGTTCGGTGCATTCAAGCAGTTTTTGATGGCCCACGGTGTTGTTGACCAAGACCTAAACTGGACTTTCGACGACGGACATCTGGTGTTGGTCGGAGATTTTGTGGATCGCGGCGCATCGACGACACAGGTGCTTTGGGCGATCTATCGACTGGAACAACTGGCAAGCGCGCAAGGCGGCCGGGTGCATTTCATTGTCGGCAACCATGAAATCAAATTTATGCAGGGTAATTTCCAGGCATCGGACGAGAAGTACTTCTATATCGCGGGAATGCTGGGCAAGCAACAAGCCGAACTCTACGGCCAGGACTCACTCATCGGTCGCTGGATGGCATCAAAGAACGTGTTAGAAGTGATCAACGGTGTGGCATTTGTGCATGGCGGCTTACATCCCGATCTTGCCGGAATGGCGCTGACGGCAGAAGACATCAACAATACGGTCAGAGACGGGTATCGACAGCTTTACTTCACGCCCGCCAAAGTGACCGACACCACATTCCTGCAGTCGAGCACAACGGGGCCGGCCTGGTACCGCGGTTACTTCAAAGAGGATCTGACGGAGTCGCAGGTCGCGCAGTCTTTGGCGGCGATCGGTGCCGACAGCGTAGTCGTCGGTCATACGCTGCAGAGCAAGGTACGGACCTTGTTCAACGGCAAAGTGGTCGCGATCGATGTGCGTCACCCGAAAGACTATTTGACGAGTTTTCCACTTCGCAAAAGCGAAGGTGTGTTGTCTGACAATGGTGTGCGTTATCGCCTGATAGAGACTGGCGAAAAGACGTTGCTCTAGTCAATCACCCGCTTCAACTCGGTCGACATCCTGAGGCGCTGTCGTTGGCGGCTCAGTAGGTGCTGGCTCCGGCATGTCGCGTGCAATGCGATGCCATGCGCCGGTGACAAAGCCTTCACGAATACGTTGTGGATGATCGCCGACATCGACGCGCGCGACTTCTTGACCGTCCGCGTAACGGATCACCGACATCTGATCGGTCTCACTCCACGATACGTAGCAGTGTTCCCCTTTTTTGTCGGTCACCACCCAATAGGGTTTCTTGCCAAGACCTTCCAGAATGTCATGCTCGGTGGATGAAATATCGACCATGGCGACATAGTCGTCCATCGTGCCAGCGACACATAGCGTGTTGTCATCGCCGCTGATCGCAATGCCGTGGTGCGCAGAGTCATTGACGTAGCCCGTGCGCTTTGCGGTCGTCACCTTCGGCAGGTCAATGAGCCGCACAATTTTCTTGGCCTGCATGTCGTATTCGATGAAGCCATGCAAGAACGATAACTGAAAATAGAAAAATCGCTCGTCGGAGCTATGCGCCATCGGCCGAATTGACGGACTGATATCTTCGCGGCCAAACGCGTTGAGCTTGTCGCGAATATCAAACTGCTCGAGAATCTCCATCGAGCGTGCATCGACTACCTGAAAGCGTCGCTCGCCTTTCAGAAAGCCACCACCGCTAAAATCGAATGGCGAAAAGACGCGGCCAATACTCGCGTGAAAAATCTTTGAGCCGTCTTTCGAATACACATTCTCGTGCGGCGAGTCACCGGTCGGGAAGCGGCCGTATTCCTGACCACTGTCGATATCGATGACGTGAACGACATTGCCGGTCGAGGCCGATACCGCGACATGGCGTCCGTCTGGCGACAAGGCCATGTGATCCGCGCGAGCCCCATCCACTTCAAACCGCCAATTGATCTTGCCGCTCTCGACGTCGATCGATACGACATCAGCGAAGCTCGGACGCGAAACGACCAGACTGCGCCCGTCCAACGAACTGTACATGTCATCCACGTACTGGTTGTTTCCCTCGCCGACCAGATTGCGGATACCGAAAAACAGCAAACGTCTGACGAAACTCTCTTTGACTTCCTCGAGGCGTCCTTGCTTGTCCGGGATGCCATTGATCACGCCCAGTACCGCATAGTCGACCGGGTCAATGACGGTGATCGTGCCCTGCCAATTGTTGCCCACAAAAATGACCGGCGCGGGTGGCGCCGCTGCATCCGCTTCGACGGCGTCGATGGCGAGCGGGCGAGGGAGCAGGCGATGGAGCGGTTCCTCTCGTCACCTCCCGCATCGTTGGCTGGTGAGCCGCTCGACGAGTGGATCGGTCTGTCCAGCGGCGAGCTGTT
>ERZ1740062.288-NODE-288-length-33756-cov-4.945610_pt1 | contig 33756 bp, 29 predicted proteins | sample MGYA00581741_ERZ1740062 | MGnify/ENA primary metagenome ERZ1740062 (study PRJEB43018, sample SAMN04849747) | marine metagenome | isolation source: floating plastic debris | place: Pacific Ocean | collected 2008-09-01 | study: EMG produced TPA metagenomics assembly...
TCCAAGCTATGGTGCCTCCAGTACTGAACGCCAGATAATGGCTTGGCGTATTTTCCTTTTTCAATAGGTGTGCTACGGCCGTGTCAATACCAGAATCCTTAAATGCCGCATGAACGTTTTCTTCTGTAGAAACAGGGACATCGATATTGCCTAATTGTTGGCAATCGTAAAATTCAATATCGTAATACTGTTGCAAGTATCCGAAATAAGAAGTAATCCAGAGGCCTCTTTTAACGCCCCACATATCTGAGAGTACAACAAGTTTTTCCGCCATTTTGGGATGTAATGTGTTAGTTATCTTTCCAATTTGCTTTAGAAAGTTCTTTATTAAAAACGGAAAAAGTGGATTTAATTGTTCATTTGAAGCAATTCTTCGATGTACGTGCGCTCATTGGACAGTCTCGGAATTTTATGTTGCCCGCCCAATTTGTCTTTAGATTTTAACCAATCGTGGAAAAGATTTTTGCGCGCCACATGTACCGTGGGCATTTTCAAGGTCATATTATTGTACCGTTTCGCTTCGTAATCCGAGTTTAGCGACTTCAAGGCATTGTCCAGAAACTCAGTGAAGTACGCAATATCTTCGGGGGGCTTTCGAAACTCTATCAACCATTCATGTCCTCCTTTTTCCGTGCCATTCATGAAAACCGGAGCGGCGGTGTAGTCCATGATTTCTGCCTCTGTTTTTTGGCAAATGCGCTGAAGCGCTTCTTCTGCATTTTCAATAATAAGTTCTTCTCCAAAGGCATTGATGAAATGTTTGGTTCGTCCTGTAATACGAATCCGATAAGGGTCTATCGAAGTAAAACGTACAGTATCTCCAATTTTATAACGCCAAAGACCGGCGTTGGTACTTATGACCATAGCATAGTTTACTCCAGTTTCTACTTCCCAAAGAGGAATTGCCTTGGCGTCATCCTCTTGTGTTGGAATAAACTCATAAAAAATACCGTAGTCCAACATCAACTATAAATCCTGGGAATTATTGCGGTCTTGAATGCCAAAAAAACCTTCAGAGGCATTATAGGTTTCATAGTAATTGAAGCTTTTTCGAGGCAATAATTTCTCAAACTGTTCCCTGTAGGGCGAAAAACTAACCCCGCCATGGAAGTATACTTCCAAATTTTCCCAAACTTGGAACAGATGGTCTTTTCCGGAGCGTTCCAAAACATCGTTGAGCAATACCAACATCCAAGAAGGTACCCCCGCCAAACTTGTTACGTTTTCATGTACGCTTTCTTCAATAATGGCTTCTAGTTTGGTTTCCCACTCACTCATCAAAGAAACTTTACTACTTGGTGTACTGCTGAATTCGGCCCAAAGCGGCATATTATCAATTAAGATGGCAGACAAATCTCCGAAAAACGTACCGTTGTCTTTATATAACTCTTTGCTGCCACCCAATCGCAGGCTTTTACCAGTAAACAGTTGAGAGTTTTCATTGTTATTCAAATACAGACACAACAAATCCTTGCTTGACTTAAAATGACAATCTTCCAAAGCCTCAGCACTTACGGGAATGAATTTACTTTTGGCATTAGTGGTTCCGCTACTTTTGGCAAACCATTTTATGGAAGTAGGCCAAAAAACATTTTGTTCGCCCCTTCTAGCCCTTTCAATGTTTGGGGCCATGTCTTCATAGGTGGATACGGGTACACGCGAACGAAAAGTCTCATAATCCATGAAATCCTTGAAACCATATTGATTTCCGATTTCGGTAGCCGAGGCAAAGTCCACTAGCTGGTGCAATACTTCATTTTGAACGTCTGAAGGATACTTCAAAAAAAGCTCGATTTGATGGTAGCGTTTTTTAAGCAACCAAGAGGCGATGGAGTTGAATAAAGGTATTGGCATTTTAGGTATATTTGGTCAGCTAGAAATCCAGGACCAATAGCTAAAATAGAGCATCTTATGCTCTTTTTCAAATCTCATAAAACCTAGAATTTTCAATGTTGTACCAAGGTGTTCTTCGTAAAATGCAAACCCAAATGGGAAATCCCATCCAGTACTTTTTGGTATTTGAGAACGATTTCTTGAACATGAACCAAGCATTGAACAAAGAAGTTTCCATCAATTTCATCACGTATCAATGTTTGAATTGCGGAAAAGAATTGCCCATCTACCGCCAAGGTTTTTGCAAGAAGTGCTTTTATGAAACCCCTTCCGCGGCGGACTGGATTATGCGGCCTGAGTTGAGCAAGGCACACCTTGGTGAAGAAGACCGTGATTTGGCTTATGAAAAACAGGTGCAGTTGCAACCCCATGTGGTGTATTTGGCCAATTCAAGCAATGTAAAGGTTGGGGTCACACGAAAATCACAAGTGCCAACACGATGGATTGACCAAGGGGCGCACGAAGCCATCGCAATTGCGGAAACACCCAATCGCTATCTTGCTGGAATTACCGAAGTAGCCTTAAAGGCGCATGTCAGCGATAAAACCAGTTGGCAAAAAATGTTGACCAACCGCATTGAGGATGTTGATTTGACCGAGTGGCGCGCAAAACTCAAAGCTGAGATTCCAGAGGAGGCCAAGGACTTTTTTGATGACTCCCAAGACGAATACCAGTTGGATTTTCCGGTTTTACAGTATCCTGAAAAGGTTAAAAGTTTGAACCTACAGAAAACTCCATCGTATACTGGTGTTTTGAAAGGTATTAAGGGTCAATATCTAATTTTCGAAGACCAGACGGTTTTTAACGTACGAGCCAACGAAGGCTACGTGGTGGGAATAGACATAAAATAATCCCTACATTTTACTTTTAGGGGTTTTGAGTACTATCCTTCTTTTTCTTCTTTTTGCCTAAAAGTCCACCCAAAAGAGACTTTGCCTTGCTTTCAACAGGGTCTTCTTTTGCTTGGGTCGAATCATTTTTATCATACTTACCGAGAAGTGTTCCCAGTACGGCTTGTGTCGTTGATTTTTCAGTGTTGGTAGAATCTTTTTCCGAACCCAATACCCCAGCAAGCAAATCAGTAGCTTTATCTTTCCCTTGTTTCAATAAGCGTTGTTTTAGAACCTCTACAAGTTGTCCTGTCAACTTTTTCACCCCTGAAGTTAAATCCGTGCTCACACTCGGACTCGTGTAAGAGCCACCAATATTGGCCGTTACTGGAATGGATACCTCATCACTCTCGGACATGTCTAACTTTGCCATCAAATCGGTCACTTCTTTCCCAAGGTATTTCGCAGGTACATCTAAGGTTGCGGTGTACGCCATTTGCTTTTCAAAATCATGCGTTCCAGAAACATTGACCGCAATATCTTCGTAATTCACGGTGAACGGTTTAACCGCCACTTTTCCGTTGTCAAAACTCAAAGCTGTTTTCAAATTCTCCAAATTGAGCTTTTCCGAATCCAAAAAAGACATTTTACCTTCTAGCGCATTCAATAATGGTGCTTTTTGGGTGTCCACTTGGGTGTTGAGCAATTCCGCCAGCAAATTCCCTGAAACGGTCGCCAAATTCGGCGTGAAAGCATCCTTGAGATTCCCAGCAATTTTGATATCAGAATTCAATTTCCCTTCAAAAGCACTGGCCAAGGGTGCCAAAACCTTAAACAAATCCAAGGCTTGAAAGGATTCTCCAATCCCCAAATTGTCCATTCCCAAACTCACATCAAAAGTGGACACTTCTTCCTTAGTCGATACGGAACCATTTAAGCCCACGTTTCCACCAAAGAGGGAAGAGCGCAAGTTTTGCAAAGTTGCTGTTTCATCTTTGATGATTAAGGTTCCCGATACGTCTTTTAAGGATAGATTATCATACAAAACCGTATTGGCTTTCGCATCCAATGTGCAATCCAAAAAGGAAGGAATTCTAATTTTTTCAGAGGATGGTGTCTCGCTTTCGGTTTCTGTTTCGGACTCCGCAGTTTCTTCCACCATGAAATCATCCAAAGCAATGGTATCCGAATTCAAGCTAAAGCGCCCCTCAATATTTTCATCATTGAACATGAACCCAAGTAGGTTATCCAAGGTACCAGAAGCCTTGAAATCAGTTCGCCCTGTTTTGCCATCAAAAGACTGGAGTGAAACCTTATCCGGTGTGAATGAGACCGCAGCCTTTTGAATCTCCAATGGGTTTTTGAGCTCTTCTGAAGTATATTGAAATCCGCTTAGCGACATCTCGCCAGCAGTTTTGGTGTTTTGATATTGTTTCTGCTCCAAAGAAGCCATATCAAAGGCCGTATTCAAATCGGCAGTGAGTATTCCTTGTAAATTGTGGTCCGCTGGAAACGGATAAGCCTTAGCTAAGTTACCAAGATTGATTTTACCATCTACGCTAGCTTGTACCCTTGTATTGCCCAACAGTTCAGTGATTTTTGAACTCAAGTTGAAACGGTCTTGTAAAATGCGAAAAGATAACCTCCGTAAATCCACGAACGTATCCTCCGTGACACCAGTCGTATTTTGAATACTGGCATCAATCGTAATGTCCTCAACCGTTTGGGGCAAATCTGGATACTTAAAGGAAGCGTTGTTCGATGCCATTTTGATGTCAAACTTTGGAATATGGGTTTCGTCCACCACCCCGGTAAAGTTTCCTTCAACTTGAAAGTCTCCCGTGGTTTTCACAGTTTCTATGTTTTGGGAGTAAGCCTCTGGGATGACCGCCAAAAAATTCTTGAAATCTGAAGAGGGGGTTTTAAAATGAATGTCTACCTCTTGGTTGTCATCGTTGATTTTTACAAAACCATCAAACACCAACAACAACTGATTAACCAAAGCCTTATTTTCCAAAAAGGTGTATTTGCTATTTTCCAAATCCACCCCAATTTTAGCATCCAAAGCGACAGGGTTTTGATTCAAATACCGCGTGCTATCCAGTTCAAAGGACACCAAAGCATCCGTCTTGGTCACCAGTTCAGATTGTTCCAAGGAAAGATTCCCAGTACCCGAATGGTTCATTTCATTGAGTTCAAGGTGCATTCCGCTGGAAAAATCATCGTAGCTAATATTTGCATTGGTAATGCTATACGATTCCAAATTCAGTTGAAAATTGTTCGAAGTTTCCTGAGAGGTGCCCGAAGCCGTTTCCGCTGAAGGTTTCGAAATGTCATAATTTGCGTTCTCGTCCCCATCTACCTGTATACCTACTGTGGCATTTTCCAATACCAGACGCTTAATGGCAATAGGGTCCTCTTCCGTTTTGAACAATTCCGATAACGACATGGACAACCCAATATGACCAGCCGCAAAAAGGGTATCCCCCTCAAAAGGGGCAGCGTTTATCAAGGAAACTTTATCCAGGGCGACATGGGCATTCGGAAAATCTTTGAACAAACTGAGATTAGCCTCTTCAAAATCAAAGGTGGCGGTGATGTTAGTATTGACTTTGTTCTTGATGATGTCCGCTATTTTTCCTTTAAGGAAAAAAGGGACCGCGACCAACAGGACGACCATCAACAGAACAAAACCCGCGAGAATTTTCAGGTTCTTTTTCTTCATGACACAAGATTTAGGTACGTAAAGAAAGGAAGAAGGTGTTAATCCAACTGTATTTCTCCCCCTATTTTTAAGTTAAATCTTTTACGCAATAGATATACGAAGAAATAGAGCAAAGGGGTGTCGAGGAAGGCAATTAATACCTTAAAAAGAAATCCACTTACTACGAGACCATAGAATAAATCCCAAGGAATCTCCCCAAAGGAGCAGAGTAAAAGCACCACGGTGAAGGTGTCGATAAACTGGGAAGAAAAGGTAGAAAAGTTGTTGCGAAGCCATAAATATTTGCCCTTGGTTACTCTTTTCCAGAAGTGGTAGATTTGAATATCCACGAACTGGGCGAGCAAATACGCCATCATGGATGCGAAAACGGCCACGATGGTATTCCCAAACACATCTTTGAACATGGTATTGGATACAGGAGACCATTCGGTTGCTGGGACAGCAGAGGCAGTATAGACGATGCCTAAAGAGAAAAAAGAGGCAAAAATACCAGCAATCACGATTTGATTAGCCTTGCGCTTTCCAAAGATTTCCGAAATCAAATCCGTTATCAAAAAAGTCAACGGATAGGGTAAAATTCCGACAGAGATTTCGAAAAGTGAAGCGCCTAATATCTCAATATCCCCAAAAGGTTGCCAATAAAAGAACTTTTGGAAAATCAAGTTGGACACCACCAGGGAAGTGATGAACAAAGCTCCCAAATACAAATAAATGGAAAACGCAAAGCGCTTGTCTTTTTGCGTCATTCGTTTACTTAATATTTAAGGAATAGGGAAGTCGGGCTTGTACCCCTTCAAACTGTTTTGCTTTTTTCAGGTCTTGCAGTACTTGATAGGCTTCGGTGCCAATTTCCTCCTCTACATATTGGGTCAGCCATTCACTTCGAGCACCGCCAAAATCCTCCATAAACCGTTCAAAATCCGATTTGTATTTAGGGTACTTTCGAATACCAAACTCGTCAAGTTCGGCGAGTTCAGCTGCGGCATAAATAGCATCTTCCAAGCTCCCCAACTCATCGACCAATCCATTTTGAACTGCATCGGTTCCACTCCATACCCTACCTTGGGCTAAGGAATCTACTTCAGCTAAGGTCATGTTTCTGCCTTGCGCAACACGCTCCAAAAAGACATCGTAGGTATCTTCAATACTTTCTTCAACTACTTTTTTGAAGGTATCAGTCATCGGTTCAAACACGGAATATTCTACTGAATTTTTATTGGTGCCTACTTGTTCGGCATTCACCCCAATGGTCTTGGAAAGCTCATGTACGTTAGGAATGGTTCCAAATACTCCGATGGAGCCTGTTACTGTGGTTGGTTCGGCAAAAATCTTATCTCCTCCAGCACCAATGTAATACACCCCCGAAGCGGCCACATTTCCAAATGAAACCACCACCGGTTTAACCGCTTTTACCAATTCTACCTCGCGCCAAATGATATCAGAAACCAAAGCACTACCGCCTGGTGAGTTCACCCGAAGGACAACGGCCTTAATCTTATCATTATTCTTGGCCTTTTGAAGCGCTTTTTGAATGATACCCTGTCCAATGTAATCTTTGCCACCTTCACCATACAGAATCTCTCCTTGTGCATAAATGACTGCAATTTTATCCTTTCCGCTCCATATTTTTTTGCCTAGTGCTTCACGTTGGTATTCCGAAAAACTTACGTAGTTGATGTCGTCTTCAGCAGTAAGGTTCAATTTCGTTTTGAGCATAGCCTCATACTCATCAAAATGGGCTGCCCCATCAATTAAGCCCGCAGCAATGGCCAATTTCGGATTCCGAGCTCCAAGTGTATCCGCAGTCTTGTTGAGCTCTTCCACAGAAATGTCTCGCGCATCCGAAATATCTTCAAGCATCGTATTCCAAATAGAGGAAATCAAAGCGGTGATTTGCTCTCTATTTTCAGCACTCATAGCATCATACAAATAGGGCTCAACAGCACTTTTGTATTTTCCGTGGCGAATCACTTCAATTTTCACTCCTGTCTTTTCCTGTAACTCTTTCAAGTATAAAATCTCAGTTGCCAAACCTTTGAAATCCATTCCCCCAACCGGGTTCAAATAAATGCTATCAGCCACACTGGCGAGATAATAATCTTTTTGAGTGAAGTAATCTGAATAGGCATAAATGGCTTTCCCTTTCAGTTGAAATTCTTCCAACGCCTCACGAATCTCTTGTGTCTGCGCTAGACCAGCTTGAATAAAACTGGTCGTCAAACTCAAGGCTTTAATTCTATCATCATCTGCCGCGATAGCTATGGTGTGAAGAATATCGTCCAAACCATTTCCTTCGCTGAACAGTCCTCCAAAGGGGTCGGCTTCATCTTTCCCTTCGTAATCTGAAATGGGCTCCGAAAAACTGAGTTCCAAAACGGAGTTGGATTCAACGGTTACACCGTCTTCTGCACTACTAACAAGTGCGAAGAACACAAAAAACATAAAAAATAAAATTCCAAAGGCAATCAGCGTACCTAAAATGGCCGCAAGGAGGTTTCGTAAAAACTTCATCTACACGAGATTATAAACAAGTCGCAAAGATAACCATTGTTTTACTTACTTTGCCAGCATATATGGGCGCTACACACCAAGTTTATTTGTCGTTGGGCAGCAATCTCGAGCATCGTTTTCGCTATTTGCAAAAGGGAGTTATTGCTATTGCAGAAAAAATGGGTGAGGTTCTCAAGACTTCACAGGTGTATGAAAACCCCGCCGTAGGATTTGAGGGGGACCCTTTTTTGAATGCTTGTATTTTGGTTGAAACCTCAATGTCCCCTGCAACAGTACTTGACACTGCTTTGCATATTGAGCAGACCTACGGTCGCACGCGGGACGCAAATACGACGGGATACGCTTCGCGCACCCTGGATATTGACGTGCTTTTGTATGACAATGTTCTCTTGGATTCGGAAACCTTGACCCTACCCCACCCTAAAATGGCAGAACGGGCTTTTGTGCTCAAACCTTTGGCTGATATTGCGCCACAGTACTATCACCCACTGCTCCAAAAAGACATTCGCAATCTTTTACAGGAATGCAAGGACCGCGTCGCCGTTCAAAAAACCAAGCACCAGCTGTTTAAAAGTCGTGAACACTTTTTTTCACAGGTTCAGCTAATTGCTATTGAGGGTAGTATTGGAGCTGGTAAGACCTCATTAGCCAGGATGATATCAGAAGATTTCAATGCCAAGTTGGTGTTGGAACGCTTTGCAGACAATGCATTTTTACCCAAATTTTATGAAGACCCGACGCGCTTTGCGTTTCCTTTGGAAATGTCATTCTTAGCAGACCGCTACCAACAGTTTTCAGAAGATACGGCCCAATTTGACTTGTTCAAAAACTTCATGGTCAGCGACTATGATATTTTCAAGTCGTTGATTTTTGCCCAAATCACATTGCAGAAGGATGAATTTAAGCTTTATCGCAAGCTGTTCAACTTTATGTACAAGGAAATAAAGAAGCCGGATATCTATTTATTCTTATACCAAAATACCGACCGTTTGTTGGAAAACATCAAAAACCGAGGTCGAACGTACGAACAGAATATTGAAGCTCAATATTTAGAGAAAATTAACAGGGGATATCTTGATTTTCTGAAGGAACATCCCCAGCAGAACAGTATTGTTTTGGATCTTAGCGAGTTGGATTTTATTAAGCATCCCAAGGATTACACCTTTATTTTGGAACAGCTGGAAGACAACTTGCTGGATAAAGCATTTTAAGGGAATTTTAGGAAAAATGTTTGCATAAAAGAAATCCTTTTACTTTATTAGCCGTCTCGTTCTAAGGAACTAACTAACTCAAACTATATATGAAGCCCCGTACTCCGGGGCTTTTTATTTGTTTTGCCACTTCGACCATAGGTCCCAAACCACTACCCCAGCCGATACAGAAATGTTCAAAGAATGCTTGGTTCCACCTTGTGGAATTTCCAAAACCACATCACTTTGAGACACCACAGCTTGGTCCACACCTTTTACCTCATTACCGAAAACCAAGGCAATTTGTTTGTGATTTTTTGGATTAAAGTCTTGGAGTAAAGTGGCTCCTTCAGCCTGCTCAATGGAAATCACCGTTACCCCTGTTTCTTGCAATTCCCGAACCACCTCTAGTGTATCCTTGCCATAAACCCAATCCACACTTTCTGTTGCCCCTAAGGCGGTTTTGCGAATGTCTTTATGGGGAGGTGTCGCCGTAATTCCACACAAATACATCTTCTCTACCAAAAAAGCATCCGCCGTGCGAAAAACAGAACCAATATTGTTAAGGCTTCGAATATTGTCCAACACCAAAATCAAGGGTGTCTTTTTGGCGGCTTTATACTCATCAATAGTCAGCCGCTCCAGTTCTTGGTTTTCCAGTTTGCGCATGGTAGTTTTCAACTTTGGATTCAAGATATCAACAAAAATTTTTGGGGCTCCTTGAAAACGGTATTTTCGTTTGTACCGTAATCCGCAAAAATAACAAACAAAAACACGTTTTGGCGAAAAGCAAGGCTTCCAAAAAGACTACTCCCTTGATGCAACAATACAACAGCATCAAAACCAAACATCCTGATGCTTTGTTGCTGTTTCGTGTGGGGGACTTTTATGAAACGTTTGGACAAGATGCGGTGAAGGCGTCCAAAATTCTGGGCATTGTGTTAACGCACCGAAACAATGGTGGTGACAATACTGAACTGGCTGGTTTTCCGCATCACTCGCTCAATACCTATTTACCCAAATTGGTTAAAGCAGGAGAACGAGTCGCCATTTGTGACCAGCTTGAAGACCCAAAGCAAACCAAAAGCATCGTCAAACGAGGGGTTACCGAGTTGGTTACGCCTGGGGTTGCTTTAAATGATGATATCCTCAACGCCAAGCAGAACAACTTTCTTTGCGCCGTGCATTATGGAAAGGCGAAATTGGGGATTGCTTTTTTGGATATCTCCACCGGTGAGTTTTTGATAACGGAAGGGCAGCTTGACCAAATCGATAAGCTCATACAGAACTTTTCGCCCAATGAAATCTTGGTTTCCAAGAAACATCGCACGGATTTCAAGGAAGATTTTGGACCGCAACACCATACTTTTTTACTGGAGGATTGGATTTACCACGAAGATTTTTCCAACGAAATGCTAACACAGCATTTCAAAACCACTTCGCTAAAGGGTTTTGGAGTCTCGCACTTGGACTTGGGTATTGTTGCCGCAGGAGCGGTATTGCATTACCTCTCGGAAACACAGCACAATCGCCTTTCACATATTAATGCGATTCAGCGTATCGGGCATGATGAGCATGTTTGGATGGACCGATTTACGATGGGGAATCTGGAACTGTTCCATTCGCCCCACCCCAACGCGGTAACGCTCATCGATGTGATTGATAAAACCCTCTCCCCTATGGGCGGACGTCTCCTCAAACGTTGGTTGGCGTTTCCCCTGAAGGATATTATCTCCATTCAAAAACGACATGGGGCGGTTGAACAACTCAAAGTCAATGGCAGTGATTTGGAGCGATTTCGAAATCTTATTAAACCCATGGGTGACTTGGAACGCTTGGTTTCGAAACTTGCAACGGCCAAAATCAACCCCAGAGAGGTAGTACAGCTCAAAAACAGCCTGGAAGCTTTGGTGCCCATAAAACAACTGCTGTTACAAAGTGAACATGATGTTTTGCAGGAAATGGGCCAAGCCATCGACACCTGCGAAGCCCTTCGTGAACGAATAAAAGCGGTTTTGGATGAGGAAGCACCCATCCAATTGGCCAAAGGCCAAGTGATTGCGTCAGGGTTTTCGCAGGACTTGGACGAGTTGCGGGATTTGGCTTTCTCCAGCAAGGATTACCTCGACCAAATGGTACAGCGAGAAACAGAGCAAACCGGCATCACTTCACTTAAAATTGGTTCCAACAATGTCTTTGGCTACTACATTGAGGTACGGAATACCCACAAGGACAAAGTTCCTGAGAATTGGATTCGAAAACAGACCCTAGTCAATGCCGAACGCTATATCACGGAAGAACTCAAAACCTATGAGGCCAAGATTTTAGGGGCGGAAGAACGTATCCATGAATTGGAACAACAACTTTTTGAACAGTTGTTGTTGTGGATGCAAGAGCATATTCCTACCGTGCAGCATAGCGCCAAGCAACTGGCGCAACTGGATTGCCTTTGCGGTTTTGCTGTTTTGGCTATTGAAAACAACTATGTGCAACCACAACTGGATGATTCGACTAATCTTCAAATAAAAGAAGGGCGACATCCCGTTATCGAAAAGCAACTTCCGCCAGGTGAAGCATACATCACAAACAGCGTTACCTTAAATCGTGAAGACCAACAAATCATTATGGTCACTGGACCGAATATGAGTGGTAAATCGGCCATTTTGAGACAAACTGCGCTTATTGTCCTGCTCGCACAAATGGGAAGTTTTGTACCTGCTGAATCGGCGAAAATTGGGATGGTCGACAAAATCTTCACCCGGGTAGGTGCGAGCGATAACATCTCACTTGGCGAATCCACTTTTATGGTGGAAATGAACGAAACCGCCAGTATCTTAAACAATTTATCTGAACGTAGCCTCGTACTGCTCGATGAAATTGGACGAGGTACCAGCACCTACGACGGGATTTCCATTGCTTGGGCGATTTCAGAATTTTTACATGAACACCCAGCACGGGCCAAAACCTTGTTTGCGACGCATTATCACGAGCTGAATGAAATGACTAAGACCTTCGAGCGCATCAAAAACTTCAATGTTTCGGTGAAAGAGGTCAAAAACAACGTGCTTTTCTTGCGCAAACTAGTTCCTGGGGGAAGCGAGCACAGTTTTGGCATCCATGTAGCGAAAATGGCCGGTATGCCGCAACAGGTATTGCAAAAAGCGGGGAAGATTCTAAAGAAACTGGAAAAATCCCATTCCAGTGAAGAGATATCGGATACTTTAGAAAAGGTAGGCTCCCAAGAAATGCAACTGAGCTTTTTCAATTTGGATGACCCACTTTTGGAAGAAATTCGAGATGAAATTCTACACCTCGACATTGACACCCTAACTCCAGTTGAAGCGTTGATGAAATTGAATGAAATCAAGCGGTTGTTGACCAAAAAGAAGGAGGCTAGTTCATGACCTTCCCTCTTGAGATGTAAAATAGCGTAGGAGAATTTCAGCCCGAAAATCCTTTTGAAATTGAAGAATTGTATTAAATTTGCATCCGCGCTTGTAAAAGCGAATGTTCTTTAATCATGCGAAAATAGCTCAGTTGGTAGAGCATCACCTTGCCAAGGTGGAGGTCGCGGGTTCGAATCCCGTTTTTCGCTCGACTTCGACTCCGCTCAGTCACCAAGGGTGGAGTTTTTTTTTGCACTCCTTCGCTGAAGCTTCGGAGTACTTAGGCTCGAGTGGTGGAATTGGTAGACACGTTGGACTTAAAATCCAATGGCCATTGTGGCCGTGCGGGTTCAAGTCCCGCCTCGAGTACCAAAACCCTCTTAATCATTTGATTTTGAGGGTTTTTCTATATCCGTTCCATGCGTAATCGCAGTATGGTATTCTCCAAAACGCCATCATCATCTAGGTCATACAGTATGTCCCCGTCCAAATTCCATAGGCCATCGTTGGTGAGCTCCATGTTAAAATAGGCCTCATCTCCCGGACCATCGCCATCTTCAAGCATTACTAGGTTAACACCGTCAAATCCGAATTGACCTGAAAATTCTTCCACAGGTTCGTCAGGAAGGGTCATCACGGCAAAAAAGCGTCCGTTCTCCTGCACGGTCATCGTAAAGGTACCCCCGAGGGTTATTACCTCAAATCCGCTGTCCCGAACTTCCAGCTCTTCAAAATCCGCAAATTGTGCATTCCATGCACCCGCAATATCCGTCATGGAATATACACTGCCTTCCAAAGAAAATTCAAATTCTGAGTCATCACCATTACTGCAACTGATGATAAACACGGTAAATATTGTTAGGAGTGTGCGCTTGCCCATAAGATTTGATTTTAAATGATACTGCGTTTCTATTACTATTAAAATTATTTTAGTGCAGCGCGGCAGGGTAGCACTGAGGTTACCATTTTACGTATTTTGGTTACATGCCAAACAAAGTATGGTTTTTAAGGGACCGCAACGAAAACCTTTTACCTTTGAATTCAAGGAATAAGCATTTTGCACTTGGTTAAATTAGCATGCCTAATTCGAAATCATGATTAAGAAATTACTACTAGTCCTATTTATCACTTTACCAATTGTTGCCCATTCCCAATTTTCGGGTGCGCTCGCACTAATGAAGGTTGACACCAATCCAGAATTTGACCAGTATGAAAAAATACTCTTTGATGCCACGGAATTCATCTTCGATAACCCCAAAGACTTTAGGTCCAAAGAGTTTTTGAGTGCTTGCAAGATTGTTGATTTTTGGAAAAACAAGGACACGGGTATCAATGTTCCTGTTTTTGGAAGTTTTTACAATTCCCTGAATCCAAAAACCAACCACCAGTATTTTTACATGATAGCCGTTATGAACTACATTCTCAGCGAAAAAATAAACCAAGGCAGGCTGCTGAAAAACATCAAAATTGAAGGGCAAACCTATAGTGAACAAGAAGATGTAAGAGAGTCCCAGCTTGAAGGCGCCAAGATTTTTTTGGACTACGCAGCGAACAAAAAGAACAATATCATTTTGTATCCAAGTTCCAAGAAATTCGTAAGGGCTCATAAAAAGGGAAAATTGGAAGAGGTCTTTTTTGAGTAGGCAAAATTCGGTTCAATATGGAATTCATCGCTAAAACCCAATGGAACATGAAACAATTGATTGCACAAAGCGCATTCTTATTTGTTCTGTACGCTGGGTTCTCCCAATCCGAAACCAAGGTATTATCCCATGAAGATTACCATATCAAGTCCGTCGCATTCATTCAATACCTAAAAAATGGAGGTAATTTCGACGACTTGAACATTTGGTACGATGGAAAAATACAGGATGACCTGATGGAAAAGCTACATCGGCTCAGTGCTTTTGCCAATAAAAACCCAGAAGCACTTCAAATCAGCACTATCCCTAATGAAACGCTGCCTAAACAAAACAACCCTTTGGTAATGTATTATCTATTGGTTGATAAAAAAGAAGAAGCTGAATTTGGTCTTTTTCTAGGCTACCGTGATGACGGAAATCTCCTTATTGATGATATTAAATTGTTGGATGAAATAGACACACCGAAAGCACAAGACCCCGACATCGGTAAATCCCTATCAATTCCACCACCGCCACCTCCACCAAATTCCAAAGGGAAGCATTAGGGAATTTCAAAAAGACGATGAAAAAAAATTCTAATTAGAGTACTTATATTTCTTTAACTCTTTTATTTTCCTATTGCAAAAACAGCACCCTATCCTTAGAACATAGCGCGCATTTGTCCCTTTTATGAGCAGAGTTGTCCTTTTGCACCTTCAAAATCTTTAAGTTCTTTGATGGCAAACAAAACTACTTCAATATACCATGAAGTCAACTTACATAATAAAATGGCCAAGAACTAAATCGTTTTTTTTCTCGTTAACATTTTTCTTCTTCTTTTTAGCTGGTAACGCCAAACAAAATGAGATTTACCAAGTTTTGGAGGATTTTAGGATTGGAATAATTTCCCTTGAAGACGAAGATAAATGGTCCGAACTCTTTTTGCATGATACCATTACCTGGGCGATGATAAGGGAAGGTCAAACGGAGCTTGTCAAGAATTCTGAAAACCCCACTTTTAGGTTCTACAGTAGCAATCCCATTTCTTTCTTTAAATTCCTAAAAAGCAAGAATCAACAATTTGAAGAAAAGTTCTTTAACATCATGGTATCCACAAATGACAAATTTGCCACAGTAGATTTTCAATACACTTTCAATCAAAACGGGAAGATACTTAATTGGGGCAAAGAACATTGGTCAATGTTAAAGGTTAAGGGAGAATGGAAAATCAGCAGTGTCACTTGGACTGAAAACCTCCAAACGTTGGAGAAATGTCCTTTTAGCAATATGGATTCTTTTGCCTTATCACAATATAGGTGCCCCCCTTGTCCATTTGATTGTCAAAACATATTATATAACAAACCAGGAATTTGTAATGTTTGCGGAATGCAATTGGTCGAGGTTGAGAATAATGTTTTTAATCGTTACAAGGAGTCAAACTTTTACATAAGCAATGGAGATGTCAAACTGTTCGCGGCCTACTACCTTCCAAAAGATATGTCAAAGCTCAAAGGTGCCGTAGTTGTCACCCACGGTTCAGCCCCTACTACGCATGAGGACCTTTCTTTTTATACAAACCTAGCTACTGAGCTGAACATGGCGGTTCTGGCGTATGATAAAAGAGGAACTGGGCAGTCCGCCGGGAAATATGAAAACTTTACGGTTGAAGGCAGTCAAAAGTGGTTTGACCTATTAGCTTCTGATTTAGAAGCTTGCGCTGAATGGCTTAAAGGCCGGTCCGAACTTAAAGACTTAAAACTGGGGTTTCTTGGAGGAAGTCAAGCCGGTTGGATTATGCCCTTGGCGGCATCAAGAATAGAAGGGATTGATTTTATGGTAATTGGAGAAGGTGCAGCAGTTTCAGCAGGAGAGGAACATTTTTTTAGTAACCTTACCGGTGATGGAGGACCCCAAAAAAGTTCTATTGAAGCAGCAGACCTTGCGTTACAGTCGTGGGAAGGGGACAAAGGTTTTGCCCCGCGCCCCATATTGAAAAAGTTAAAGGTACATACCCTCTGGTTGTTTGGAACCAATGACCCAGTAGTTCCTGTTGATGCATCTTTAAGAGTTCTAAGGAAAATCAACAATCCCTTTTTTGAAATCAAAATCTTGGAAAATGGCGACCATAACTTCAAGAATACGCTTAGTGGTAAACGGTATGATTTGATAACTTTTATCAAGCCATGGATGATTAAAACCAAAATGATTCTTGACTAAATGACTTCTGATGGAGAATAAGAATTGGTTTAATGGTTTTTGTTCCAAAAAAGATTAGTGTTGGTATTCCTTTTTGGATTTGGCAATTATCCAATACGATTAAAAATACAGTTCTTACCTTACTTTTTCAAACATTGTGAACGATAAGGTTTCAACGTCATCTCTAAGAAATTCGATTTCAGTTGGGCCGTTGACAAAATTAAATCTGAATTTACCTGAAACTTCATTCATAATAAAGGTACTGTCTCCAACATATATTAAATTGTGACGTATACCACCCCATGCAACGGGAAAGAATAACTTACCATCGCTTTCCTTAATCTCTAGAATTGGACCAAATTTAATATCCTTATAATGCCCTAATATTTCAGAAATCAAGGTTTCCGGTAAGCGTTCTTGGTTAACCCAATCCAGTTCTGTGCCCCATTGGTGTGTTCTAATGATATTATCTCGTAAGACATCCGTAATTGGCATTCTGACCTTGTTTGGACCATTCCCAAGCATAACTATTCCATTTCCACCAGACATCGTAGCGTAAACATGTCCTCCAATACCCGTATTTGCACCTCCATGTGAGAACCAATCAATGTTTCCATACCAATTCATGCGTTCCCATCCAAGACTCCACCCCCGCATCCCCTTTAAGGTTACAATCTCTGTGGTACGTTTAGCTACTTCTTCAGAAATGATTGAAGATCCCTTCCTATTCAATGCTTTTTGGATTTCAATCAATAATGTTGCCAAGTCTGTTGGAGAAGACCACATACCCGAGGCTGAAACTTGTGGAGTTATTGGAATACCCGTTCTAATCAAATTTCCCGCTTCATCATGGGCCTTAGCTACATTTTTCAAAAAACCTTTCTGATTCGGTTGTTTCATGGTCGTATGTTCCAACTTGAGGGGAGCAAAAATGTATTCATTCGCTAAATCTGCCAGGGATTTTCCAAAGTAATCCTCAAGAACCATCATCGCAATGGTATATCCGCCGCCACTATATCTCCAATCCGTTCCAGGCTTAAAGACAAGTTTTACCGCCTCGTTGTGAGGCACTTTTCCATGCACCGATTGTAGAATACTGGGAATAGTATCTCCTTGATAGAAATCTGTAAAGCCCCCTTGTGTTGCTCCCGAAGTATGACTCAACAAAAGTTCAAGGGTAACCTCAATCTCCTCATTAAATTTGTTTTTAGGCAATTGCCATCTTTTCAAATAAGTATTTACAGGAACACTTAAACTAAGTAATCCCCTATTTTCTAAAATGGCACATAGTAAAGCGGTTATTGGTTTTGATATGGAAGCAGTTGAGTAAGCTGTATTAACATCAATGGGTATAGAATCATATTTCACACCCCATGTCCCGGTCCAAATAACCTCATAATTCTCAAATACTGCTACACTCAAACTCTTTAATCCTTTTTCATTCATCAATTGACGAATGGTGACGGTATCTGAATCTCCATTGGGTATTTTTAAGGATGCACTTTTTTTCTTGGTTATATCCTCATTTTTAACCACTACATTATCCTCGCAACTTGCAAGCGAAACAGAAAGCAAAAGGCAGATTAAGATTCTCATTTTTTGATGCTTTGATTGATGAATAAATCAATTTGATTAATTGACCCGAATACTAGTTTTAGCACTATTGATTTTAGAGCTAAGGTTTTTTGGTCGGAAGGAAATTAGACAAAAAGAAATCTAGTCGATTCAAGATTCATTTCCACATCATGAAGTGGAAAGTATTTACTGAAAAGTGAAAGGAAATCAATAAATCATCAGGTCAACTTTATGAAGATAATGAACAATGATAAAGATTATTCTGACTGTGCTAGTCTTTACAGGAAAGCGAAACTGTTCTTGCTTAAGGGTATTTAAACAAACTGACTTGCATTTTTACTGGCCCTTTCGATGAGAAAGTCTATAAGCCTTGGGGGAAGAACCCTCATTTTTCTTGAAATATGTATAAAAACTTGTAGTTGAGTTAAAACCGGATTCAAATATTATTTGCGAAATGTTTTTTTCATGATTTGAAAAAGATACAAGAAGGTATTTTGCGTGCATTAACCTACGCTTATTTATAAAATCAGAAAAGTTGGTGTTGAAGTACAAATTAATCGTGTGAGATACATGTCTTGGGCTCATACCAACCTTTTCAGCCAACGTTTGAATATTCATTTCAGGATTTTTGAATAACTCATCCCGTTCAACTTTATCCAAAATATGTTTAGCGTATCGACTTATCTGTTGTTGATTAAAATCATCCTTATAACTTCTGATTGCAGTGCTTTTGTCAATTGGAATACGCTCAAAATTTTCATAGATGCCCATAAAAGAATTGGTTTTCATCCAACCCGCAATCGTCAAATAATTGATGATGAAAAGGAAAATAAGTGCCTGAAGAAAAACAAGACCCATTGAGAAAATTTGTGAGTCCGTGAAATCGAATAAAAACTTTAATGAATCAACCAGGATTAAAGGAAAAAATGGAACCAAAAAGGTAGATAACCATCCAATATCCACAATGTCCAAGTTTGAATAATTGGCCTTAAGAATTCGCTTTGTTCGTAGAAACGTGTTGAATGAAACCACAAAATAATAGCCAAAACAAACAGCTAGAAACCCTTCAAAAAAACCTGAATCACGACCAACAAACGTCGCGAAAACAAAACAAAAAATGGGAGTTCCATGCAATTTCCAATTGGCCTTATCGTCATGATTAGTATAATTCAAAGATTGTATATATAACAACAGGAATGGTCCATACAAAAAGCCAAAATAAGCGAGTATGTCTAAAGATAAATCAGTATATCTTGCAACAAAAGCATATGCTATTTCTACAACGAGCGTAAATAAAAAACCTGCTAGATATAAGTTGCTTATTTTTTTTCCCCGCCTTGTAAAAACCAAAAAAATAGCTAAAACTAAACTCTGTATGCCTTGAACAAACAATAATACAAGAATAAAGGACATAAAAAGGTTTGTATATAATGGCTAATGAAAAAATAAGTTAAGATTCTACAAACATAGTCAGTCAAAACATATAGAAATTCTGTCCCACTTCATGATTTGGAAACTAAGAGTCCAAGTAAAATACGTTTAAAGCGGATGGTTGCAGCAAAATGCCGCTTGGACATTATCTTATATTGCATCCCAAAATGACCAGAACCTTCAATACCTTCTTGGATAACGCATAGCCAAAAGCAATGATTAACGATAAAAACGATTTCCCATGTTGAAAAAGCTAAGTAAATTCAAGTAAGATTCGAACGATTAGCCCCCACAAAAAAATCCACAATACCCTATCTTTAGAACGTAGCGAACACTTTTATCAGCCTTCGCTGGAAACCTTGCATTTCATATGTCAAAAATCTTTGGAAAATTTCGACGCCAATTGTTGAAAGAGAATCGATTCAGTAAATATTTGCTTTATGTTGTGGGAGAGGTGGTCTTGGTCGTCATCGGTATTTTGATTGCTCTGCAAATCAACAATTGGAACGAGGCGCAAAAAGAAAGTGCTGAAGAAAAAAGACTGCTCTTGGCCCTGATTGAGGATTTTGAGGAGAATAGCCTACGAATTGAAACTGCCATAAGCAAAGAAAAGGATATGATTACCATGAGCAAATCCTTGATTGCAGCCATGCAATCTGACCAAAAAACCATTGACAAAGACTCCATCCGGTTCTGGGTAGCCTCAGGAGCCAAATCGTGGTGGAATGCACAATTTGTAACGGGCACCTATGACGCCATCGTGAGTTCTGGAAAGATTGATATTTTGAAAAGTGATGCCTTGAAACGGGTGTTATCCCAGTTCGCAGCGGACATTGATTCTGGTTTTGAAGACCATGACGAGTCCATCAACTATTTGATGGAAATGAACCACATCTCTGCAGACGTGGCTCCTGCCATCATTCATGAGGTACAACGCGAAGCACTGGATATTTCCATAAACGACAAGGATTTGGATGAACCCATTCAAAAACTCATTGAAAATGACACCTACTTGGGTTTGTTGATTTCGAAAACCTGGCTCGAAACCCTTAGGGTGGATTATCAGGAAAAATTACAGGCATACATTGCAGAAATCCTTTCCATCTGTAAATCAGAACTAAACCAATCCGCATAAAAACAAAATAGTAATGAAGCGAGTGCCCTATCTTATCATATTGAGTATTGTCTTTTTTTCATGCAAAAAGGAAGCTTCTACCAACAGTATTACGGAGCTTGAAGCTTTACAGGACTCCATATCGCGTACGTTGACCGAGATACATAGGCAAGGTGGTATCAAGGGTTTTGGTGTCGCTATCGTAAATGCAGATACCACGCTTTATTCAGAAGGATTTGGTTATGCAACCCTCGACAGTACAAAAGCCTATACCAAACATTCCCTTCAAAACATTGCGTCCGTATCCAAGACTCTAATTGGTATTTCCTTGTTAAAAGCCCAAGAAATGCAAAAGCTGAATCTGGACGACCCTGTGAATGACTATTTGCCTTTTGAAGTTAGTAATCCTTATCATCCTGAAGATACCATCACCATTAAACATTTGGCTACGCATACCTCATCCATTCAAGATGGTGATTTGTATGATACGACATCTTACATACTAAAGCATGCAGCGGATACCCTAATTGTTCAATCCATGCCTAGAGTAGATGGGTTCAATCCTCCCGCAGCAAACATGGATATGGGTACTTATTTGGAAAAATTCTTATCCCAAGAAGGGGAATGGTATCAACCTATTCATTTTTTAGAACAAAGACCGGGACAGTTTTATGAATACACTAATATCGGGGCCACCTTGGCCGCCTATATTATTGAAAGAGCTACGGAAACCTCCTATTCTGACTTCACCCAAATACATATTTTAACTCCGTTGGGAATGACCTCATCTGGTTGGAATTCTGCAGCGCTCGATACCACCAAACTCACCCAACTTTTTACTGATGAGGGTAGACAGATACCGAACTACACCTTGATTACGTATCCTGATGGAGGACTCATTACTTCTGCCGATGATAAAGCCAAATATCTAAGTGAAATTATCAAGGGGTATTCCGGAAAAGGAACACTTTTGTCTGAAGAGGGCTATCGTCTTTTCTTCTCCAAGTTTCTTTCTGAAAGCAACTTTAAGGAAGGAAGGGACACCGACAGACCTTTTGATGACGAATATAACAGTGGTCTTTTTATGGGGCATGCTCCCAATGGATACATAGGTCATACCGGAGGCGACCCAGGTGTATCTACTTTTATGTTTTTTAATCCCGAAACGAAGATTGGAAAGCTGCTGTTTATCAACACCGACCTCAACCAGAACACCGTGGACCAATTCTTCGCGATATGGGATACATTGGCGTCATACGAGCAACGTTTGGACGAGCAAGCTGGGAAAATAAAGGTCAATAAATAATAAAACCATCTTCAACACCGAACACAACGGGATGGAATGGCTGTTTCAATTACTCCTTCAAGCTGAAGGCTTTCAGTCAGGTTTATTCTGCTCTCAAACTGTGTATTGGATTTTGCCTTGAAACCTTCGCGATTTGAAAGCTAACGCTGAATAATGCGATAAGCAGTACGCCAACGATGGCAATACCAAAAACCCACCAAGGCATATCAATGCGATACGTGTAACTCTCCAACCAACGGCTCATGAGATAATAGGCCATGGGTATGGCAACCAACCCTGATAATAAAACCAAAAGAGTAAAGTCCCCCGATAACATCTTGAACAAGTTGGTGATAGAAGCACCCAACACTTTACGGATACCAATTTCTTTGGTTCGCTTTTCAGCAATGAAGGAGGCCAGTCCAAACAAGCCCAAACAACTTATGATGATGGTCAGAACAGAAAAAATTCCTGATAACTTGCGTAACCGTTCTTCAGAAACAAATTTTCTACCAAAGTTTTCATCCACAAACGCATACTCAAAAGGAACATTTGGTGCGATTTTTTCAAATACTGCTTCGACTTTTGCGATTGACTCCGTAATATTTTGAAAAGGGGCCAACTTCACGGCTATCCAATTGGAATTGGTATAATCTACCATATAAATGGCTGGCTTCACGGGTTCAAAAGGGGATTCGGTCAAGAGGTTCTCCACTACCCCAATTACCTTGTGTTCGCCATTGGTCCATCGTATGGTTTCGCCAACAGGTTGGTCAAAGCCCATGTAGTCAACAGCCGCTTGATTCAGAATGTATGCTGTGGAATCGGATGCAAAGTCTCTTGAAAAATCTCGACCTTCTACTATGTTCCAACTAACCGCTTTTCCAAAATCATGCGAAAAATAGAAGGTGACGATATTGGTAATCAAGTTGGGGTCTTTCCCGCTCCATTCAAATCCACCGTTGCTATTCCATACGTCCGTTAGTGGACTTGACGATTCTGTGATTTCTGTTACGACTCCGGTGTTAATCAATGACTCTCGCATTAAATTGTACTTCCCTTCATAATCTTCGGTATTCTTGGGAATCATGAGTAACTGGTCGCTATCATATCCTGTAGAACGGTCCTTGGTATGCTGGATTTGTTGATTCACAATGATTGTCCCAACGATAAGAACAATAGAGACCGTAAATTGAAAAACGACCAGAGCGCTTCGTAAAAATACCTGTGGTTTTCCTGATTGCATAGTACCTTTTAACGCTTTCAACGGACGAAATGAAGAAAGATAAAGCGCAGGATAACTTCCTGCCAAGAAACTTGTGATTAACACCAATCCCAGACTTACCAACCAAAACCAAAGGTTTGTATAAGGAAATTCCATTTGTTTCCCCGCCAATTCATTGAACAAAGGCAAACAGAATACTACCAGTCCGCAAGCTATGGTAAACGCAAAAAAGGTAACCAAAAGGGATTCAAACATAAATTGAAAAATCAACCGGTATTGGTCTGACCCAACGGTTTTCCGTATGCCAACTTCCTTGGCTCTTTTCTGGGCCCGAGCTGTAGCGAGGTTCATAAAGTTTACGCAAGCCAGCATCAAAACAAAAATGCCTATAATGCCAAACATCCTAACGTATTTTATGGCGCCCCCGATAGACTGGCCATTTTCAAAACTACTCTTCAAATGCCATTCTTTCATGGGGTGTACAAATACTTCAGGATTACTTCGTTTTGTTCCTTCGGGCACATGTCGGTACATCGCTTTGCTAATTTTCGCATTGACTGCGGCAAAAGAGGCCTCATCTTTCAGCTGCACATAAACCTGATAGGAGTTGTTGTCCCATAGATTTCTGTCTCTAGCTATTCTTACCCATTCATTGGCTGAAACATAGTGGTCCCAAGGCGCTATGAAATCCAGCTGTTGGTAACCCGCTTCATCGGGAATGGCATCAAAAACATTGGAATCACGGGGAATATCCTTAAAAACTCCACTAACGGTAGCACTGTCTTTGTTATTGATTTTAAGTGTTTTCCCTAAGGGGTTTTCATCCCCAAAAAGCTCTTTGGCTGTTGACTCTGAAAGCACAACAGAATTGGGGTTGTCAAGGGCGCTTTGATTTCCTTTAGGCATTTGGAGTGAAAACATGCGCAAGGCATCTTTTTCCATGAAAACTCCCATCCGTGATAAGTCCGTATCATTTACCGATAGCACATTATCTCCTGGGAAAGAAGCCATTACTACATACTCAAAGTCATCCGCATAAGAGGTTCTAAGTTCATTTGCCAAAGGGTACGGTTGGGTATACCGGGTTCGCGTTTCGCCATCAAAAGTCTTGTTTTGTAAGACCTGTCCTATTTTGTCATAATTCTCAAACCGGGCATTAAAAGTGGTTTCATCATAAACCCACAAACCAATCAGCATCGCTACGGCCAAACCAATGGCAAGCCCACCAATATTGATAAAGGAATACGTTTTGTTCTTTATGATGTTTCTCCATCCGATTTTGACGTAATTCCGTATCATAAGTATCGTTTGTTATTTGTTATCCAGTGAGTTGCTTCAGGCATCATTTTCAACGTACCACGTTTGGAACAACCATATTCATGCCAGTATCACAACTATTTGATTAACAGAAACTTAATTCAATTTTCTCATCAAAATTAACTGTAATTTGTAAAAAAAATGGACAAACCCTGTCAAAGGTGTTTACACCAAAACCCATTGAAAACGAGAGGTTTCCAATCGTTTGGACAGGATTTTCATGCATTCTTTTTGTCTAAAAATCTTGAATTCCGAGAAGAATTAATCTTTAGCTTTAGTACGATAGAACACAAATGCAAACCCTGATGATATGAAAAACGTTTTGACGCTAGCTATTGTCCTATTATTGATTCTAGCCCTATTGATTATGTACCTTGGGATGCAACGGGAAAGTATTTTAAATCCTCCCAATATCACCGGAATTGGTTTTATTGTGATTGCACTAGTTCTTGTATTTTGGCGTAAAGAAATTCAATAAATCGATTGAGAACCTTGAAAACCGAATTAGACTTGAAAAGCTGGAGCCGATACGAACACTTTAAGTTCTTTTCGGCTTTCGACGAGCCCTTCTTCGGAACAACGGTACGATTGGATTGCACCCAGACCTATAAAACCGCCAAGCGAAATCAAGCATCCTTCTTTCTGTCTTACCTGCATAAATCACTTGTTGCGGCAAATTCCATAGCCAACTTTAGATATCGCATTGAAGATGGGAAGGTATTCGAATATGAGCGCATCGATGCTTCTCCTACCATTAACCGAGCTGATGGCACTTTCGGATTTTCGTATTTGAAGTTTGATAAAGATTTCAACACCTTTCGAGATTTGGCCCTTCCCGTGATTCAAGAAGTGTGGGAGTCAAAAGGGTTGGTTCCAGGGACGGCTGGTCAAAACGTAATTCACTATTCAAGTTTACCATGGCTGGATTTCACTTCTGTTTCGCACGCGAGGCATTTTAGTTTTGGGGACAGTTGCCCGAAAATCTCATTTGGTAAAATGACCAAAACAAAGGACGGATTCGAATTTCCGGTTTCCGTACACGTGCACCACGCCTTGGTCGATGGCATTCATGTTGGACAATTCGTGGAGCGGTTTCAGGAGTTGTTGAACCAGGTTGAATAAAAATGCATTTGCCAATACTTTATGAATCGATTGTTTTTGCTCTTCATATTCGTACTAATCCTATCCTGCAAACCGTCATCGGACAAGGTGGAGGAAAAACTCTACGCATGTTTCACTAACTCCTTATCGCAAAAGGAAATGCAAAAGCTAAACGCTATCAGCACGGCATATGAAAGCTACCTCATCGAGCAAAGGGTGTTGGAATCCTCGGAAGCAGAAAGCTACTGGAACTTCTATAGAAAAATTGTGGAGTCAGGCACATTTGAGTTTACCAATGACTTTAATTTTTCTGAAAAAACACGTTTTCTGGAGCGGGAAAGTTTGGAAGCAAATCAAGCGCAATTGGATTGCTATACCCGTATTTTTCAATCCGAAGCGTATTTGCAGTCCAAACAATATCGATTGCAGCAAGAAATGCAATCTCTTCGAAAGCATCGGGTCACGCCAAAAATAATCGCCCAAACCACTATTGAAATATTGTCCGTTGATGATTTTGAATTGGAATACAACCGCTTAATGACATTACTCTTTATTGAGACAATCAATGAAACCTACAAAGATGCATCAGATGAATAAGGTCATAAAACACGTTGTGTTTTACGCTTTGGTCTTCTGTGCTGCATCATGTGTTGAGAAAAAGGCACCCAACCCTATTGTAGGGAATTGGTCTGCCCGCTACATGATTATTGATGATGAAGAGCTTTTGGGTTATTTATCTGACAAACCAACTTTTCGACTAAAACCTGCCATTTTCACGGAAGACAATTCAATGATTGTTTTCTTAGAAGCTGAAAACAGGGCAAATATTCAAGCCAAGTACTTCCTAAAGGGCGCAGATTCCATTCAAATTGAATCCTCTATTTCCAATTTAACCGGACAATATCGAATTAAAAGGGAAGAAAAGGGAGGACATAAAATCATGAAATTCATAGCGCCTCAAAAAGAAATGTATTTTGAACAGAATACGGCGAGAGTTAGTTATTGAACAAAGGGACTAACTACCGCTACTTCAACTTTCTAAATTTCACTCACTAACAAGCCGCATTCGCTCATTGCGAGTTTCTTATCCTACTTTTTTGGAGTAGGTTGGAAATATGAGGGACTTCAAATCCAAAATAGTAGACGGAAAAACCTTTGAACATAGAAACAGGCTTGTTAAACCTTTGTTTCTCCTTGCACTGTTGATTGTCTGTTTTGTGATGTGTTCCAATTAGTCCGATACTCTCTAAGACATCTTCACCTTACAAAATCAAACCAAAAGCACTCACCAAAACATAATCCCTATCTTTAGATAGCACGAAACGCATATCCCAAGTAAAAAAAGCGAAAATGGCAAAAAAGGCAGCAGAGACCGCCTCCTTCATGATGCGGTTTACCCAAAAGATATATGAAGAACATGGTGAATCCAAAGTACAGTGGCGGGGCAACGTGTCTCACGTTCAAGGAGGAGAAAACCTCAATTTCTCTGATTTTAAGGATGCGGTGGCTTTTATTCAAGAGCATTTGACCGACCTCACCCGCGAAGCCACCAATGATAGAAGCTCAGAAGAACAGGAGAATATTTTGCACAAAAGCTTTTCCCTTTTCAAAACTGTAGCCGCGACAGGTCCTAAAATTTTAAAGGAAACGCTAAAGGACCCCCGCAAGCAAGTAGCCAATTTGCAGGACCAATTGAGCGAATATGGGGAAGAACTGTTGGAGAAAGTCCCCTTGGACCAATGGCGCAACGCCTCAAAATCGGACTTCTTGTCCATTCAAGAATCCTTGGCAGCACTTTCACAATCCGTAGCCTTACTTACCGAAAAGGTAGATGCTCTGCATGCTTCGGAAACCACCAAAGCGAAAACACCTCGTTCTAAAACAAAATAAGCGGTGACACAAGAGGCGTTGACACAGCAATTGGAAAGCCACAAAACCTTCGGTCTTGAAGCCCCCATAAAATTTCAGACCATGGGTCAATTTGCGCTATGGCGCGATGGAGAAAAAGTCAACACCAAAGATTGGGGTCGGGACAAAACCCTACAACTCATTCAATACTTTATTTCCTATCGGCACAAACACGCGCTTCACAAGGAACATATTATGGACCATTTATGGGAAGAAGGCGATGACCGGGATTTTAAGGTAGCCCTTCATGGGGTAAACAAAGTACTGGAGCCCAATAGGGCTTCTCGTACCGATGCAATTTATGTACAAAGACAGGGAGTTACCTATCAGCTCAATCTCGATTTGGTTTGGATTGATGTGCAAGCTTTGGAAAACTTCATCATCATCGGGAATGAGGCTTTAAGTGAGCATCCTAAGATAGCGCAAGAAGCCTATAAGCAAGCCATTGAGCTTTACCAAGGAGAATATCTTCCCAATCGTATCTTTGAAGACTGGTCTTCTGAGGAACGCGAAAAAACACAAGTACTCATTCTAGGAGCACTGGTGAATATGGCTGAACTCTTGGTAAAAGAAAATCCAATGGAAAGTGTTCGTCTCGCCCAACAAGCCATCGGCATAGACAAGACCTGGGAAGATGCGTATCGCATTCAAATGGAAGCTTACATAGTTAAAGGCAACCGCCCCCAAGCACTCAAAACCTACCAAAAGTGTGCGGATATCTTGGACGAAGAGTACGGTATCCCTCCCCTTCCTGCTACCAAAGCCCTCCTCAAGGAAATTGAAACTTTGGCTTAAAATTCAATTTAAACATCTGTTTTTCAGGTATTTATTTCCTTTTTTTTCAAGAAAATTATCTCTTGGGTCAAGGTTGTAACTCATCTGTAACTCCCTGATTTTATGTTTGCAGTGTAAAATTTGAATCATCAAATAAAACATACCATTATGGCTACGAAAACACAAAAAACGAAGCGCACTTTAGTAGAAAAAACAGCAGACAACATGCTGGGCATGGCCACTATGGCAAACGACTTTGCATTGAACACCACTGAAAAGGCGTTTGACACTTCCTTTAAAATGGCAAACAAGTCTTTGGACGTCACTTCAAAGATTATGAAAAAAGGATTGGACATCACTGCCACCCAACAAGATTTGGTTTTTGATGTGTTAACTGGAGTAAAGAAAAAAATTGTAAAAAAGTAGAGATAACCCCCTAACATTCAATAGTGCAACTCATTTGTAACTCGCGGTTACTAGGTTTGCACCAACAAATACGAATAACAACATTTTAAAATATAAATCATGGCTACAAAAACAACAAACAAGACACAGAAGAAAAGCCTAAACAATTCATTGGTAAATGCTACGATGGCAACTATCAACACCACTGTGGAGCACGGTGAAAAATGGCAAAAGCTAACCAAGAAATTGGTTAAGAAATCAGAGCCCGTTCGCAGAAAGCAAATGGATATGGTTTTCGAAACCGCTACTGAGGTAAAAGCACAATTTAACTCTGGAAAAGAGAGAATGTTCGACTTGGTTGGATACGATGGAGAAGTAGTTGAGCGTGCAGTAGAGTATGCTACCCAAAATCCTGTAAGCAAAAAGGTTATCAAAGTTGCTGGTTCTGTTAAGGAAACCATCACTGAAAACCCTGTAGTAAAGCAAGTTGAAAAAACTACTGAAAATCTTAAGGCTAAAGGCACCGCTAAATTGAACGACCTTAAAGAAGATGTTTTGGAACAAGCCCAAAAAATCTTGAACAAAGGTGAGGAAATGGTAGAGGACGCTCTAGACACCAAAAAGGTTAAGAAGCAAGCCAAAGCGAAAGTGAGCAAGGCTAAAGCGAAAGCAGCTTCTACTACTAAAAAGGTAGCAGCGAAAGTAGAGCCTGTTGCCAAAAAAGTAAAAGCAGTTGAAAAAAAGGTGGTTGAAACCGTAAAAGATGATTTGAAATTAATCCACGGAATTGGACCAAAATTGGAAACCATCTTTAACCAAAACGGAATTGTGACATACGCTCAGTTAGCTAAAGCCAGCGAAGCTACCATGAGAAGCATCTTGGAAAAAGCTGGACCTGTTTTCAAACACGCAAATTTCGCGGATTGGAAAAAAGAAGCTGAGAAAATGCGCGCCTAATTCAGGTCTGTGCATTTCAACATTAAAATCTAGAAAAGATGAAAAACAATAAGACAGCAAAAAAAGCAAAAGGATTTATCGGAAAAACGATATCCAAAGCAAAAGACTTTGCCTTAAACGCAAATGACATTGCCCTAGCTAAAACAGAAGAAATCGTAACAGATTCTTTGGAAATTGCAGCGCAATGGCAAAAGGTTGGTGAAAAAGCGATTAAAGGTGGATTGAAATTATCCGCTAATCAGCAAGACCTTGTCTTTGATATTTTGAACGAAGTTAAATCCGATGTAAAAGAAGGCCAGAAGAAGTTTCGTAAACTCGTAGCCTAAACTTTCAAACGGATTCCATGAACGAAAACCAGAATATCTCCTATGTGGGTATTCTGGTTTTTTCGTTTTTCATCCCTAAAACAAGAAATCGCTATTTTAGCAAAAGGCCACTATCTTCTTCTTGGAAGTTGAGGCAAACGTAGTGACCTAATATTCTCAAACAGCACATTGGCAAGAAAAAAGACCATAACAAAAGCGTATCTCATAGATTGTTATATGGATACCGTAGTGGCCCAACACGGCACCCCTTTTACGGTGGAAGACCTGGCAGAAGCGCATAATTTCACGTCAAAAGCCTTCGAAGCCCATTTTGAAAGCTTTGATGACCTCAACAAAGCCATCTTCAAGATTTTCTTGGACAATGCGTTAGCCGTACTTGCCGAAACACCAGAATACTTCGGCTTTAGCAAAAAAGACAAATTGCTAAGCTTGTATTACACCCTTTTCGAGAATTTCACCCTCAATCGTGATTTTGTTTTACTGACCATCAAGAGTTACGGACTGAATTTAAACACCCTGTCGCTTTTCAATGAGTTAAAAGAAAGCTTTGTGGCCTTTGTGGATTCCCTTGAAATGGAAACCATCCGCTTACATGACACCCTGGATTCCTTTCAAAAAAAATCGGTTCAAGAAGGGCTTTGGGTACAATTCCTTTTGACCCTAAAGTTTTGGATGTCCGATGACTCTCCGAAATGCCAAAAGACAGACATTTTTATTGAAAAATCAGTGAATACCGGAGTAGAACTCTTGAACACGAAGTCCCTGCATAACATCATCGATTTAGGCAAGTTTTTATACGCTGAAAAAATAAAAACCAAGTAAGCGCCATGAAATCCTCCAAAAACATCCCGATTTCCAAACTGCGCCGCACGTCTAAATTAGTGCAAACTGGGGCCAAGGTTGGGGTAAATTATTTGAAGTACTACGGCGATAAAATGGTGAACTCTGAAGAAGAAGCCAAGGAACGTCTGGAGGAAAACAATGCCAATGACATTTACGATAGCCTCAAAACACTAAAGGGAAGTGCTTTGAAAATGGCACAGATGATGAGCATGGAAAAAAACATCATGCCCAAGGCGTTCGTAGAAAAATTTTCGCTTGCGCAATTCTCGGTTCCTCCCCTTTCCGCTCCTTTGGTGCTGAAAACGTTTAAAAAATCCTTTGGCAAACTGCCGCACCAACTTTTTGATGCATTCAACAGTCAAGCCATCAATGCCGCAAGCATCGGGCAGGTTCACCAAGCCCAAAAGAATGGGAAAACCTTGGCTGTAAAAATCCAATATCCCGGTATTGCGGATAGCATCCAATCCGATTTGGCCATTGTAAAACCTGTAGCCATGAAAATGTTCAAAATTTCTGGCGAACATTCCGAACAATACTTTAAAGAGGTAGAAAACAAATTGGTCGAGGAAACCGATTACGTTTTGGAACTGGCCCAAAGCCAAGAAATCGCTAAAGAGTGCGCGCATATTGAAAACCTCAAATTTCCAGAGTACTATCCGGAATATTCCTCTACCGATATCATCACCATGGATTGGATGGAAGGACTACATCTCTCTGAATTTGTAAGAAGAAATATAGACCAACAAGCAGCCAATGCCATTGGGCAAACCCTTTGGGATTTTTACATGTACCAAATTCATGTATTGCGTAAGGTACATGCCGACCCGCATCCAGGTAACTTCCTTATTTCAAACCAAAATGAAGTGATTGCTTTGGATTTTGGTTGTATGAAAACCATTCCAGATACCTTTTATGAACCCTATTTTGCCTTGTTCAATTACGAAGTATTGCACGATTCGAAGCAATTTGAAGAGAACCTTGAAGCACTGGAAATCTTGAAACCGGAAGATAGCGAAGAAGAAAGAGCACGATTCAGTGACTTGTTTTTCGAAATCATAGAATGTTTTACCACCCCTTTTCAAGATGAAACCTTTGATTTTTCGGACAGGGAAATGTTTGATAAACTAAGCACTTACGGCGAAAAATACATCAAAGAAGCGTCTTCCTTGAACATGGGCGCCAATCGAGGGTCGAAGCATAACATTTATATGAACCGAACCTTTTTCGGACTTTTCAGTCTTATGTTCGACCTCAAAGCAGAAAATATTACAATCAACAATTACACCCATTATTTGGAAGAGGAAACCGTATTGGGATAAAACAAAAAACGATGGCCGCGAAATTAGACATCAAGGATATTGCACAAGAAGTACTAGACGGAAAATTCAAACAGATTTCCGGTTACGATGCTGCCTTTTTGTACGCAGAATCCCCTACCAGTCCTATGCATATTGCTACGCTAGTGGTAGTGGAAGATTCTTTGGAATTCAAGGATTTCAAAAAAATTGTAGCCTCCAAGCTTCACTTGATGCCCAAGTTCAGACAGCGGTTGTTGAACGTGCCCATGAACTTGGATTATCCCTATTGGGTTGATGACCCCAATTTTGAATTGGACTTGCATTTACATCGCATGAAGCTCCCAGACCCTTCCAACTGGGAAACCTTGCGCCGGACCACTTCTCGAATTTTCAGTGCCCCTTTGGATTTAAGACGTCCGCTATGGTCCATCCATTTTATTGAAGGGATAGATGAAATTGCACAGGTTCCCAAAGGTTCTGTGGCTATTGTCAGTAAAGTGCATCATGTCATGATTGATGGCAATTCAGGGGTAGGACTCATGGGCATCTTGTTTGACAAGGATGACAAGGCCAAACCCATAGACCTTTCCAAAGTCAAAAAATTTGACCCAGACCCGCTACCAGGAGATATCAGCCTATTGCTGAAAAGTGGCTACGGCTTTTTGAAGAATCCCTTCAAATTGCCCAAGACCCTTGCCGAGACCGCGGTGGCCTTTATCAAAACCAAGACCTCAAAGACGCTAAGCATCCAAAAAGAGTTTACTTCGGCACGATATCCGGTACCGATTACCATATTCAACGGAAACATTTCCCCGAAACGGACCTGGGGTACGGCCATTCTGGAATTTGACCGGGTCAACAGTCTTCGAAAATCTACGGGAGGCAGTATCAATGACCTCATCCTCGCCTTTTGCGCGGGAGCCATTCGACGCTATCTGCAAGAACGAGAGAAGTTACCACTGCAACCTTTGGTGGCCAATGTGCCGATTTCCATCCGAAGTGAAAACGACAAATCGCATAACAACCAAATTGCCAACATGATGATTCAGTTGGCGACACATATTGACGACCCCCTAGAGCGTTTGGAATACATTCAAGAGCAGACCATGTTGGGGAAATCAAGACACAAAACCATGGGAGCAAAAACCCTGTCGAAAATGGCAGATGCCGTGCCCTTCGGGCTTGCCAATCTTGCGGCAGGTTTGTACAGCAAATACAACATCAAAGATTTGCATAGACCTCCGTTCAACGTGACTATAACGAACGTTCCTGGACCTCGTAATCTCTTGTATTTGAATGGCCACAAAGTCGTAGCCATGTTCGGTTTGACCCCAGTAGTAGACGGGTTTGGATTGATTATTGCAGCATTTAGTTACAACGGAGTGATTAGCATCACAACTACTTCGGACGCGAAGACCATGCCCGATGCTTACGTGTTTTCAAGGTACATTAGGGAATCGGCCAACGAATTGGAGCAATTGATATTGACCCAAGCCAAAAGCAAGGGTGCTGATAAAAAAGAAGCACCGCAAAAAAGCGAAAGCACGGTCTTCTTCAATGCGTTGAAGCGTTATGTAAAGAAAGAAGTTGCGCTTGTCAAAAAATTCAAGGGCATCTACCATATTAATGTGGATTTGGGTGCTCGAAGCGAATGTTGGGAAATTAACCTCAGCTCAGAACCCGCCACTGTCAAAAAGACGAAAAACTTGGACCCTAAAACGGTCTTGGACATTGAAGACGCCAACCTATATGCCCTTTACAAAAAGAAGCTTCTTTTTGAAGAATTAAAAATCCAACAACGGTTGAAAATGACGGGTACGGCAACGGACAAGGGGAAATTCACC
>ERZ1740062.289-NODE-289-length-33693-cov-4.831441_pt1 | contig 33693 bp, 32 predicted proteins | sample MGYA00581741_ERZ1740062 | MGnify/ENA primary metagenome ERZ1740062 (study PRJEB43018, sample SAMN04849747) | marine metagenome | isolation source: floating plastic debris | place: Pacific Ocean | collected 2008-09-01 | study: EMG produced TPA metagenomics assembly...
CAACAAATCGTAAATTCCAACAACATTCAGGATTTTTTTCCATGGTTAAATGGCAAGCTATATTTGAAAATGAATAATGGCGACGAGTGGGAAGTTTCCCGTCGCCAATCCTATATTTTCAAAGATAAAATGAGCCTTTAGGCTTACATGGATTTCAACAATCCTCCATCAATAGGAATATTGGTTCCAGTGATGTAAGCCGACTTTTCAGAAGCCAAAATTGTCTCTAAATACGCTAACTCGGCAGGGTCCCCAATTCGTTTCATTGGGACTTGTTCTTCCATCGTTTTTCGAACTTCACTGGCTTCCACACCCATTTTCTCTGCCTTTGTTGCATTTAGTTGAGCGATACGGTCCGTATCAAAGTAGCCAGTCAAAACATTGTTTACCGTAATACCACGAGGTGCCACATCATAAGCTAGGCTTTTGGCCCAAGCCACAACAGCCGACCGAATGGAGTTGGACAGTGCCAAATAGTTCAAAGGTTCTTTGATGCTTATGGACGATACTGTGATAACCCGACCCCATTTTTGTCGCATCATATGCTTTAGGGCCAACTCTGTGGTAAGCGCAACCGATTTGAACAATAAATCAAAAGCATTTTGATAGGCATCCACGGACTGCTCTAGCGCTCCTCCGGCAGGAGGGCCTTGGGTATTGTTGACCAAAATATCTATGGTATTTTCCTTGAAAAATTCCTTTATCCGTTCAGAAAAGGACGCAAAATCAGAAAAATCCACTGCAAGGTACTGATGCATTTGCCCGGTAGGGGTTGGTAAACTGGAAACCACCTTTTGTAGCTTTTCCTCGGTTCGGGATAGGAGGGTAACCTTTGCGCCACTTTCGGCTAATTGTTGGGCAATGGCCAAACCAATACCGCTAGTGCTTCCGCCTACCAAGGCGTTTTTACCAGATAAGTCAATCTTCATTTCTAGAAAAATTAAGGTTAGCGATATTCTTCCCGGGCTGGACTGAATATGTCCATCAACCTACAAGGGGTCAACGCTTTTCCACTGTGAGGAACATTGGAAGGAATAATGACCACATCGCCTGGACCATAAGTTTGGGTGTTGCCATCTAGCGTAAACTCAAAAGAGCCCTCAATTACGTGCATAATTTGCTCGTGCGGATGGTGATGTTCAGGAACTTCAGCCTGGTCTTCTACATCCCAAAATGCCCACGTCATGGATTCAGAATGCACCATTTTTCCGTGGTAACCCGGCATGATTTCTTTTGTTTTTACTTCAGAGAGGTTCATGTTTCACTGTTTGCTCCGAAGATAAAAATTAATCATCGTTTTAGACTGGCGGTTGGAAGTGCAATCTCTATTTTTGGCAAATATTTGTGTTCATGAAAGTTCATTTTATCGCTATTGGCGGAAGTGCTATGCACAATCTGGCACTTGCTTTAGCTCACAAGGGGTACGAAGTCACGGGAAGTGATGACGTTATTTTTGAACCCTCAAAAAGTAGATTGGCCGCCCAAGGATTACTTCCTGAAACGTTCGGCTGGAATCCAGAACGTATTCATGAGGGTTTGGATGCCATTATTCTAGGAATGCACGCGAAAGCCGATAATCCTGAATTGGCGAAGGCCCAAGAATTAGGACTGAAAATCTACTCTTATCCTGAATTTCTGTACGAACAATCCAAATTTAAAACTCGTGTGGTGATTGGAGGAAGTCACGGCAAAACGACCATTACCTCCATGATTCTTCATGTATTGCAGTACAACGATATTGCTGTGGATTATATGGTTGGTGCCCAATTGGAGGGATTTGACCGAATGGTGCATCTGACCGAAGAAAATGATTTTATCGTTTTGGAAGGAGATGAGTATCTCTCTTCTGCCTTGGACCGTAGACCTAAATTCCACTTGTATCAACCCAATATTGCTTTGTTGAGCGGAATTGCTTGGGACCACATTAATGTCTTCCCTACCTATGAAAATTATGAAGAGCAGTTTAAGCTATTTATCGAAAGTATTGTAAAAGGTGGAAGTATTACCTACAATACCGAAGACGAAGCAGTCAAAAACCTTGTGGAGCAATCGGAGCATACCATCCGTAAGTTTGCCTATGCTACTCCAGAACATACCATTATGAATGGCGTTACCTATCTAGACACCCCTGAAGGGGAAGTTCCAATTGAGGTTTTCGGAAAACATAATCTAAATAATATAGCTGGGGCAAAATGGATATGTCAACAACTAGGTGTGGACGAAGCCGATTTTTACGAGGCGATTGCTTCATTCTCTGGGGCCTCCAAACGATTGGAAAAAATAGCCGAAGGAAAGAGTACATTACTTTTCAAGGATTTTGCCCATTCCCCAAGTAAAGTAACCGCTACCAGCAAAGCGGTTAAACAGCAGTATCCCAATAAAAAGCTCATAGGGTGCCTCGAATTGCACACGTATAGTAGTTTGAATGCGGAGTTTTTGAAAGAATATAAAGGGAGTTTGGATGCCGTAGATGAAGCGCTGGTGTTTTATTCTCCTAAAGCTTTGCAGATTAAAGGACTTCCGCCAGTAGCACCTGAGGATATTGAAAAAGCGATTTCTCATCCGAATATTAAGGTTTTCACTACTCCAGAAAGCTTGCACGAAGCCCTTTTTGGCCTTGAGTTTGACAATTCAGTGCTCTTAATGATGAGTTCTGGAAACTATGGTGGTCTGGACCTCAATGTATTGGGAGAGAAGCTGTCTTCTTTCTGACAGTTATTCCTTCAAGATTTTGTAAAACCTCAATTTGCCTTCTGGTTTCGTTTTGAGTTTCAGGTAATAAAGCCCAGAAGCGAGTTGTTCCAGATTGATTTCGGAAGCCAAATTTCCTTTTAGAACCAGTTGGCCCGATGTGTCAAAAACCCAATACGTTCCACTAAGCTCAGCATCATTGAAATTCAATACATCTTGCGTGGGATTTGGATAAGGAAGGATAAAACTTTTTTCTTCGGGTATTTCGGGTTCAATATCAACAGTTGTGGTTTGCCCCCAAATATCCTTGACCTGAATTTGGTCGAAGTCATCCAAATCCAATAAAGTGAACGTTATCTCGTAGTTTTCTCCTCCAGAACTTGTGTACCGACTAGGAGCAATAAGCACTCCATTGAATTCTGGGTTGTCGATGTCATTCATATCGATACCACTTCTTTCATCAAAATTGATTTTGGTGATTTCGGAATCCTTGCTAACCAAAAGTTCATTGAAATCCAATTCTGGTCTATCGGAAATTACCTTTATGGTCAATGGATTTTCGTCTACAACCTCATAGGTCAAAGCGTCTTTGTTGAAAGCCTTGTAATCCAAAAAAAGTAACGGATTCACATGTGGGTCAGTAGGTTCTGCAAAAGGCGTTGACTGTGAACAGCCACCATTACGTTGGGATTCTCTAGAGCAAATCACGACAAGTCGAATTTCAAAATGGTTGAGCGGAAAGTTAGTTTCCCCACTTTCACCAATTGTTCCAAAGAGCTGACCTTTTTTTATTGGCACTCCGGGTTCAATTCCAGCCGCGATACTGTTTAGATGTGATGAAATCGAAAAGTATTTCGAAATGAGAATCCCTTGGAACAAAATTGGGGTATCCATTTGATGTTCAATCACCACTACAGTTGAACTGAAATTGTTTTCAGGGTCTCCCTCTACCGCCGCTTGTCGTACTATCCCATCCGCAATGTTTACGATGGGGTCCCCAATATTTCCAGGAATATCAATACCGCGATGAAAATCATAGCGCGATTCAGAATCTTTGATTCGAGGTCCAAAAGGGGAGGATAGTTTGGTGATATCGCCGTTGGGCCAAATTGTGTCATCAAACTGAATTCTGAGGCGGTTTTCAATAATATGGAATACGTTTTCTTTACAGGTCTTTAACACTTGGTTGATAGTCAAACATACCGTAAAGGTTCCATCGGACTGGAATTCATGTACAGGGTTTTGTTCGGTTGCGGTTGACCCATCGCCGAAAGTCCAGTTCCAAGACGTAATTTCAATTTCGGAGCTAGAGGCATCAAAAAACTGAATTGACCGACCTGAAACGGCAATTGCGGTAAAGTTCACCTCTTGTCCGAAAAGCGTCGAAAAGGCCAGCAAACAGCACAAATAAGGTAAAAGTTTCATGTTGGTTTTGATTTCAAGAAGAAATTTATCTTCCTGTCATTTCATGAAACAAGAATAGCCGTAATATGAGCTTGCGAGCCTAAAGGATTCACCAATGGCCTAATTGGCTTCACGGATTTTGAACTTTAGATACTATTGTAAGTATTGTGGTACAAATCTTTTAGAACTGAAAGTTTTTGATGGGTGCGGAAACATCCACCAATGTTCCATCTGGGTCCTTTAAAAGTAGCCTCCGTTGTCCGTAAAAAGTATCATGCGGTGCTTGAATGACAGAAAAGCTGAATTCTTTGGCTTTCTCAAAAATTGGAGATACATCTTCCACCACAAAAGTGATGTAGAAGCCGGCGGGCATTTGTTGGAACGCTTCTGGAACAATTTCATGTTTGCGGTCAACCAACCCCAATTCCAATTGATTTTCTTTGGATACTAACTGTACAAACCAATCGCTATCAAAAGCGATGTCAAAATCAAAAAGGGTAGTGTAAAAGGTCTTGCTCTTTTTAAGATTATCAGAGCAAATGTTGGTCATACCTCTGTTGATAGTCATGCGCAAAGATTTTGGATTGTGTATTAAGATTATCAGGAAGTAGCACTAAAGTCGGAATTCCAAAAAGAAACGCCATGGGTTTTATGGCAAAGTTTTCTTAAAAATGGGAATCCAAATCTCTTCTTCTGAGGATGGGTCATCATTTTTGTATTTGGGCCCCAAGACTTCAAAATGAGGTCTATTGTCCAAAGCATACCCCGACTTGGGTAGCCACTCAGCAAAAATGTATTGGTAAATGGAAGTGTCAGTACTTCGTCCTACATAATCAAAAACAGCGTATGCTCCTCCTTCAAGCAGAAAGGTTTGTAGACTGTCAGGAACGTCATCAAAATCCGATACTTCAACACAAGCCCATTTGGTAAAGGTGTTGTTCGGATTAAAGGGTTTATAGTAGTTTTCAGGATAGACCTGCATGGAATACTTATCAGAACTGACCGCGTTGGTTACATTTTTCAGTAATGGAATGGATTTGGCCCATAACGCTCCAGTTTGGTTTTTGACCAGACTCATGGAAACAGACTGCCCTACTAGTTTTTTTTCTGTCAAGGTTTCGATTCTAGCTTGGGGAAAGGAACTCATATGGTTTAGATATTTTCGATTTTGGTTTCCAAGTTCAGTTGCATAATGGGTAAATACCTTCCGGCAATGGTGCTCAGCCGTTGGTCCACTGTGATAAATCCAAATTTTTGGTAAAACCCTTCTGCATGAGGGTCAGCATCCAATGTGATAACGCTAACCTTATGAAGATGCATTTCCTGTAAAAAATGATTCATAAGGGCTTTTCCAATACCCTTCCCGATATATTCAGGTGCTATGAACAGAAACTCCAAAACTGCACTGTGGCTCTCTAAAGTGTAGGCGTAAAACCCTGCGATTTTGTCGTTCGCTAGCAATTTGTATACGGCATTGCTATGGATAAAAGCTTCGGATACTTCCAGTTCTTCATACCACGCTTCAATTTGGGCCTCACCGTAATTCCAATAGTTTTTAGACCGAAGAGTGAGTTCGGTTATCGCTTTGGCATCGGAGAAATGGGCCGGGATGATGTGCACAGGATGATTGCTAACTTGGTTCGTTAAAGCTATGGATTATTCTTCTTTTTTAAGCAGATACGCAGATTCTGATTTAACGACTTTAAATCCAGAATTCAGCTGCAAAGTCCAACCTTCTCCCATTACTGTCTTCTCAGTAATAGAGTGTGGTTCGCTTAAAGTAACGCCACTCCAATTGGTCTTGACCATAGCACCCTGCTTGGCATCAACCTTGCCCCAAACATCGGTAATGCTAAGCGTTGCGTATACTGTGCCATGTCCTTCCAAAGGAACCAAAGTATTGGGGTTAAATGAGATATTCATTTGCTGAAAGGGGAGCGTGAGGTTAGGTCCCTCTACAAATCGCTTTTTTAAATCCGCTAGTTGTTTCTTTTTGACCTCAGCACGTTCTAGTTCCATTAATTGAATGCTCTCACTATTGTAGGTTTTATTGGAAACATCCCAGTTTTTTTTAAAAGCTGAGGTAGGAATTTCGAATCGTTTCATGAAATATGACGTCAAATTCGTCTCTGCGGTTATGTTCAATTGCCATTTGGGGTCAATTTTTGATAAAAGATAACCGTAAAATGGAATCGTCAGGTATGGAAAGGAGCGAACAAAGGAAGGTGCTTTAAAAAAGCGTTGTTTTTTGTCAATAAGCATTTCCTCCATTTCAACGGGAGTTGCTCCACTCAGCATAATGCCTGTATACTCGGCGAGTCCTTCATTGAGTTCCAGCTCGTTTTCGGCATTTTGAATCAGTGAATCTTGGTGTCTTTTGTTTCTGAACAACAAAGCATGGCTTATATGTTCTTTAGTTTGTTGGGGATTGTCAGCTTTTAGGGCAGCTTCCAACGCTTCCAATTCCAATTTTACCCAGAATCGACCGTCATAGTTATCCATGTGCCCATTGTCGGTTTCTTTCAGATTACCGAAGCCAATTTTAGGTTGCAGTTGATGGAATAGTTCATGTATGGTCAAGGATTGTTGTCGTATGGCTTCCTTAGGTAATGGGAGCATCACCATAGACCAGGTTTTATCTTCCCAATCCAGCGCAGTGTTGGCGATGTTTTTATCTTTTGGGAACTGTCCAATAAATAAGTTTCCATCTTGTTGAAGGGATTGGGTTGGGGTGTTTTCATTAGCGTATACCATATGGGTTGCTGGGTCTACAAAAAGTAAAGAACCCTTTAATGATTTTCCCCAAAAGGCTCCACTATCTTTTGATAAAAGACTATCCACGTTCTGAAAAACACGGGAGATGTTTTGTTTGCGTACTTCAAGATCTTGAACATCTTGACCTAGAATGCATTGCGCTACAAGCAGCCCAAGGGTGCAGAAAAAAGCTTTCATTTCAATGTGGGATTTAGGCGCCGATTGGCGTACATACTTCTATTAAAAATCCATTGATATCCAAAAGATATCCCACGGTTTGTCCCCAAGGTTTTTCCGTCAACGGAGCGTATTCCGTAGCACCTGAGGCGATTGCTTTTTCAAAATCTGCTATAATGTTTTCTGTAGTGAAAGCCAGTTCAATGCCAAATGGTTTTACGCTTTTATTGGCAGCGAGGTACCCTTTCGTCAGGTTCGACTTCGCTAATGTGGAGCTCGCAAAGGCCAGGGTAGTGCTTCCAGTGAGAAGTTCACCGTAATCTGCTTCGGGGGTGATAAATTTTTGTTGGAACCCAAAAGCTTTCTGATAAAAATCAATAGTAGCCGAAACATCTTCTACGTACAAAATGGTATAAGCAAAATTCATTCTAAAAGTGTTTTGGGCTAAAGACGAGTGACTTTTTTAAACGTCACAACGCTTGAAAGCATCTTTGAGTGCGTCAATTTTGTTTTCCCATGTTACGATAAATTCTTGCGCGACGTATCCTTTAAAACCGGTATCCAAAATAGCCTTCATGATAGCCGGATAGTACAACTCTTGGGATTCATCGATTTCATGCCTTCCAGGGACTCCAGCAGTATGATAATGCCCAAAATAAGGATGGTATTCTTGAATGGTCCGAATAATGTCTCCCTCCTGTATTTGCATATGGTAAATGTCGTACAGCAACTTGAAGTTTTCCGTATCCAAGCGACGACAAAGCTCCACGCCCCACAAAGTGGAATCGCACATATAATCCGGGTGATTGATTTGGTTGAACAACTCCATCTGCAAAACAACACCGTGTTTTTCGGCCAAGGGCAATACTTGCGACAATCCGTCCACACAATTTTGTAAGCCAACATAGTCATCAATACCTCTTCGGTTTCCACTAAAGCAGATAAGATTGGTGTACCCCGCATCCGCTACTTTCGGAATCATTTCTGTGTAATTTTTAATCAATGTTGGATGAAATTGAGGGTCATTCCAACCGTCAGTCAGGTTGATTTCCGCCCCCCAACACATACTGGCGTGGATGTTGTACTTTTTCATTAATGGCCAATCTTCAGGGCCAGTAAGGTCCAACGCCTTAATGCCTATATCGTTCAATGTGGCCAGAAAAGATTCCCATGGAATGTCATTAAAACACCAGCGGCATACACTGTGATTGATATTGTGCTTCAAATCAAACTTATTGTTTGGTGCGGATGGTGTGGTAAGCGCTTTCGCTGAAGTCAAACCTGCAGTACCGAGGGCTGCCGTGGTAAAAAAAATTCTTCGTTTCATGGGTTTCGGATTGTTAGGAGAAAGATAGTAAATTCGAGGGAGAGATGGATTTGGATACACAAAAGGAAGCCTTGGTCGAAATGGCCCATTACCGAATGCCTTTCGGAAAGTATAAAGACCGCTATTTGGTGGATTTGCCGCTACCTTATTTGGTTTGGTTTTCCCAAAAAGGTTTTCCCGAGGGCAAACTGGGACGCTATCTGGAAACCATGTTGAGCATCAAGGATAATGGGTTGGAACCGATTGTTCGAAAATTGCAGAAAGAATTTCCAAAGGATTGAATCATGGTAAAGTCGCAATTCGTACCTTTACATCCCGTAATTGAAAACCCAAATGTCGCAGACCAAATACATTTTCGTTACGGGCGGAGTGACTTCTTCGTTAGGTAAAGGAATTATAGCCGCTTCCTTGGCTAAACTACTTCAGGCCAGAGGCTACCGTACGACCATTCAAAAACTTGACCCTTACATTAATGTAGACCCCGGAACATTAAATCCATATGAACATGGGGAATGTTATGTTACCGATGATGGCGCCGAAACGGATTTGGATTTGGGACATTATGAGCGATTTCTCAATGTACAAACCTCCCAAGCTAACAATGTCACCACAGGTAGAATCTACCAAAGTGTTATCGAAAAAGAACGCCGTGGCGAGTTTTTAGGGAAAACTGTTCAGGTGGTCCCTCACATTACCAACGAAATTAAGGAACGCATCCAAATTCTTGGAAAAAGCGGAGACTATGATATTGTAATTACTGAAATTGGCGGTACCGTAGGTGACATTGAGTCCCTACCGTATATCGAAGCTGTGCGTCAGCTGCTATGGGAAGTGGGCGAAAACAATGGTATCGTGGTGCATTTGACCTTGGTACCCTTTTTATCCGCCGCGGGTGAATTGAAAACCAAACCCACCCAACACTCGGTCAAAACTTTGATGGAAAGCGGGATTAAGGCGGATATTTTGGTTTGCCGGACCGAACATCATATTTCAGACGACATCAAAAATAAGTTGGCGTTGTTCTGCAACGTAAAGAAAGAAGCGGTGATTCAGTCCATTGATGCTTCTACCATTTATGATGTTCCCATTTTAATGCAGGAGGAAGGCTTGGACCGTGTTGCGCTGCAGCGGTTAAATCTATCGGACCACATAGAACCTAACTTGGAGTTGTGGAAACAATTTTTGAAAAAACATAAAAATCCAAAGCATACCGTGACGGTCGGTTTGATAGGAAAGTATGTTGAGTTACAGGATTCGTACAAATCCATTTTGGAATCTTTTATCCATGCCGGTGCGGCAAACGAAGTGAAGGTCAAGGTCCGTTCGATTCATTCGGAACATCTCACGGAACAAAATGTAGCTGAAAAACTTCAAGGTCTTGATGGTATTTTAGTGGCTCCCGGATTTGGTGAACGGGGTATTGAGGGAAAAATTCACGCGGTTCGCATAGCACGAGAAAAAAATATTCCATTTTTGGGAATCTGTTTGGGTATGCAAATGGCCGTTATCGAATTCGCAAGAACCGTTTTGGGCTTGGAAGGTGCCAATTCTACCGAAATGGATGCCAATGCTCCACACCCAGTCATCAACCTTATGGAAGAACAAAAAAAGGTAACCGACATGGGCGGAACCATGCGTTTGGGGGCTTGGGACTGCGAGTTGACCCCAAACACCCTAGTTCATAGCGTATATCAAAAAGATATGATATCCGAACGCCATCGACATCGGTTCGAATTTAATGGAACCTACCGTGAAGCCTTGGAAAAAGCGGGACTTGTTCCATCAGGTGTAAATCCGAAAACAGGTTTGGTTGAGGTGGTGGAAATTCCAAGTCATCCGTGGTTTATTGGAGTGCAGTATCACCCAGAATATAAAAGTACAGTAGCCAATCCCCATCCCCTCTTTATTGGATTCGTGGGAGCGGTACTGCAACATCATCAAGAACAAACCAATGCCAGTTTGGCATAAAACTGGGTTTTGGATATATATTTGCGCTTCGAATAACCAAGAAGTTACGACTAAACCAAATACATGGAAGAAAAAAAGCTGGATATAAATTCTATCGTAGGATTTGTATTGATTTTTGGGATTCTCATTTTTATGTTCTACCAAAATCAACCGACACCGGAAGAACTAGAGGCCCAAAAAGCTGAGCAAGAGAAAATAGAAGCGGCTGCTACACAAGAAGAGCAAAAACCACAACAGCAAGATGCCGCCGCTCCCATTCGCCCAACAGAAACTTTGGACGCCAATGATTCTATAGCCGCGGTACAATACAAAAACGCGGTAGGCGCTTTTGGAAATACTACCATTACGGAAGGTGAAACGGTCTTGGAGAACGAGGTTCTATATCTTAAAATATCCAATAGGGGTGGACAGGTAGTAGAGGCCAAAATGAAAAATTTTGTCACCTACGATTCGATTCCCGTGTATTTGGTCAAAGATGGTAATGCCAATTTTGGGTTGCAATTCACTACTTCGGACAATCGAAGTTTGGAAACGGCAGATTTGTTTTTCGAACCGACACTATCCAAAAATGGAGCGAATCAGGTGCTTTCTATGAAGGCAAAAGTTTCGGAGAATCAATTTTTGGAGTTTCGCTATGAAATGAAACCCTCGGAATACTTAGTAGACTTTTGGATTAAGTCACAAGGGTTGAATGGCGTTATCGATGGTAGTCGCCCAATCACCTTGGCTTGGGACTTAAACGGGATTCGACACAACAAAAGTGTGAACTATGAAAACCGTTATACCCGATTGACATATAACCATGATGATGGTAAAATAAGCAAGCTCTCGGAGAGCAGTGACTCTGATGAGGAGACTGAGGTAGATGTGAAATGGCTTTCTTATCGTCAACATTTCTTTAGTTCCATATTGGCTTCGGAGAAACATTTTAGAACCGCGGACCTATCCTCTAAAAATTTAGTGGAAGAAGAAAGCAAGGAAACTAAGTTTACTAAGGCCTATAGCACCAGAGCTCCCTTGGCCGTGCAAGGCGGAGAGCTTTCCGAAAGTATGAACTGGTATTATGGCCCTACAGATGTTGATGTCTTGGAACAATATAAAACGCTTGGCCTCGCAGATTCCATTCCCTTTGGTTGGGGAATCTTTGGCTGGATCAATCGTTACGTATTTACTCCATTTTATGGATTCTTAAGTGGCTTTTTACCCTTCGGGATTGCGATTGTGGTGATGACGATTATCGTGCGTTTGGCTCTATCCCCGGTGACCTACAAGTCTTATTTGTCTCAAGCGAAAATGAAGGTGTTGAAACCCGAAATCACCGAAATCACCGACAAGTACAAAGACAACGCCATGAAAAAACAACAGGAGACCATGAAGCTATACAACAAGGCTGGTGTGAGCCCGATGAGTGGTTGTGTTCCGGCGTTATTGCAGCTTCCTATTTTCTATTCCTTGTTCATGTTTTTCCCGACGTCGTTCGCCTTACGTCAAAAGTCTTTCTTGTGGGCAGAGGATTTATCTTCATACGATACGATATACCAACTACCCGAGGGCTGGAGTATTCCGTTTTACGGTGACCACGTGAGTTTGTTTCCAATTTTGGCTTCCATTGCGATTTTCTTTTACATGACATTGACCACAGGGCAAACCATGCAAATGCAACAGCAACCGGGCATGCCTAACATGAAGTTTATCATGTACCTATCTCCTTTGATGATGTTGTTCTTTTTCAACAACTACGCGAGTGGATTGAGTTTGTATTACTTTGTTTCCAACTTGATTACCATATTTATCATGTTGGCTATCAAGCACTACATTCTTGATGAAGAAAAAATACATGCGCAGATTCAGGAAAATAAAAAGAAGCCCAAAAAGGAGAACAAGTTCCAACGCAAAATGCGTGAGATGATGGAGCAGGCCGAAGCGCAGAAGAAAGCAGGTAAAAAATAGAGAGACACCAAAGTAGGTTTAAACCTTTTCGCTTTTTGGTGGTCTAATCTGGAAACCAAAATATAGCGTTATGAAAAACCTACATTTCATTCTATTTCTTACCACCCTCATTTTTGTGGGCACTACAGAACAAGCTGATGCTCAAGTACGAAGAGTTGCGCGAAAGGAAGTTCGTAAACAACGTCGTGTCAATCGCACGATTCGAAGGGTAAATCGTCGCGTTACCCGGAGAACTTTGAGACGACTTCCTGCAAACACACGTCCGGTTGTTTTTAGAAGAGTTACCTATTATCCTGTTGGAGGTATGTTTTTTACAAGAAGAGGAAGTGTTTACGTTCGTGCCTTCCCGCCAAGAGGATTTCGACTACGTGTATTGCCTGCTACCGCCGTTGCACTTTCCGTACGTGGAGTACGATACCAATATGCTGATGGTGTCTTCTACCAACAATCAGGTGAAGAGTACGAGATTTCCGCCCCTCCTTTAGGTGCCGTTGTTTCCGCACTTCCCGAAGATGCCGAGGAAATTGATTTTGATGGAGTGTCCGCCTACGAGCTGAACGAAGCCATCTATACCGCTGTGGAAGACGGTTATGAAGTTATTGAGGTGTTAGAAGAGGAGGAGCAATAAAAAAACTCCCCCGGATACCGAAGGAGTTTTGCATTGATAGGTATAGTTTGGTAAGATTTGGGACTTCAAATATGGGAAGGAAGGTCCGGTTAAAAAATTATTAGTTGTCAAACCATACCTTTTTGTATGGTAAAAATACCCTCTTTGATGTGTCATCGATGAACGGTTCAAAACCCTAGATAAAACAACCCCTGCGAAAGAATTTCCGCAGGGGTTGTCTTGTAAATAAAACCCTACAAATATTTATTGTAGTGTTACTTTAGTGCAAAGCATCCAGTACCTCCTGTGGTAGTAATACCTTATCGATAACATGCACCACTCCATTGCTTGCAAAATTATCGGCACCGATAACTTCTGTATCTACATGGGTTTTGTCTCTGATGAAGACACCGTGGTTCAAGATGGCAAATAAATCTTCGCCCTGAACGGTGCCCAAACGTTGATGGTTTGAGAAATCTCCAGCGGCAAAAGCATCTCCTGACACTACATGGTATGTAAGTATGGAGGCCAATAACGCTTTCTCAGCATCGGTATCAAAGTCATCCAAACTATTGTATTGTGGTCCAAGCGCGTGAAGTAAATCCGCGAAAGCTTGGTTTGTAGGTGCGAATACTGTGAACGGACCATCTCCAGATAGTACGCCTACCAATCCAGCATCAGCTTGGATTAGGGCATCAACCAAAAGACTTAAGTCATCAACGGACTGGGCCAATTCCACAATGTTTGGTACTGGAGGATTGAGGATATCCAATACTTCTTGTGGCAACAATACCTTGTCGATAACATGTACCACTCCGTTGCTGGCTTCTACATCTTCCAACACTACTAGAGCATTATCGTCGGTAGCGTCGGTAATATGGATGTTTCCATTTTTAATGCTAATACCAACATTTTCTCCTTGGAAGGTTCCAATTTGCTGTCCGTCAGACAGGTCACCCGAAAATGCTGTGGTACCGGCTACAACATGATACGTCAACACTTTTACCAACAAGTCTTTTTCAGCTTGGGTATCAAAATCAGAAAGACTGTTGAAGTCATCGCCTAGTGCATCAAGCAAATCAGCAAAAGCTTGGTTTGTTGGCGCAAATACGGTGAAAGGACCATCTCCGCTCAAAGTTTCCACCAAACCTGCATCGGCTTGAATCAAAGCATCTACCAATAGGCTTAGGTCATCGGTTTCAATGGCAATTTCTACGATGGTTTTCAACTGAAGACTTGCAACGAAATCCAAAGCTACTTGTGGTAACAATACCTTATTGATAACGTGTACCACACCATTGCTCGCTTCAACGTCTGGAAGTACTACGGTAGCATTTGTATCAGTAGCGTCAGCAACGTGTACAACACCATCTTTGATGTTTATGGTTACGTTATCACCGAAAACGGTTGGGATTTGCTGTCCGTCCATCAAATCTCCAGAGAAAGCAGCGGTTCCGGATACTACGTGATATGTTAAGATGTCAATCAAAAGGTCGATTTCCTCCTGTGTATCGAAATCTTCAAGGCTGTTGTAGTCGTCACCAAGGATATCCAACAATTCTACAAAGGCAGCATTGGTTGGTGCAAATACGGTGAAAGGACCTTCGCCACTCAAGGTTTCAACCAAACCAGCGTCTGCTTTAATCAAAGCGTCAACCAATAAGCTCAAATCCTCAGTTTCAATGGCGATTTCGACAATAGTCTTCAATTGTAGTGAGGTTACGAAGTCAATTGCAGCCTGTGGCAACAATACTTTGTTGATGGTATGGGCTACACCATTGGTGGCTAAAATATCAGTGCCAGTAATTTCAGCGTCTACATCAGATGCATCTCCAATAACGAATGAACCATCTTTCTCTATTATTTCAACATTGTTTCCAAGGAATGCAGTACCTACTTCTCCAGCTGCTAAATCAGCTTCCAATACTTTTGCAGGAATCACGTGATACAACAAGATGTTTCGTAGCAAATCGATTTCTTCATCAGTATCGAAATCATCCAAGCTATTGTAGTCATCGCCTAAAATACCTAACAGCGCCACAAAAGCGTCATCGGTAGGAGCAAAAACGGTAAAGGGTCCTTCTCCACTTAAGGTTTCAGAAAGACCAGCTTTGATGACTGCCGCTTCCAAGATGGATAAAGGCTCTGTTTCAACAACAATCTCAACCAAATTTTTGGTAGGCTCGTCGTCATCATCGTCATCCCCGGCAAGGGCATCCAATACTTCTTGTGGAAGCAATACTTTGTCAATAACGTGGACGATTCCATTAGAAGCAGTTACATCTTCAAGGACCACTTCCGCTTTGTCGTCCGTAGCATCTTTTACAAAGATTCCATCCGTTAAATCGATAGTAACATCTTCGCCCTGCGCAGTACCTATCATTTGTCCATCAGATAATGACTCTGAAGCGGCAGCAGTGCCTATCACAACATGGTAGCGCAATATTGTGGCCAGAAGGTCTTTTTCTTCTTCTGTGTCAAAATCTTCAAGGCTGTCAAAACCTTCTAATCCACCAAGTAATTCAGCAAAGGCATCGTTGGTAGGCGCAAATACGGTAAAAGGACCATCGCCACTTAAGGTGGAGACTAAATCAGTACCATCATTTTCATCGGCTTTTAATAAAGCAGCCACTAAACTGGTAAGGGCGTCGGTATCTTGTGCCGTCTCGACAATGTTACTTTCCATTTGAGCCCTTGCGGCTTCAACATCGTCTTCGTTCTCGCAGGACCATGCAAAAAGGAGTAGCACGGCCACAAGCAAATAATGCTTGAGTTGTAGCATTTTTTTCATTTCATATGTGTTTTTAGGTTTAAATACAGTGGGATGAAAAAGGGGGACTGATAAAAGCCCCCCTTTTTATATTTAGTTGTTGGTATCTGGAATTAGCACAGTGTCTAAAACGTGGATTACCCCGTTGATGGCTTGAACATCAACTTGGTCGATACCGATACCAGTATTTCCGGCACCATCGGTAACATCAGCAATGTTTCCGTTTGTTCCTGGAAGGGTAATGACGATGTCGTCACCTTCCAAAGTAGGAGCGTTGGTGTTTCCATCAGGAGTCAAATCACCTGAACGAAAATTCAAACCAGCTACTACGTGATGTTGTAAGATTGGTGTGAGACCTGCTTCATCTGGAATAGCATCCAAAGCAGCGAAGGCATCATTTGTAGGTGCGAATACCGTAAAGGGGTCGTCACCACTTCCATCTTGCGCAGACAATACAGCAACAAAATCAGTATTTGGTGTCAATTCTGTAAGCGCTTGAACCAAGGTAGAAAAGTTAGGGTCGGCTGTAGCGAACGTTACTACCGTTGGCAAGTCGATAACTGCATCTACAGCATGGATTACACCGTTGGAAGCTACGATATCAGGAATCGCGACATTACTAACACCATTCAAAGTAACACCGTCATCCGTATTGATGTACAGGCTTAAGTTTTCATCCATGGCGTACTCAGCAAGCGTATTGACGTAAGAGTTGCTCAAACCACCGCTGAATGCAGCAGCACCAGAAATCACATGATTGGACAGAATAGCGTTCAAGTCGTTTCCAGCAGGATTGGAGAAGTTTTCAAATGCTGTATTCACCGGAGCGAAAACAGTGTAGGTTCCCATATCATCCGACAATAAATCCGTAAAAGTGGTATTGCCGCCAGAAGTCAAAGCGCCTACCAATTCCGTTAAGTTGGGGTTGGCAACTGCATGATCTACCACATCTGGTATGGTGATAACCGCATCTACAACATGTACCACACCGTTCAACGCTTTTATATCTGCAGCACTTACGGTAGAGATACCATTAAAGGTTACCCCGTCGGTAGCATCATAGAATAAAGAAATGTTGGCATCGCTTACACCAGTAGCTTGCGTGCTGGCATATCCTTGCCCCATCATGTTTAAATCAGCTTCGAATAAAGCAGCTCCACTGATTACGTGGTTCAAAAGCACGTTAGTCAAAGTCTCTACAGGTACTTCATTAAGAGGAGTTCCATCCAAGAAAGCAGTAAAGGCGTCATCGGTTGGTGCTAAAACGGTAAAAGGACCTGCTCCTCTAAGTACTGTAGGAAGGTCTCCATTGGCTGCTTGAAGTGCAGCAACCAAACTTTGTAAATTTTCGTTGCCAATAGCCAAATCGGTAATAGGTACTAGGATAATGTCTGCCAATTGGTCCAAAATGGTCTGCGGCAACAATACTTTGTCAATAATGTGCACAATACCATTGGTTGTCTCCACATTAGCTGCAGTAACTTCTGCAGCAACGCTAGTGGCATCTTGTATGAAAACTCCATTTTGTGTTGAAACCGTCAGGTTGCTACCTTGAAGTGTGCCTAGGGTTTGACCATCGGTTAAATCTGTAGACAGAGCAGCCGTTCCTGAAATAACATGATATTGAAGAATAACTGCTAAAAGGTTTTGTAATTCGGTACTGTTGAAGTCGTTTAAAGAACTGAAGCCATCCAATTGTGCGAATAAATCTGTAAAGGCTTGATTAGTAGGAGCAAAAACTGTAAAAGGTCCATCTCCACTTAAGGCGTCGACCAAATCGTTGTCCGCACTTTCGTCAGCTTTTTGAAGGGCGCTGACCAAACTAGTAAGGTCATTGGTGTCTATCGCAGTTTCCACGATATTTCCTTGGGGAGTGGTTGGATTGTTTCCATCATCGTCGTCAGAACAGCCAACGAAAACTAGAGCCAGGGCAATAAAAGAAAGTTGTGTTAATCTAATTAGTGCTTTCATATCTATATTTTTGTTTAACACTATCGAGATGTAATTAAACAGAGATAGTTGCTTTTGTTTATTTTATTTTATAAAAAGTTTAACAAAACGAGTTAAACAAAATGAAGCGACACAAAAAATCCGGCCCACTCAGAAGAGCAAACCGGATTGAACAAAAAGGAAAAACTAAGATTCTAGGACGAAAGCTGAGTCAGCACTTCTTGGGGCAATAGCACCTTATTGATGATATGTAAAACACCGTTAAGCACTTCAAAATCAGGTGAAGTAACCTTTGCAGGAATGGTTGTTTTGTCTAAGATGTTGATTTCATCACCTACTTCAACAATTAAGGTTTCTCCCTGTACGGTCGAAAGCTCCTGACCGTTAAACAAAATATCTGAGGTTCCTTTGACGCCATCCACACAATGGTAGACTAAAATCTTGCCTAAGAGCCTTAATTCGGCTTCGGTATCAAAATCTGTGAGGTCATGGATGCCATCGAGTTGTGCAAAGAGCTCTAAAAAAGCCTGATTCGTCGGCAGGAAAAAGGTAAAGGCCTCCCCGTTTAATACATCCTCTAATGAGTCGCGTACTAGTAAATACGCTGTCATAAATATTTCGTTGTCCTCAAGCTCTTCCAAAAGGGCCATGAGATTCTGCTCTGTTTCCGTCAAGACTTGGTAAATCACAGTTTCGGGAACCAATATTCTATCAATGGTGTGAATGACTCCGTTACCTGCAGGGATGTCAGTCACCAATAGATTAGCATCCAATCCTGCTAGCCCATCTTGTAGCACGAATCCTTGACCATCGGCAATTACGGTAAAGCCATCACCTTCCAATAAAGTGGGTACAGGTCCTTGCATCAATTCAGAAGAAGTAATGGCACCTGGTACAACGTGATAACTAAGAACTTGCCGCAATAAGTCTATTTCAAAAGCAAGGTCAACATCCTCTAGAGAATTAATTCCCGTACCCAGAAGTCCAAAAATGATGTTCACCGATTCTCCTGTGGGTGCGAAAACCGTGAAAGGACCTTCCTCACCTAGGGTTTCCAAAAGCCCTGTCAATTCCAGGGCTTCCCGTAAAAAATCCAGTTCCTCAGTGCTTTCGACGATTTCCTTTATGGTAGGCGCGCCTCCGCTCGTATCGTCTGGGTTAAGGGTGTCCAAAAAGTCTTGTACTTCTTGGGGAATCAAAATCTTATCAATGATATGTACCACACCATTGCTGGCGAAGTTGTCGGCATTTTCAATATTCGCGTCTACCTCAGAAGCATCACCTATCACGAAGGTTTCACCTGAGCTAATGATTTCCAAAGTCTCTCCTTCCAACAAGGTATTGACCGTTCCAGCACTTAAATCGGCCGCCGCAATGTTGCCAGGTACCACGTGATACTTTAAGATATCTTCCAAGATTTGAATCTCGATGAAATTGTCGAAGTCATCAAAGCTATTGAAGGAATCGCCCAATAAGTCGAATAATTCATCAATGGCCGCATTGGTAGGTGCAAAGACTGTAAAAGGCCCTTCTCCATTAAGGTCATCAACAAGACCTGCTTTGATAACGGCCTCTTTCAATTGGGAAAGTTCTTCCGTTTCCACAACCAATTCGACAATAGTCGGTTTCGGAAAAAGAATATCCAACACCTCTTGTGGCAATAGTACTTTATCAATAATATGAACAATACCGTTTGACGCTTCATTGTCGGCGCCTACCACCTCCGCAGATTCATCGGTTTTGTCGTTGATGAAAACGGCGCCGTCTATAGTTACAATCAAGTTTTCTGATTGCACCGTGGGCAAACTCTGTCCATCCGATAAATCTGAACTAAACGCCTTGGTGTCGGCAACCACATGGTATTGTAAGATTTTGGTAAGGATTTCTTTCTCTGCTGCTTCGTCAAAATCATCCAGACTGTCGAATCCGTCCAATTGTGCTAGCAAGGCGTTGAAGGCATCGTTGGAAGGAGCAAATACCGTGAGCGGGTCTCCTGTGGCAAGGGTATTGCCCAAATCCCCACCGGCAGCTTCTACGGCGTCCAAGAGGGTGGTCAGGATATCAACGGTTTCTGCTAACTCAACGATATTGGGTAACGAATTGGTGTCGTTGGTATCACCAGTACGGTCGGTAGTTGTTCCCTCGTCGTCATCATTGTTACTGCAGCTGTTGAATGCCAGTGCTACGAGGAAGAAAAAAGCAATTTTTTTGAAAAGTGGGATGGTTTTCATTTTCATTAATTTGGTTCTGTGTTCTATTCGTTGAAAGTAAGGTATAATCGTTCCAACCATTTAAAAGCATCCTTAATTCTAGGTTATGCCAACTTTAAATGTTGGTCGTAAGGTCAATTACAAGAATAACTTCAAAATGTCACAGGAGTATCACGAAAAGCATACGAATCCATGGAATTTGCCCTACAGCACACAACAATGAAAAAGCACTTCAGATTTTGTATTTTTGCCCTCCAAATTAGGGGATTATGAAAAAGGTGGTCATAGGACTATCAGGAGGAGTTGATTCAAGCGTTGCAGCCCACTTGTTAAAAGAACAGGGCTACGACGTGATTGGCCTATTCATGAAAAATTGGCATGATGATTCGGTCACGATTTCTGAGGAATGCCCATGGTTGGAAGATAGCAACGATGCCCTCATTGTTGCCGAAAAGTTGGGCATACCTTTCCAGACCGTTGATTTAAGTGCGGAATATAAAGAACGTATTGTGAATTATATGTTCCGCGAATACGAAATGGGGCGAACACCAAATCCAGATGTGTTGTGCAATCGTGAAATCAAGTTTGATGTTTTTTTGAAGATTGCGTTACAACTTGGAGCGGATTACGTGGCCACTGGGCACTATTGCCGAAAAGGGACCATTGAAAATGCAGATGGCACGGAAACCTATCAACTACTCTCGGGAGTAGATGGAAATAAGGACCAATCCTATTTTCTGTGTCAGTTATCCCAAGAGCAGCTCTCTAAGACCCTGTTTCCTATTGGAGAACTTACCAAACCAGAGGTTCGAAGCATTGCATCGGAACATGGTTTGATTACAGCGGATAAAAAAGATTCTCAAGGACTCTGTTTTATTGGGAAAGTGCGTTTGCCGGAATTCTTACAACAACAATTGAAACCGAAAAAGGGCGCGATTGTGGAAATTCCCTCGGATGCGCTCCAATTTCAAGAAGAAGTCTCCAGTTTTTCAAATAAGGAAAATGAGCTTTCGTATCACGCCCAAAAAAAGGTATATACCCAAACGGATGGAAAGGTAGTTGGGGAGCATCAAGGTGCGCACTATTTTACCATCGGCCAGCGCAAAGGTTTGGATGTTGGGGGAACCAAGGAACCCTTGTTTGTAATTGAAACCGATGTGGAAAACAATGTTATCTATACCGGACAAGGCAAGGCACACCCTGGTTTGTTCCGCAAAACCTTGTTCGTCCACAAAGACGAGGTACACTGGGTGCGAGAAGATTTGACGCTAGCCCCAGGAGAAGAGATGCAGGTCAAGGCTAGAATCCGTTATCGCCAACCCTTGCAAAAAGCTACCCTTTACCAAACGGAGCATGGTATGTATGTGGATTTTGAGAAATCCCAATCGGCTATTACCGAAGGCCAGTTCGTGGCATGGTATGACGGGGATGAATTACTAGGTTCTGGTGTAATCGCATAAGCATGAAAAACAACCGAATTACCCAATTGTTTCAAGTAAAGTACCCCATTGTGCAAGGAGGGATGATATGGGCCAGTGGTTGGAAATTGGCATCTGCGGTTTCCAATGCAGGCGGTTTGGGACTTTTGGGTGCAGGAAGTATGTATCCTGATGTGCTAAAGGAACACATCCTAAAATGCCAAAAAGCAACCGACCGACCGTTTGGAGTCAATGTGCCGATGTTATATCCGGATATTGAAGAGCTCATGGAGATTATTGTCTCTAATGGGGTGAAAATAGTATTTACTTCTGCAGGCAACCCAAAAACCTGGACACAGCACTTAAAGGATAATGGCATTACCGTGGTTCATGTGGTGAGCAGTGTAAAGTTTGCGTTAAAAGCACAAGACGCCGGGGTTGATGCCATAGTGGCTGAGGGTTTTGAGGCCGGCGGACACAATGGAAGAGATGAGACCACAACTATGGTACTGGTTCCTTCCGTAAAAGAAAAGGTTGATATTCCCCTTATTGCAGCAGGAGGTATTGGCTCAGGGCAGGCGATGTTGGCAGCCATGGTATTGGGTGCTGATGGTGTGCAGGTCGGAAGTCGTTTCGTGGCCACTGAAGAAGCTTCGTCCCATATTAATTTTAAGAAGGAAGTGGTAGCTGCTGGAGAAGGCGCGACGCATTTGACTTTAAAAGAATTGGCTCCTGTACGTTTGCTCAAAAACAAGTTTTACCAAGAGGTGCAGGAAGCCTATGCCCAAAATGCTTCGGTAGAAGAGTTGAAAAAGGTGTTGGGTCGGGCGCGTGCCAAAAAAGGCATGTTTGAAGGAGACCTTGAAAATGGGGAATTGGAGATTGGTCAAGTATCCGGATTAATCCGTGATATTAAGCCCGCAGGGGAACTGGTTGTGCAGTTCATCGAAGAATACGAGGCAGCCCTTCAAAAAACCCAAAGTTTAACGTAGCCATTTGAGCGCTTTCGTTACATTTGGGGCGATATGGTAAAGCGCCTCTGCATCCTCATTTTATTCCTGGTATTCACATTGGGGCACAGTCAAATTCAGCGGGATAAAGCCCTACATTTTTTGGGTGGCCATTTGTACGGTTTGGCTGGAGCTGGAATTGCAAAGCAAATATCCGATGGTGATAGGGCATGGACATTTGTTGGTGCCGTAGCAGGGAGTGCCTTGATTGGGGTTGCCAAAGAAGCCGTGGACGCTGGGCAACGACCAAACGGTTGGGATAACGAAGATTTGTTGGCTACAGTTTTGGGTGGCATCTCCGTAGGTCTTATGATTGAGATTTTCTCAAAGAAAAGAGACCGCTATGATAGGGTTGATTTAAACAGCGTTCAAGCGCAAGCCTTTGGGTTGAATCCGATGCCGGATATTGTTTTTAGCAACGGAGAGCTCCCTAATCTGAACGCTCTGGGTTTCACCAGTTCCCAAACGCCCCAAATTCAACATTTGCTCACGCGCTAGAGGAGTCCTCGCGCTTTGATTTCCAAATATTTGTTGATGGTATTGATGGTCAAATCTTCCGGTTTGGTTAAAATGGTTTGAATACCATAGCGATTCAATTCGTTCACAATCAATTTCTTTTCATAAATGAACTTTTCGGCAATGGTTTGTTCAAATACCTGAAGCGTATTTTTGGGTTGGGTTTCGGCAAAGTGGTTCAGCTCGGTGTTTTCAAAAAAGATAACCACCAAAAGATGTTGTTTGGCTAATGCTTGAAGATAGCCCAATTGACGGTGCAAGGCGTCCAACGTCTCAAAATTGGTGTACAGCAATAACAAACTCCTTTGGTTGATGTTGCGTTTGATATCGATGTACAAGCGGCTGAAATCACTCTCTACTAAATTGGTTTCCAAATTGTAGAGCGTTTCCAAAATCAAGCTCATCTGAGAATTTCTTCGCTCGGCAACCACCCGATTCTCAACCTTGTTACTAAAGGCCAACATACCGGCTTTGTCTTGCTTTTTGATGGCAATATTACTAATGACCAAGGTGGCATTGATGGCATAATCCAACAAACTTAGGGCGTCAAATGGCATTTTCATGACCCTTCCCTTGTCAATGATAGAGTATATCGGTTGGGATTTTTCATCTTGATATTGGTTGACCATTAGCTGGCTTTTCTTCGCCGTGGCCTTCCAGTTGATGTTACGGATGTCATCTCCCTGCACATATTCCTTGATTTGTTCAAACTCCATGGTATGGCCAATGCGTCTGATTTTTTTCAATCCATATTGGTGCAAACGATTGGTAAATGCAATCAAGTCATACTTTCGCAACTGTAAAAAAGAGGGGTAGACTGGAATTTCCGCATTTTCGTCAAAGCGATATCTTTTGCTCAAAAAACCAATGTTAGATTCAGCAAACACGTTGAGACTACCAAAAGAATAGGTTCCCCGCTCGGTGGGTCTGAGATGGTATTGAAATGTTTTGCTTTCGCCCTTTTTCAAACGACTGAATTGTTCAAAATCCCTCTTCTGAAATTGGAATGGAATCTCATCAATCGCCTTGATGCTAACTGGAAATAAGTACTCGTTTCCAATTTGAAACTGAATCGGATTTTCATCTCCATTGGACAACTTATCCGGTAGTATGCGCTGGGCTCTGATTTTTCCTTTAGAGGTGAATAAAAGCAAGTAATCTGCAATAAGCAACAAACAAAACAGAAAAAACAGGATTCGAACACTAGAGTATAGAGATGCAAAAAAGTAGGATAGCATGAAGCCCAAGACCAATAGGGTCAAGACAACGAAGAACCGTTTTTGCAGATATATCGAGCGAAAGAACTTTTTCAAAATCTATCGTGGAATTTCAATGCTTTCAACAATTTGACGGACGACCTCATGCGCCGTTAAGCCTTCCATTTCCCTTTCTGGGGTCAAAATGATACGATGCGCCAAAACGGGTACAGCCACTTTTTTGATATCCTCAGGGGTAATAAAATCACGGCCTTGAATTGCCGCCAATGCTTTCGAAGCTTCCATCAAGGCGATAGAGGCCCTTGGTGATGCTCCCAAATACAAATTGGCGTTGGTTCGGGTGTTGTTCACTATGGAAGCGATATAGGTAATGAGGTTTTTCTCAATGACAATTTCCTTGATTTTGGATTGGTACTCGGCAATCTGTTTAGCCGTTAGCACGGCGCTAATCAAGTCTTCTTCGATAGCCCCTTTTTGTTCGTGTTTTCGTTCTAGAATCTCAACTTCTTCCTCGAGTGAGGGGTAATCCACATTGATTTTGAATAGAAAACGGTCTAATTGCGCCTCGGGTAGGCGATAGGTGCCTTCTTGCTCCACGGGGTTCTGCGTAGCGAATACTAAAAATGGTGGTGCCATATCGAACTCTTGTCCATCAATGGTAATTTGTCGTTCTGCCATCGCCTCAAACAAAGCTGCTTGAGTTTTGGCAGGAGCGCGGTTGATTTCGTCAATGAGGATGATATTGGAAAACAAGGGTCCTTTTTTGAATTCAAACTCTGAGGTTTTCACGTTAAAGATGGAGGTACCCAGAATGTCACTGGGCATCAAATCTGGAGTGAATTGAATTCTGCTAAAGTCAACATCCATAGTTTTGGCCAAAAGCTTTGCGGTAACGGTCTTGGCAACCCCAGGTACCCCTTCAATCAAGGCATGTCCGTTGGATAGAATGGAAACAATGAGCAATTCTACCATATCGTGTTGCCCAATGATGACCTTTCCCAATTCGGTTTTGATTTGGTTCACAGCATCGCGTAAGGCGCTGAGGTCGACTCTTGATTGGAATTCCAATTTCTCTTCGTTGGGTTCTTGTTCGTTCATGTTCACTTTTTAAATTCAGTTATCAGCTTGTTCAGCTGTATGCTATCTTGTTCAGTATGCGATGGTTTTTGTTTCAAATGGATGATAAACTCCAATAGGGTTTTGGTCTCCGAAAGACTCTTTCCCGATTTGGCGGCAAGGTCCTTTATCATTCGTTCATTGATGTTTGAGGTATCCAAATGGTATCTATTTCGCAAAAACGCTAGAAAATAAGTTGACTTTTTATGGCTGAAAACACTAAAATCCTTGAGCAGATAGAACAAGGAACCTACCGTCTAAGCAAAATCCACCGACGAATTATCAAAAAGCTCAATGACGGCAATAAAGCTCTGATCCCAAATCTCCCTAAAAATCACAAAAAGGATAATACCAATCATCGTCACGTAGTAAGCCCATTTTAAACTGGCCTGTGTCAAAATAAATCGAATGGGCGAGGTGACTACTTTTCTTCCTGATTTTTTAAAATCATCCCAAAGCAAAAGCTCAGGGTCGATATACGAAAAGGTATTGGCAGCATATTTTTGGTTTCCTCTCAGCAAATAGTAGTTTGAAAATGCTACGGGATTGGTATGGACAAAAATGTTTCCATCTCCAAAGGCCACTTTAACAAAGTTGGGCTTGCGTATCTTTTCTGCCGCTTCTGTTTCCAAAATAGCTTCCCGGGTGAACGAGATATGTCCTAAAACCTCCGTGTTTAGGGTATCCAACTGGATGATATGCGCATGTTGCATGCCGCGGTCAAAAGTGTAGGTTTGGTTTTTGAAGTTAGCGTTGGTAAAATCTAAAACGGCTTCATTTTCTTGTAGATAGTATTCAGATTGAATGACCAGATTCAGGGTGTCCCTCAAAATATAACCCACATCTTTTGAGGAGATAAAAGCGGTATTGCCTTCATTCACATAATCCAAGAGTTGGTAGGTTTCCTGTTCGTCAAAGAACATAAAATCGTTCACGAATAGAAACGTAGAGGGCGTTTCATCATCATAAGCACTTAAAAATTCGTATGTGTTCTCATCAACGGTTTCAATTTCGGCCTCATTGAAAATGGCGGACAGCTCATTGTATAAAACGAAGCAGCCAAATGGTATTTTGGATGAACTGACAAAAGAAGGGCGCCAATTCAACGGTCGCGGACGTACGATTTCCGTCACGATAATGCCTATCATGACGATACCAAATAGAATCAATATGATTTTTGACTTCTTATCCACGATTATGCAATCATTTGATGTAATCGGCTAAACCGATGTTGGGTTTTTTCATAAAGTTTGGCGTCAATCCATTGTTCGCCATACCAAATATTTTCATACAAATAGGAGGCTTCGTCAAAGCCAGTTTTCAATCGGTTTTCATTGATTTCACGGCTGTAATCCGAATTGGTCTTTTCAAAATGCCAGTCAATAATTTGTCTTTGCGATAGCGCTTTCAAGACCTTTAAAAACTGAAAACGAACTGCGAGGCGATAATCTTTTTGTTTCAAAGCATCGCGCAGCAGGCTATCCAAATCTAAGTCTTCGATATGTTCTTCGGCCAAATCAATATCTAGAATGGGGTTCGCTTTTTTGGTGAAAATGGAGCCAAAGTTCTCATTGACAAAGAACCGTACCATAAGATAGATTACAAGCAATCCCATCAAGACGTAAATCGTGTATTCCAAAAACTTAAGTGTATTTGGAGAAATATCAAGTCCGAAGGTATTATTGAGTTTCTGCGAAAGCCAATTCAAGAAACGCAACAGTAAATTCTGTGATTTTCCAGTGTCCACTTCATAATCAAACTCGTCGCCAGTGTATTTTTTGGAAAGGTCTTCTTCAGAGAAAGCCTTTTCCGATACGTTCGAATTTGAGTCGTATTTGACGGATAAGGTATCCTCATCTTGGTGGGTTTGGGCCCCAAGAATACATGGCAAAAAGAAAAGTAAAAGAAAAATATACCTCACGAACTGGTTTTGCCGATTTCTTCGATTTTACTTCGGGTGTTTACGTTGTACTCTTTTTCGTGGAGGGCATAAAACAAAATACCGTTCACAAATTGGGAAAGGCATTGGGCATAAGCCGAAAGTACAAGCAAAAAGCACAAGGCCAGGGTATACACTATCATGGATACTACAGACTCTGTGACATCAATATTGGAGTCAACCACATGGAACGTGTAAATTCCGACGATAACCCCGGGTATCAACAGGATAATAAAGAATAAAAGTCCATTGAGAATTCCCAGAATGAAATTAACCCCTACGGATTTCCAAAAACTTTTCTTCACCAAATTCCAGCCTTCTTGGAATGCATCCACCACCCCTTTGTTTTCAGAAAGCATACTATAGAAGGATACACCAATCAAAGCTGCTAGGAAAAACTGGATGATGTACTGAGCAATAAATCCCAATAAAGGAATGAACGCAAAAATGACTACCGCAACCATAAAGACCAAGTAAATGGGAATCAGCAATAGTATAAAACCGATGATGCTGCCTCCTTTGGATTTGACCAGATTCCAAACTTCTTTTTTGTCAATAGGTTCCCCTTTTTTGATTTCATATTGAATCATGTAGGCCGAACTAATACTAAAGTTTAACCCCGCGGCTATCAAAAAAATGAAAAAGAATAAGATAGCACCTGCCCCAATATATAGTAGGTAGTTGTCAAATGCCGGGACCGTATTATCACCAGGAAGGTAACTATTGCTCTCAGCAGCAATTAAACCCACAAAACCGGAAACCATTAGGTAGCTGGTTACGAGTAGGCCTACAATGAAAATACCATTGTAGTTCAAAAAAATGTTGGTGAAACGCTTGATGTTTTGTTTCAAAAAATCAAAGTAAACCGATAGGATTTCACCAAAGTCCCTATTGATTCTGAGCTCGAAGTATTTTTTTTCCATCTAAACGATTTAAAATCTGAGGATATACGATATAGTAAAAGATGATTAAGCTAAGCGAACCACCGATGATGATGAAGGCCAGCCAATTCGGCATGTCTGAGTACCGCGTAATAAACCCTTCAATAAAGCCCGCGATAATAAAAAAAGGAATGGTACTGACCACGACTTTTAAGCCGTCTTTCGCGCCCCGCATAAACGAGATCCTTCGCGAATAAGTTTTCGGAAACAAAATGCTATTTCCCATAATCAACCCTGCACAGCCCGCTACGATGATAACGGATATCTCAATCGTGCCATGTAACCAAATTTGTCGGTTGGCTTCAAAAAAGACCCCCTTGGTGTAAAAAAAGGTGATGAACGCGCCCAACATTACACCGTTGCTAAACAAAATGTATGCGGTGCCCACACTGGTAATTACCCCAAAGGCAAACGCCAAAAACGCTACACGAATGTTGTTTATGGTAATGCCTAAAAAGGTTCCAATTTCGCTACCGCTTTTGTAAATGGCAGTAGGGTTGCCTTCCGCAATGTTGTTCAAGGTTAGGTTCACATAGGCATCCCCTAAAATCAATCGCACGAATGACGCATCATTCAAGGCCGAAAGACTCCCAATAAGAGTAGCTACTCCGAAAATGGCAAAGGCAATAAAAAGGGTTTTGTGATATTGTTTGAAGAAGATTGGAAATTCGTATCCCCAAAAATCTACAATTCGATTTCTCGACTCTTTTTTGTTCTTATATATCTTTTGATGAGCCTGTGAAGCAAGGGAATTCAGATAGAGAAGTGTCTTGCTTTCAGCATAATAGGTTTGGGCGTAGGCCAAATCGTTAGTCAAATGGATATATCCGTCCGCAAGCTCATCCGGATGGGTGGTTGACCCTTGTTGCATCGCCTTTTCAAATGCTATCCATTTTTCTTTATTTTGCTTCACAAAGGCCGCTTCGCGCATATCAACTGTTTACGGGCTGCTTAAAATTAGGATTATATGAGCAACCTCCAAATCAATACAACGCAAAATGTCAACCTAGATTATAAAATCGTTGGCATTGGCGAGAGAATCGTAGCGTTTTTGATAGATGGGTTCATTTTGTACATGTTCGTGTTGCTGGTCAACCTTATTGGTGATGCCATCTCATACGTTTATGAAGATACGTGGACACAAAGAGGCTCGGTTGCGCCGATTTCTTTACCGGCAATGTTTTATTCCTTGTTGATGCATAGCCTTTTCAACGGCCGTACGGTAGGAAAAATGTTGATGAAAATGCGGGTCGTTCGCGTGGATGGTGCACCCGTGCACTGGAGTAATCTTTTGGTCCGGTGGATGCTTCGTTTGGTAGACATTTGGATTTTTTTGGGCTCTATTGGCATTTTGAGCATCTTGTTTTCAGACAAAAGACAACGCACGGGTGATGCCGCTGCGGGAACCGTCGTTATTAGCACCAAGAAAAAAGTAAAAGTATCTCATACCATTTTGGAGGAGGTAGAAGACAAATATGAACCAACCTTTACCAACGTTACTTTGCTCACGGACAAAGACGTCCGATTGATTAAAGAAACCTATCACATTGCAAAGCAGAGTAGTGATTTCAAAACCTTGAAAGCCTTACGGGAAAAGGTAGAAACCATCCTAGAAACCAATTCCCAACTCTACGACAAACAGTTCTTGGATACCGTGCTTAAGGATTACAATTACTATACCCAAAAAATGTAGCATGATTTATCAGTTGGCTGATATTTTAGGGACAGTAGCTTTTGCTATTTCTGGGGTTTTGGTTGCTATTGACAAACGTTTGGATTTGTTTGGGGTACTCATCATTGCCTTTGTAACCGCTATTGGTGGGGGAACGCTTCGGGATTTGCTAATTGGAAATACGCCTGTTACTTGGATTCAAGATTTGACTTATGTGATTGTCATTCCCATCACGGTGGCTTTGGCCATCCTTTTTTCAAAACAACTAAAGTTTCTGCGTAGGTCGCTTTTTCTATTCGATACCATTGGAATTGGACTATACACCATGGTGGGTATTGAAAAAGGTCTGGAGGCGAATCTAGCCCCGGTCATTTGCATTGCTTTGGGGACTATGACCGCGAGTTTTGGGGGAGTGCTTCGTGATATTCTTTGCAATGAGATTCCCGTCGTGTTTCGAAGGGAGATTTATGCAACCGCTTGTATCGCTGGTGGTGGATTGTACTTCTTGTTGACAGTGCTTAACACCCCAGAAAAAATAGCGTATGCGATTGGGGTTTTGGCTGTAATAGCGATTCGTATTTGTGCCGTGAAAATGAATATTCGATTGCCCAATATTTATCGAAACGCTAAATAATCTGTCAACTTGAACTTCTTGCCCTCCAATCCGGAGGGGTTTCAGGTTCTTTTAGATTTGAGGTAAGGAGTTAACAGATTCCGAATCAAGTTCGGAATGAAACTTATTTTAGAGTACTTCCGCCTTTAGAATGTAAACATTCTGCCATGGCCAGTCCCCATCGCCCACGGGCACGCTATTGATTTCATCCACTACATCCATTCCATCAATTACTTTTCCGAAGGGAGTATATGAGCCATCCAAATGATACGCCCCAGGTTTGGTGACAACGATGAAAAATTCATACGGTGATGCCAGTTTATGCGGATTATCCCTTTCACTGCTGGGCATGGAAATGGTCCCTCTATGGTGTTTGTAACCCTTTTTGGCATCAGGGGGGAGTAGATAGCGTCCAATTTTACCTCGTTTCTGCGCCGTTTCCCGGTCATCGGAATTCCCACCTTGAATAATGAAATCCTTTACGATTCTATGGAATTGGGTATTGTCAAAATACCCTTGACGTGCCAGATAAATAAAATTCGCTTTGTGGTAAGGGACATTGTCATATAACTGCACCGTAAAAGACCCCATGCTCGTGGTCAGGCGCACTTTATTCTCTTTTAAGTCTTTGGCATAGTTGAAGAAGAAATCTATCGCATTCTCTTCATCTAATTTGAAAGGTTCTTCTTCTTCGACTTCAATTTCGGCAACTTCTTCCGCAACTGCAGTTATACTATCCATTTGAGTCCCTGCTGTGTCCTTTTCTTTCCCTTCTTTGGGAGATGAAGGTCCGCAGCTCAGGAAAAAAAATAGTAGTATACTTGTAATTCGTGTCGTTTGTAAAGCCCTCATGGAATTCAATACGTTTTATCCGCAGCTTTTAAAAATAAAAAATCTCCCACTACCGGGTGAAACTTCGCATGATAAAATGTCTCCCGCCTTTCGAAAGCAGTTGATGGAAAAAGAGAAGATTGCGAAAAGAAACCCCAAACGCGCGGCGGTGATGGCCTTGTTCTATCCGGATGAAATCCAAACGACACGCTTGTTGTTGATTTTGAGAAAACAATACAAGGGCGTGCATTCAAATCAAGTTGCTTTTCCCGGGGGCAAGGTAGAACCTGAGGATAAGGACCTTTTGGAAACGGCACTGCGCGAAACCGAAGAAGAGGTTGGTGTACCTTCCCAAACTGTAGAGGTAGTGAAGCAATTGAGTGAAGTGTATATTCCCCCAAGCAATTTTTTGGTGCAGCCTTTTGTGGGTAGTCTCCAACAAACGGGCTCATTTGTAATGCAACCCTCCGAAGTTGAAGATTTGGTTCATGTGGATTTGGAGGATTTTATGAACGACCGGAATGTTCATTTCGAAACCCTAAATACTGCCTACGCGAAAAATGTTGAGGTACCCGCGTTCAAGTTGAACGGTCATACAGTGTGGGGAGCAACGGCTATGATGATGAGCGAAATCAAGTCGTTGCTGGAACAGGTACTATAATCTCCAATTTTGTAAATTCGCTTAGAATGGATGATGTATATGGGACTTTTTAAAAAGAATCCTTTTGGGCACATATTGTTTTTAAAGACTTGGTTGATTCGTATCGCCGGAATGATTACCCACCAGCGGTATAAGGGCTTCAACACCTTGGAGATTGAAGGTTCACAGGTCATTCGGGATTTACCTGAAACCAATGTCTTGTTTGTGAGCAACCACCAAACCTATTTTGCTGACGTTGTGGCCATGTTCCATGTATTCAACGCTAGTTTAAGCGGACGTGAAGATTCCATAAAGAATTTAGGATACCTCTGGCGTCCAAAATTGAATTTCTACTACGTGGCCGCAAAGGAAACCATGGGAAAAAGCTTGCTCACCAAAATTTTGGCCTATGCAGGCTCTATCAGTATTGAACGAACCTGGCGGGCCGATGGGCAAAATGTCAACAGGCAAGTCAAAATGAGTGACATTAGTAATATTGCCATTGCTTTGGAAGACGGCTGGGTAGTTACTTTCCCCCAAGGAACAACCACACCTTGGAAACCTTTACGAAAAGGTACGGCTCATATCATAAAGCGGTACAAGCCCGTGGTTGTACCTGTAGTGATTGATGGTTTCAGAAGGTCTTTTGACAAACGGGGGCTTCGGGTCAAAAAGAAGGGGATTTTGCAATCCATGCATATCAAACAACCTCTGGAAATCGATTACGATAATGAGCCGGTTGAAGCGATTATCGAAATACTAGAATACGCCATTGAGCAGCATCCTTCGTTTTTACGGGTTATTCCCCAAGAAGATTTATTGGCCTATGAAGAAGAAAACCAAAAAAGAAAGTGGCGGTACTAAACCTCCAATTTCTTCAATTCATTATAGTTCTCTTTCAATCTTTTCAATAAAATACCGTAAAGCAGTCGGTAGAAGAGCCATATCAACACCAAAATAATGGCCATAAACACGACGGAAACCACTACTATTAAAAACCAGAACATACTTTCACTGGCTTGCTCCGAAGCAGATTTGGTAATCTCTTGCCCTTCAGGGCTATAGAGGATTACCCCATACAAACTGATGACCATCGTTAGGGTGAAGATGATAAGGTTGAACCAAACATATTGCGTTACGGTTTGCTTGACCTTGAGAATCGTTTTCATCAGTTTTCGGGAGGAATCCGTAACTGAAATCTTTTTGTAGTTTAAGTAGAACTTTAGAATGAAATACAAGATGATGGCATAGTTCAAGAAGCCCAAAACCATCATAATGTTGTAAATGTGCATGGTTTTCAGCTCTTCCATGGACTGTGGGTCGCTGAAAATGATATTGATGGCTGCCCAGAAAACGAATTCTATAATACTGATATAAAAAATCCACTTCACCATAGAAGAGGACTTTTTCCAAATCATTTTATAAATCTGGTCGTACGAAAGCTTGGGCAAATGCTCCTGTTGGTTGTTCCAATCTTTCTTTAAAAGCTCTAACTCATCCATCATAGTTTACGGATTTAGTATGGTTCTAAGCTTGTTTTTTACTCTATTCATCTTAACACGTGCATTTACCTCTGAAATCCCTAAGGTTTCCGAAATTTCGCTATAGTCCTTGTCTTCCAAATACAAAAAGACCAAGGCTTTGTCAATATCTCCCAACTGCTTGATGGCGTTGTACATCAACTTCAATTGTTTTTCCTGTGTATCATCATATTCGTCTGCTTTGATTTTGAAAATAACCGAGTCGTAATCCTGGGTTTTGACCCTTTTCTTGGATTTTCGATACAAGGTTATGGCCGTGTTCAGCGCCACCCTATACATCCAGGTGCTGAATTTGGCGTCTCCCCTAAACTTCGGGTAAGCTTTCCATAATTGTATGGTGATTTCTTGGAACAGGTCGTTGTGTGAGTCCCTATCATTGGTATAGAGACTGCATACCTTGTGAACAATGTTCTGGTTGTTTTCAAGCTCAC